>Ga0306923_10000320_pt1 | contig 36672 bp, 37 predicted proteins | sample sta12Can44000108_FD_203841 | JGI IMG/M metagenome (GOLD analysis project Ga0306923, IMG submission 203841) | Lab enrichment of tropical soil microbial communities from Luquillo Experimental Forest, Puerto Rico - statanox.12C.anox.44.000.108 (v2)... | ecosystem: Environmental > Terrestrial >... | reverse complement strand
GATCTGCTCGTCGGTCATGGCGTAGCAACCTGCCGAGGAACAGTCGCCGTGAATCATGAGAAATGCGCCCGTGCGCCCGTTCGCCCGATCGTAGGCGTTCGGGAATCCGGTGTTGATGGCGAGGTAGTAATTCGAATTCGGATTCATCAGGCCGGGTGTGATGGTGTAGAAACCTTCGGGAGCTTGGCGGTCACCCTGCTTGACCTTGGGACCTAGTTCGCCTGACCAGCGGCAGATCGGATAGGTCTTGAGTAGCGCAAAGCGCCCGGTCTGATCCTCCTTCCAGACCTCGAGTTCCGACTCTTCCTTGAAGATCCGCACAAGGATCGCCGAGTCCTTGGTCATGTTCTTGGCTTCGATGTCGGCGAGCATGCGGTCGGAAAGCGGCTGCAGGTGACGGCCGCTCAGCGCGGGCGTCTTGTCGGTATCGCAAGCGGCGAGCGCGAGGGCCGCCGCGAGCGCAGCGGACGCCAGAAGCGCGCGCACCAAAGGTCGACGATCCAACCGAAACCCCCCGACCGACAGGCTTCCCCAAGCCTCACCGCGCGATCGCTATTCGTGCACGACGCACCCAAACGGCAGTCGCGAACAGCAATCGACCCCTTTCGACCGCGAGCAACCGGGTAACGGACGACAGCCCAATCTCCCGCCGGACTCGCCTTGGCCGAACGGCCAAATCGAGGGTTTAGGACAAGACTTGGGTAAGATCAGGGCAGAGCGCGGAAAAGCAGGGGGTCGGGATTTCTTTGGAAAACAAAAGCTTATTGCCGCTTTGGGGCAGCCGAACCGGGGCCCGCGGCTCATGCAAATGTGCGGCCGATAGCCAAAAACTTCTCGCGGCGCTGGCGCCGCACCGTCTCGCGGTCGAGCCCGGTGAGCTCGTCGAAAGCGCTCGCGATTGCTTCTCCCGTCATGGCAATCGCGGCCCCAGGATCGCGATGAGCGCCACCCGCAGGCTCGCCTATGATCTGGTCGATGACCCCGAACCGCATCATATCTTCTGCGGTGATCTTCAATCCGGTCGCCGCTTCCTCTGCCTTGCCAGTGTCGCGCCAGAGGATGGAGGCGGCACCTTCCGGCGAGATCACGCTATAGATTGCGTGCTCCAGCATCAGCACCCGGTTGGCGGTGGCGATCGCGATGGCGCCGCCCGATCCACCCTCGCCGATAATGACGGCCACGTTCGGCACGCCCAGGTCGAGACTGGCATCGGTGGAACGAGCAATCGCCTCCGCTTGGCCGCGCTCCTCCGCGCCGATCCCAGGATAAGCGCCGGCGGTATCGACGAGTGACAACACCGGGATTCCGAAGCGGTCGGCCATTTGCATCAGCCGTCCCGCCTTGCGATAGCCCTCCGGCCGCGCCATGCCAAAGTTGTGCTTGAGTCGGCTTTCCGTCGATGAGCCCTTCTCGTGTCCGATGACACAGACGCTCTCCCCCCGAAACCGGCCGAACCCGCCGACGATCGCGTCGTCATCTCCGAACTTGCGATCGCCCGCGAGCATGGTGAAGTCGGTGATCAACGCCCCGATATAGTCGAGACAATGAGGCCGCTCGGGATGGCGAGCGACTTGGGTCTTCTGCCAAGGCGTGAGCTGAGCATAAAGCTCCTTGAGCGCCTGCGCGGCCTTGCTCTCGATCCGGACGATTTCCTCGCGGATGGCGGCTGCGCTATCGCCGCTCTCCAGCGCACGCAGTTCCTCCACTTTGGCCTCGAGCTCGGCCACCGGCTTTTCAAAATCGAGATAACTGCGCATTCAGATAAGGGCGCCGGACGACATCAGCGCGCGTACGAAATTCCGTAGCGGGCGTATTCCTCGGCGATATCGGCTTGCAGCACCTTGGCGGCCGCAATGTCGCTCTCCCCGGCGGCGTCCTCGTTCCTGAGTCGGGCCAAGCCGCGGCCGTAAAGCGCAAACGCGAGCTTCGGATCGAGTTGCAATACCGCATCATAATCCGAAACGGCGGCATCGAAATGCGTCATTTTCAGAAAAACGAATGCGCGGCTGTCCAGCGTCGCGGCATTGTTGGGCATGAGGCGGAGCGCTTGGTTGCAGTCGGCGAGCGCCTGCTTGAGAATTCCAACCACTGCACGCGCCCAACAGCGATTATCGAAAGCCGCGGCAAAATCGGGCTTTAAACTCAGCGCCTGATTGTAATCGTCGATCGCGTGATCGTAGTGGCCTTTCGCGAGGTGAGCGTTGCCGCGATTGAAATAGATTTCCGACGTCGGCATAAGTTTGAGCGCCTGGTCGTAATCCTGGATGGCGCGGTCGTACTCGCTTTTTTTGTCGTAGCTGACGCCGCGATTATTCAAGGCCGCAGCGAATTTGCCGTTAAGCTTGATCGCCTGGCTGTAATCGGCGATCGCACGGTCGTAATCACCGTTGAGGCGGTGACCGATGCCGCGATCGTTGAACACGTCCGCGAGCTTGTCGCCCTTCTCGCGTCCCGCCTTGATCACGGCCGAGCAGGCGTCGATGCGTTGGTTCGGTGTGGCCGCGTCCTGGCCCTCGCACCAGCGCCGCTCCTGCGCCGTTTGCGCGTATGCGGACGCCGTGACCAGCGATGCGGCGACCAAAGCGATCGCTGAACGCAAGTGTTTTGCCGGTAGGAAACGCATCGCCAACTCCATGGCAGGGACGTGGCGCCTCAGTGGTCTGAGAGCGGATGCAGGTCGCGGACCAAGCTCTTGAGACGCTGTTCCAGGACATGCGTATAAATTTGTGTCGTGGAAATGTCCGCGTGCCCGAGCAGCGTCTGCACCACCCGTAGATCGGCGCCGTTGTGCAGAAGATGGCTGGCAAATGCGTGGCGCAGAACGTGCGGGCTTAGCTGCGCGGAATGCAACCCGGCAGCTGCGGCGAGCATCGTCAGTTCGCGGGCAAAATGCTGGCGGGTCAGATGACCCGCTTTGCCAAAAGAAGGAAACAGCCATTTGTCTTTTTGCCCTCGTCCGGCTTCGCGAAGCAAGCCGAGGTACTGGCGCATGGCCCCTCTGGCGGATTCGTTGAGCGGTACCATGCGCTCCTTGCCGCCTTTGCCGCGCACGAACAGCATACGGGCGCTGCGTTCGGCGGCTGAGGCCGGAAGCGTGACCAGTTCCGAGACCCGCAGACCTGTGGCGTACAACACCTCCACCAGGCAGACGAGCCGCGCGGCGCGAAGCCGCTCGAGCAATGGGCGATCCGCTTCTACCCCGAGACGCGCGTGCGCCAGCAAGCGGTCGACCTGCTCGATGCTGAGCACCTTGGGTAAGGTGCGGCCCCGCTTGGGTCCTTCGATGACAGCCGATGGGTCATCAGCCCGATGCCCCTCGCCGTAGAGAAACCGATACAATTGACGGATGGCCGAGAGGCGCCGCGCGATTGATGCCGCCGCGAAGCCGCGATTGTGAAGCGAGGCGAGATAGGCGCGCAGCTCCTCGGTCCCGGCCTCCGCAATACAGGCTCCGGCCGCAGCCAGATAGGCGGAAAAATCGGCAAGGTCGTGGGCATAGGCGGTAAGCGTATTGCTGGCTCCCCCGCGCTCGGCCGCCAACATGTCGAGGAACAGCTCGATCAGGGATTGGTCGCGATCACGGGGCTTGGCGGCCGCCATCGTGGTTACGGCTGCTTGGCGAACTTGTCCGGCGGGATCGAAACGGTGATTTCACGCGGCTTCGGGTCGAACCAGGTCGCAAGCATGAACATGGCGCCGTATGTCAGGCCGCCCAGCACCGCGATCAGCGTGAGCAAACGGAACAGGCTCGGCATCATTCCCTCGACCGGTAACTTCGCCTAAAAGAGTGGAGAAACTACGACATCGCCGGCACGACAGGAAAGAACGAGGGCTAAGGAAAGGTTAAAGGCTGCTGCGAGGCCGGTAAGCGGTTTGCGCGAAACCGGTGAGCGTGGGATGCGGTCGCGCGTATACCGCGAACGCTGATACCAGGGAGCGGGTCCATGGTGCAGGAAGCGCGCCATGCAGTTGCAGCGCGGATTGAAGCGGCCATCGTCTCGGCGCTTGGCCACCGCTCGATCGTGCTCGTCGGGATGATGGGCGCCGGCAAGTCCTCGATCGGGCGGCGTCTCGCATCCCGGCTGGACATTCCTTTCGTCGATGCGGACGAGGAGATCGAACTCGCCCATGCCGGTATGAAAATTCATGAAATCTTTGCGGTGCATGGAGAACCCTACTTTCGCGCCGGCGAGACCCGCGTGATCACCCGTCTCCTCAAGGGCGGCCCGCAGGTGCTGGCCACCGGCGGCGGAGCCTTCATGAATACCGAGACTCGCGCCGCGATCGGTGCCAGCGGGATTTCCATCTGGCTCAACGCGGATTTCGACGTCTTGATGAAGCGGATCCGCCGCCGCCATGATCGTCCGCTGCTTAGGACCGATGATCCCGCCGCTGCGTTGCGTCGGCTCATGGAGGAGCGTTACCCGGTCTACGCGCAGGCGGACCTGACAGTACAGTCGCGAGACGTATTTCACGATAAGATCGTGGACGAGATCGTAAGCGCGCTCGCCGGTCTTACCGGTGCGGTGTGCGCGACAGTCGATACCGTGGCGGGGGGAAAACACACGCCGTGACCGCTCCACTGCGCGTCAAAGATCCGATCCTCGTAAACGTCCCGCTTGCCGATCGCAGCTATGACATCGTGATCGGAAGCGGACAGCTAAGCTCGCTTGGGCGCAGGATTGGTGCGCTACGCCCCGGCGCCAAGGCCGCGATCGTCACCGATAAAACGGTTGCACAGCACTACCTTGTTGCAGTGGAAGCTGCGCTTGCTGCGGCCGCGATCCCAACCACATCGGTGACGGTCCCGCCCGGAGAAGCCTCGAAGGCGTTCCCAATACTCGAAACGGTTTGCGAAGCGCTGATAGCCGCGCGGATTGAACGGAACGACCTCATCATCGCGCTCGGCGGTGGAGTGGTTGGCGATCTCGCCGGATTTGCCGCGGCCGTCGTGCGCCGCGGTCTCGACTACGTGCAGGTGCCGACCACGCTGCTGGCACAGGTCGATTCGTCAGTCGGCGGCAAGACTGCGATCGATTCGCGCCACGGCAAGAATCTCATCGGCGCCTTCCACCAGCCGATCCTGGTCGTGGCTGACACCGCCGTGCTCGATACGCTGCCGGCGCGTGAATTTCGCGCGGGCTACGCCGAAGTGGCGAAATACGGACTGATCGGAGATGCCGATTTTTTCGCTTGGCTCGAGGCCAACTGGCAACAGGTGTTTGCCGGCGGCGCGGCACGCGAGCATGCCATTGCCGTGAGTTGCCGCATGAAGGCGGCGATCGTCGCTCGTGACGAACGCGAGACCGGGGAACGGGCGCTACTCAATCTCGGTCACACATTCGGTCACGCGCTCGAAGCTGCGGCCGGGTTCTCCGATCGGCTGCTGCACGGGGAGGCGATTTCGCTCGGCCTCGTGCTCGCCTTTGCGTTTTCCGCCAGGCTTAAGCTGCTGCCGTTCGATCAAGCCGCGCGCGTCGAGCGCCATCTTGCCGCGGTCGGGTTGCCGACCGATGTCTCATCGATTGCCGGCGGCGCGCCCAATGCCGATCGCATAATGGAACTCATTGCCCAGGACAAAAAGGTCAAACAGGGTAAATTGACCTTCGTCCTGGTGCGCGCGATCAGCGACTGCTTCATCACATCCGACGTCGACGCTACCGACGTGCGCGCCTTTCTGATCGAGAAGCTCGCCGAGCCATGACTGGGTACGACTGGTTTGCGCTGGTGGTGGTGCTGATCTGCGTTTTGCTCTCGGCGTTCTTCGCCGGGAGCGAGACCGCGCTGACTGCGTCGTCGCGCGCCAGCATGCATCGACTCGAGAAGCAGGGCAATCGGCTGGCCGCGCTGGTCAATCGCCTGCTCGCTTCGCGCGAGCGTCTTATTGGCGCGCTCCTGCTTGGCAACAATGCCGTCAACATCGCCTCGTCCGCGCTTGCAACCGGCGTTCTGCTCAATTGGTTCGGCGAGCTGGGCGTGATCTACGCCACCGTGGTGATGACCATCCTGATCGTGATATTTGCCGAAGTTCTGCCCAAGACGGCGGCGTTCAACTCGCCGGATCGACTCGCGCTTTGGGTCGCGCGCCCGATCGATTGGACCGTCCGGCTGCTCGCGCCGGTGTTGATCGGGGTCGAGTGGCTGGTGAAACGGATGCTGCGGCTGTTGGGCATGAAGGTCGGCGAGAGCGAATCGATTCTTTTGCCGCACGAGGAGTTGCGCGGCGCGGTCGATCTTTTGCACCGGGAGGGCGGCGTCGAGCGGTTGGATCGCGATATGTTCAGCGGCCTGCTCGATCTTCGCGACCTCACGGTCTCCGACGTCATGGTGCATCGCACCGAGATGATCACGGTGTGCGCCGAGGATCCACCCGAGCAGGTGGTCAAGACGGTGCTGGAAAGCGAGGTCACGCGCGTGCCTCTGTGGAGGGGAAAACCGGAAAACATCGTCGGCATCCTGCACGCGAAAGATTTGCTGCGCGCGATTCAGGCGGCCGATGGCGATCTCGCCAAAGTCGATGTCGCCGCGATCGCGCGGCCGCCCTGGTTCGTGCCGGAAATTCGGCCCCTCTCGGAGCAGCTCAAGGCATTTCGTCGGCGCAAAACGCCGTTCGCGCTGGTGGTCGACGAGTACGGCGAGGTGATGGGCTTGGTCACGCTCGAGGACATTCTCGAGGAGATCGTCGGCGACATCACCGACGAGCATGACATTGCGGTACCCGGCGTGCGGCCGCAGCCGGACGGCTCGGTGAACGTTGATGGTGGCGTGCCCATTCGCGATCTCAACCGCGCCATGGAGTGGAGTCTGCCCGATGACGAGGCGACCACGGTGGCAGGGCTCGTGATTCACGAAGCGCGCTCGATTCCCGAGCCGGGCCAGACATTCACGTTCCACGGGTTCCGGTTTCGCGTGCTGCGCCGCGACCGCAACCGCATCACGGCTTTGCGCATCACGCCGCTCGCACGCCGGCCGGCGGGGAAGGCGGCCTAGTGCCGCGAACCCGAAGTTCGCACAACCACGCGGCAAAGTCCGTTTGCGAACTTCGGAATCGGGTCACTGGCTGCCGATCATGCGGCGCGCTCGCTCGGAGTCGTCGCCTCGATGGCGAGCGCGTGCACGCCGGCTTTGAGCTCGTCGGCCAGCGTGTTGTAGATCATGCGGTGGCGCTCGAGCCTGCTCTTGCCGCGAAACGCCTCCGACACGATATGAATTCGGAAGTGCGTCTCGCCGCCGGCACGGTACCCGGCATGCCCGACGTGCCGATCCGATTCGTCGATCACGTCGAGGCTTGCCGGGGCGAAGGCTTCGCCCAATTTCGCTGTGATCACCTCGCGGACTGTCATAGCTCCGCTTAGCCGCAGGGGCGCAACCGGGTCAACGGCGGCCTTGCGGATGGACGGACCGACTTGTCAAGCCTTGAAGCTTGCTCGCCTGTGCGCGCATACTGATCGGTCATGAAAAACGACTCGCCCCTGTTCGATCGCATCCGCGTCAAGCCTGACAAGGATCGGCGGCTGCGTGCCCATTGCCCGGCCTGCGAGTGGCCCGACTGCAAGGCGCCGGCGACGCATCGCGCTCCAAAGGGGCGATTGCGGGAACGAGAATATTGGCAGTTCTGCCTCGAGCACGTGCGCCAATACAATCACGCCTACAATTTCTTTGCTGGGATGACCGCCGACGACATTGCCCGTTATCAGAAGGACGCTGTCGTCGGACATCGTCCGACCTGGAAGATGGGCATGAACGGCGGACGGCCCGCATCGCGCTCGCGCTCCTCGCGTTGGGATGCGGCGTTCGACCGCATCGATGATCCATTTGGCATGTTCGGGGATGCGGACGCCGGCCTCGGTCCACGCCGCGGCGCGCGCAGCGTCGAGAGCCGCGCCGTGCGCAACGCCGAGCGCAAGGCACTCGACGCGCTTGGGCTCGAAGCGGATGCTTCGGCGCAGGAAGTGAAGCGGCGGTTCAAGACTTTGGTCAAACGGCACCATCCCGACGCCAACGGCGGTGACCGTTCCTCGGAAGATCAACTGCGCGAAATCATCCAGGCCTATAACTACTTGAAGTCAATCGGCTTTCGTTGAGCGGCCGAAGCAGCCGCACGTTGCGCAGCGCCCGCTCGATACCTATTTGAAATAGTGCGAGTTTTGCCGGGTCCACCGCTTTCGCGGCGCGGGGCGCGTCTGCTAGGTTGAGGACCTGCGAGTCTGCGCAACGTTCCAGCGAAACGGGCCGATCTGACGGAGCACTCATGACCGCCGCAACGCAAGAAGTCGCCGGTCTTCCCGACATGAAGGTGTCGATCCGCCAGCTGTTCGGTTTCGACAGCGACATGGAGGTCCCCGCCTATTCGGAGCCCGATGAGCACACGCCTGACATTGACCCCGATTATCGGTTCGACCAGGCGACCACGCTCGCCATTCTCGCGGGGTTCGCCAAGAACCGGCGGGTCATCGTCACCGGCTATCACGGTACCGGGAAATCGACCCACATCGAGCAGGTGGCGGCGCGCCTCAATTGGCCGTGCGTGCGCGTGAATCTCGACAGCCATATCAGCCGCATCGACCTCATCGGCAAGGACGCGATCGTCATTCGCGACGGGATGCAGGTGACCGAGTTCCGCGACGGCATCTTGCCGTGGGCGCTGCAGCACAATGTCGCGCTTTGTTTCGACGAGTATGACGCCGGGCGTCCCGACGTGATGTTCGTCATCCAGCGCGTGCTCGAGGTCTCCGGCAAGCTGACCCTGCTCGACCAGAACAAGGTGATCAGGCCGCACCCGGCGTTCCGCTTGTTCGCGACCGCCAACACGGTCGGCTTGGGCGACACGTCCGGCCTTTATCACGGCACGCAGCAGATCAATCAGGGGCAGATGGACCGGTGGTCGATCGTGTCCACGCTCAACTACTTGCCGCACGACAACGAGGTCGAGATCGTACTGGCCAAGGCCAAGCACTATCGGACCGATCACGGTCGCGACATCGTCAACAAGATGGTGCGCGTTGCCGATCTCACGCGTAACGCCTTCATGAACGGCGATATTTCCACCGTCATGAGCCCGCGCACGGTGATTACCTGGGCGGAGAACGCGGAAATCTTCAAAGATGTCGGTTTTGCCTTCCGGCTGACCTTCGTGAACAAATGCGATGAGCTGGAGCGCCCGATCGTCGCCGAATTCTATCAGCGCTGCTTCGGAGTCGAGCTGCCGGAATCGTCGGTGAATGTGGCCTTGAGCTGATGGCCTCCAACAACAAAGGCAAAAGCCTCGTCAAGGACAGCCCGACCGAACCATTCAAGCGCGCGGTCACGGGATGCCTGCGGGCGATTGCCCGCAAGCCGGACCTGGAAGTCGCGTTTGCGGCCGAACGTCCCGGCATCGCCGGCGGCAAGGTTCGCCTGCCCGAGCCTCCGCGCAAGCTTACCGGCGCGGAAGCGGCGATCGTGCGCGGTCACGCCGATTCCATGGCCCTCAAGCTCGCCTGTCACGATCCCATGGTGCATCGCAAGTTGGTGCCAGGAGGACAGCAGGCGCGCGCCGTGTTCGATGCCGTCGAGCAAGCGCGTGTCGAGGCAATCGGCGCGCGCCGCATGTCGGGCGTCGCCCAGAACCTGTCGGCCATGCTCGACGATCGCTTTCATCGCGGCAAGTTCGACGAGGTCAGCGATCGGGCCGATGCGCCGATCGAGGAGGCGGTCGCGCTGATGGTGCGCGAGCGATTGACCGGGCAGGCCCCGCCGGCTGCGGCGAAGAAAATCGTCGAATTGTGGCGGCCCCTGATCGAGGATCGCGCCAGCCGCGATCTCGACCGCCTCGAGCGGCTGATCGAGAACCAAGCGCGGTTCGGCGATGTCGTTCATGACCTGCTCGATGCTCTCGACATGGGCGAGGACCGCGGCACCGAGGCGGACGAGGAGGAGGGTGAGGAGGGCGAGCAGGACCGCCGCAAGGAGGAGTCCGGCGTAGAGGGTCAGGGAGCCGACGGCGAGGACGCGCAAACCCAGGTCGAAGAGGCGGACGCCTCCGCGGAAGACATGTCCGATGCTGCGGCCGACGCGACCGAGGCGCTTTCTGCAGAAAGCGCGGACGACGCGGAAATGGGTGACGCCGAGGCACCGGCACAGCCGCGGCGTCCGCGCCGGCATGGCCAGAACGAGCCGCGCGGCCCGGATTACCGGCCATTCATTACTAGGCACGATGAGATCGTCGCAGCCGAAGACTTGTGCGAACCCGAGGAGCTCGATCGGCTGCGCGGTTACCTCGACAAGCAGCTTTCGCACCTGCAAGGGGTGGTGGCGCGACTCGCCAATCGCCTGCAACGCCGATTGATGGCGCAGCAGAATCGGGCCTGGGAATTCGACCTGGAGGAGGGGCTGCTCGATCCCGCGCGGCTTTCCCGCGTCGTCGTCGATCCGTTGCATCCGCTCTCGTTCAAGCGCGAGAAGGAAATGGATTTCCGCGACACCGTCGTGACGCTTCTGCTCGACAATTCGGGTTCGATGCGTGGACGCCCAATCACGGTGGCGGCGACCTGCGCCGATATCCTGGCGCGAACGCTGGAGCGCTGCGGGGTCAAGGTGGAGATCCTCGGGTTCACCACGCGTGCGTGGAAAGGCGGTCAATCGCGCGAAGCCTGGCTTGCCGCTGGCAAACCTGCCAGTCCCGGGCGCCTCAACGATCTGCGTCACATCATCTACAAATCGGCGGACGCGCCGTGGCGCCGCGCGCGCAAGAATCTCGGCTTGATGATGCGCGAAGGCTTGTTGAAGGAAAACATCGACGGCGAGGCGCTCGATTGGGCGCACAAGCGCCTGCTCGGCCGGACCGAGCAGCGCAAAATCCTGATGATGATTTCAGACGGCGCGCCGGTCGACGATTCCACGCTCTCGGTCAATCCCGGCAACTACCTCGAACGACATCTGCGCTGGGTGATCCAGGAAATCGAGACCCGCTCGCCGGTCGAGTTGATCGCGATCGGCATCGGCCACGATGTGACGCGCTACTATCGCCGCGCCCTTACCATCGTCGATGCCGAAGAGCTCGGCGGCGCAATGATCGAAAAACTCGCCGAACTGTTTGATGAACGCATTCCCGCGGAGCTGCCGCCGCGCCGCAGGCTCGACGCGTGACCACAAGACGCGCAGTTGCTCTGGGCGATACTGTCACGTTGCGTGGCCGCTTTGCGCCCTCGCGCGCGGGCGCCATTCTTCGCTGCCGCTTCGCCACCGAAAGCGAACGAATTTATCCAGCCGTGGCCGCTGCCCGCTTCTTACGGATTTGACGTTTGAGCTCGAGCGCCTTCTCGGATAGCTCTTCGTCTCTCGCCTTCATCAGAAAGGCGTCGAGACCGCCGCGATGATCGACGGTCTTGAGGGCATTCGCCGAGACCCGCAGCCGCACCGAGCGGCCGAGCGTGTCCGAGATCATCGTCACGTTCAGCAGATTCGGCAAAAAGCGCCGCTTGGTTTTGATGTTGGAGTGGCTCACTTTATGACCGACCTGGGGCGCCTTGCCGGTCAGATCGCAGCGTCGCGACATTATCAACCTCGAATGCAGCCATTCGCGCCTTGCCGGATCAAGCGAGGACCGAGCAAAGATCAGCTTGGCTATTTTGGCTTCGATCAAGTGCGCGGACCTATAAAGAGCGGTCAAAACCGCGTCAAGCCGCTGGCACAGTTCTCGTGACGTCGCTACTTACGCACCGGGCCGGGGGTCGCGTTCTTCGCGAAAAAGCATGTCGTTGGCGCGTGCCTTGATCGGGCCAAGATGCCGCCCCAAGCTAGCGAAAATGCCTGCTCGCTGCGCCGAGGACTTGGCCGCGTGGCCGCAATGCGCTAACCACGTTCGCAACCGCAGTCGTTATAAGCAAAACCAGGAATCTGGTTCGTGGGTTCATCTCGTCGCAGTCGTCGCGCAATTTTTCTGATCACGGCGACGCTCGCAATGGTCATCGCCGATGGCGTGCAACGCGCCGGTTTCGCACAGGGCAAGCTCGACGCCCACTACAGCGTCACCCTTGCGGGATTGCCGGTCGGACGAGGTGGCTGGATGGTTGAAATCGGCGATGATCATTTCACCGCAACAGCGAACGGGGCGACTGCCGGCCTGATGCGCGTCTTCGCCAGCGGTCATGGCGAAAGCAGCGCGCGCGGCGCGATCTCCGGAGGCCAGGTCGTTTCTTCGAATTACGCAGCGAACATTTTCACCGACCGAAAATACGATGAAATCCGAATGGTGATCCAATCGGGCACCGTGAAGGAATTCATGGTGGAGCCGCCGACCGTTGTCACGCCTGACCGTGTTCCTATTACTGAAGCGCATCGGCGTGGGGTCTTCGATCCGATGACCGCTTCCTTGATGCGCGTTCCGGGTGCCGGCGATACGTTGGCGCCGCAGGCATGCCAACGCACGCTTTCGATCTTTGATGGTCGGATGCGCTATGACCTGCAGCTCGCATTCAAGCGGCTCGACCGCGTCAGATCGGACGTCGGCTACCAAGGAACCGTCGTGGTCTGTGCGCTCCAATATTTACCGATTGCAGGCCACATCCCGGAGCGCGCGGCGATCAAATATCTCGCCGGCTTGCGCGACATGGAAATGTGGCTCGCCCCAATCTTCGGAACACGCATGGTGGTTCCCTATCGCGTCTCAATTCCGACGCCGCTCGGTACCGGCGTCCTGCAGGCGACGCAATTTGTTTCGGTGCCTCAACCGCCAAAAGCGTCCGCCAAAACGCAGTGACGGCTTATCATTCGGGTAGCTTTTGGCACTCCCGCCTGCGAGCGAGCGGCAGGAAAATATGCGGCGGTCGCGTTTCCATGCGGTTACACGATTTTGGGGCTCTCACGGGTGCCGATACCACATATCGCCGAGAACGAATTCCGAAGCGCCGGAGTCAGCGATTCGGGCGCGATTCGTTCGGGACTCGTTCCACCCGGGGAATCGCCGCCTTCATGCCAAGGGCGTGGCCAAGCCTCCCGTCCCCCCGCTGTGTCTGCGCTCGCGTTCGATAGACAGGGCGCCGATGACGACGTGGCGCCGCCGCTTGCGGGGACAAGCTCCGCCGCAAGCAGAACCCGATCCGCAAGCTACAACAGCACAACGGTGGCTCACCGCTGATCGGCCAGTTCCAGGCTCGCCGACCGGCGCGCGCGCACGAGCGGCCGCTCGAATCGCTGTTGGCGCTCGCGCGGGAAGCCGCTATCTTTCTTGTGAGCGGGATGAATCCGGCGCGCTCGTCTGCAAAGTCCGCGAAAGTCGATGCGTCATGTCGCGGCAGCGGCCGCGCGGTAATGTTCCCCTGTGGAGGCACTCGTCTGCACGCATCGGAGGTCATGGTCCGCTTGGCTGCCCGCGCGGGACGATGAGCCGAGGCGATAGCGCTGCTGCGGGTCCGTCACCAGATCAAGATTGATGCCGATCTCCTTCTCTTTTCAGAGCACCCGCGATGCCGGCGCGCGCGGCACTGGCGTCACGGCCGTGCTTGGGCCGACCAACACCGGGAAGACCCATCTCGCGATCGAGCGCATGCTCGCTCATTCCTCTGGCATCATCGGGCTGCCTCTGCGGCTGCTCGCGCGCGAGGTATACAACAAGGTGACGGAGCGGCTGGGCGCCGATGCGGTCGCGCTGGTCACCGGCGAGGAAAAGGTCAAGCCGCCCAATCCGCGTTATTGGGTTTCTACGGTCGAGGCCATGCCGCGCGACCTCGACGTTGCTTTCCTTGCGATCGACGAGGCGCAGCTCGGCGCGGATCTCGAGCGCGGCCACGTCTTCACCGCCCGCATGCTCAACCGGCGTGGGCGCGACGAGACGTTGGTGCTCGGGGCGCAAACCGTGCGGCCGATGGTAGAGCGGCTGCTTCCGGGTGCCCATGTTCTGACCCGTCCGCGCCTGTCGCAGCTTTCGTTCGCGGGCGAGCGAAAGCTTACGCGGCTACCTCGTCGTTCCGCGATCGTCGCGTTTTCGGCCGAAGAGGTCTATTCCATCGCCGAGCTGATCCGCCGCCAGCGAGGCGGCGCGGCAGTCGTGCTCGGCGCGCTGTCCCCGCGCACAAGAAACGCTCAAGTCGAGCTCTATCAGTCCGGCGATGTCGAATATCTCGTCGCCACCGATGCGATCGGTATGGGACTCAATCTCGATGTCGATCATGTCGCCTTTGCTTCCGACCGGAAATTCGATGGCTATCAGTTCCGCAAGCTCAATCCGGCCGAACTGGCGCAAATCGCCGGGCGCGCGGGCCGTGCCACGCGTGATGGAACCTTTGGTACGACGGGACGATGTCCGCCATTCGAGACGGAACTCGCGCAGGCGCTCGAAAGCCACACGTTCGAGCCGATCAAGACGCTGCAATGGCGCAACACAGAACTTGACTTCTCATCAATCGGCGCGTTGCAGGCATCCTTGGCCGAGACGCCGAAAGAGAGCTGCCTTACTCGCGCGCCGGTGGCCGAAGACATTTTGGTGTTGGAACATGCCGGGCGCGACGACGAGATCCGCGCGCTCGCGCAGACGCGGCAAGCGGTCGAGCGTCTTTGGGACGTGTGCCAGATTCCCGACTACCGCAAGATTTCCCCCGCCACCCACGCCGAGCTTGTCACCACGCTTTACGGGTTCCTGATGCGGGAGGGGACCGTTCCGGTCGACTGGTTTGCGCGCCAAGTCGAGCAGGCGGATCACACCGGCGGCGACATCGATACTCTGTCAAATCGCATCGCGCACATTCGCACCTGGACCTTCGCCGCCAATCGCCCGGACTGGCTCGCCGATCCGGAGCACTGGCAGGGCATCACGCGCGCCGTCGAGGATCGGTTGTCAGACGCCTTGCACGACCGATTGACCGAGCGATTCGTCGATCGCCGCACCAGCGTATTGATGCGGCGGCTGCGCGAAAACGCGGTACTGGATGCCGAGATCAGCAAGAGCGGTGAAGTTGTTGTCGAAGGGCACGGCATCGGCCGGCTCGATGGGTTTACGTTCACGCCCGACAGTTCGAGTGCGAGTTCCGAAGCCAAGGCACTGGCGGGGGCCGCCCAGAAAGCCTTGGCCGGCGAAATCAACACCCGCGCGACGCGGCTGGCGCAAGCCGCGGACGGACAGCTGGTGCTCGCGACGGATGGCACGATACGATGGCTCGGCCAACCCGTCGGCAAGCTGGTCGCCGGCGAAGATGTCCTCAAACCGCGCCTGCGCATCATTGCCGATGAGCGTCTCACCGGCGCGCCGCGTGACGCGGTGCAGGCGCGGCTCGATCTCTGGCTCAAGTCTCACATCGAACGGCTGCTGGAGGCACTGTTCCGCTTGGCTGCGGCCGAAGACGTCACCGGCATCGCTCGCGGGGTCGCATTCCAGCTCGCCGAGGCCCTCGGCGTGCTCGATCGCCAGAGGGTTGCCGAGGAGGTGAAGGGTCTCGATCAGCCGACGCGCGCCACCTTGCGAAAATACGGCGTCCGTTTCGGTGCGTATCACATCTATATCCCGGCGCTGCTCAAGCCCGGCCCTCGCGTGCTTGCGGCGCAATTGTGGGCGCTCAAACACGGCAACCCCGAGACGAAGGGGTTGGAAGGGATCACACAGCTTGCCGCCAGCGGGCGCACGTCGATTGCGGCCGATAAGGACATTTCCAAAGTCCTTTATCGCGTGGCCGGCTATCGCATCTGCGGCGAGCGCGCGGTTCGCGTGGATATTTTGGAACGTCTGGCCGATCTTATTCGTCCTGCGCTCGCTTGGCGCGCCGGCACGGCTGCCGCCAAGCCCCCGGGCGCGATCGATGACTTTGGCTTTACCGTGACGGTCGGCATGACCTCCCTTGTCGGCTGCTCGGGAGAAGACTTTGCCTCGGTGCTGCGTGCGCTCGGCTACCGCATGGAGAAGCGGCCGCGCGCGAGCGAGGCGCCTTCACCTGTATCCAAGGAACCGCAAGCAGCAGACGGGCCACTGCAAAGCGCACCAGAAGACGCGGACGGCGAGGATGCGGCTGATCCGGATGCGGCCGCAGCGGCGATTCCAACAGACGCCGTCGGACCGCCTCAACCGGAACTGGAAGCAAGGACGCGAGATCCAGCTGCCGAAGCCGCGCCGAGCGCGGCCGGCGAACCGCTCGACGCAAAGCCGGAACCCGTGGAGGGCGCGCACGCGATCATCAATGTTCCGGAGGCCCCGGCGCTTGCGATTTCCCCAGAATTGGAAGGCAAGGAAGCCGGGACATCGGACCAGTCCGCCGATGCCGATGCGAAGACCGAGGAAGTCATAGAAGTGTGGCGCCCCGGCCGCCGCGAACCGCGTCCACGCAAGCCGCGTGGCGCCCGCGTGTCCGCGCGCCAACAGCGGACAGCCGACACCAGCGCGACTGCGGCGCAACCAGCCCAGGCGAGCGCGGGCGAAACGGCCGCCGTTTCGGCATCGGCGAGCGCGGCCTCGGCACCGCCGCAAGAGCACCAGGATCGACGTGAGCGGCGCGGTCGAGCCGCCGGTAGCCAACGGAGCGAGCATCAGCAGCGTTCCCACCGGCCGGATCGCCGAGGGCAGCAGCAACGTTCCAATCGGCCCGAACGCCCGTCGCGCGATGAGCGTCCCGACCGGGATCCGGCCTTGCGTGCGAAATACATCAAGGGACGCGCCGACCGGCGCGAACGTGAGCCGGACCCGAATTCGCCGTTCGCCAAGCTTGCTGCCCTCAAAGAGCAGCTGGAAGCCAGCAGCAAGGAGCCGCGCTGAGGCGCGCCGCAATTGGATCGCCAGCGCATCGACAAGTGGCTCTGGCACGCGCGGGTGGTGCGCACACGTTCGGCCGCGGCATCACTCGCGAGTTCGGGTCATGTGCGCGTCAACGGCCAGCGCATCCTTGCGCCAAGCCACGGTGTGCGTCCCGGCGATGTGGTGGCCGTCGCCCTCGACCGGGCGGTACGGGTGCTCAAGGTCGTCGGATTTGCCGAACGCCGTGGGTCCGCGGAAGCGGCGCGCGCACTTTGTGAGAATGTCGCTGCGGCGCGAAACGAGACGGACGCACGCGCAAGCTTGCCGCCAGTGCTGCGCGAGGCGGGCGGAGGCCGACCGACGAAGCGCGAGCGCCGCGCGATCGAGCGGTTCACCGGCAAAAACGGCGTATGAAGTGGCAACGGCCCTGCGGCACGCGGTCCGCCGTCTGGCACGACCGCCGCAGCAGCGCCACGTCTTGCTTGGCCGGGGTCCATGCGCTAGGGACCCGAGCGCATCCGAGAGTTGCTGATGACCTACATCGTCAACGATAAATGCATTAAGTGCAAGTACATGGACTGCGTCGAGGTGTGCCCCGTCGATTGTTTCTACGAGGGCGAGAACATGCTGGTCATCCATCCCGACGAGTGCATCGATTGCGGCGTTTGTGAGCCCGAGTGCCCGGTCGAGGCGATAAAGCCCGATACCGAGCCGGGTCTCGAGGAATTCCTCAAACTCAATGCGGAATTCTCGAAAGCCTGGCCGAATATCACGGTGAAGAAGGAACCGCCGGCAGACGCTAAAGAGTGGGAAGACGTGGCCGGGAAGCTCAAGTACTTCTCGCCCAAAGGCGGAACCGGGGATTAGCGCCGCCGGTTAACCAGGTGACGAAAATGTAATGCCAAAATGCGTGAATCCGGGGCTTTGCCCTGCCGTAAGGCTTTGATTTCGGCGAAAAATGTGCTATATAGTTGAAAAATGAGCAAAGCGCCGCAGCCGAGAAGCTCCCCCTGGGGAGCCTTATTTTTCGGCCGCTTCCGAGGAACCCGCAACTAGGGACGTGAGAACCACGCAAACCGCCGTGGCAGGCAAAACGCGTCATCGTCCGAAGAAGGCTCTCGTCGTGACCCGGCGAGCCAAAAAGGCCGCAGCCGGCTCGCGCCGGCGGGCATCGCAGACCGCCCGGGCGGCCGTCCGGCGGCGGACTCCCGTCGTCAAAATCCCGGTTCGCCGCAAGCCGGAAGAGGCAGCCACCCCCGGAATCGCCAACCGGAAGGCCACACAGCGGCAGGGCTTCAAGACCGGCGAGTTCATCGTCTATCCCTCGCATGGCGTGGGCCAGATCATCGCCATCGAGGAACAAGAGGTTGCCGGCGCCAAGCTCGAACTGTTCGTGATCAATTTCGTCAAGGACAAGATGACTTTGCGGGTTCCCACCGCAAAGATCGTGTCCGTTGGCATGCGCAAGCTGGCCGAACCGCCGCTGGTGCGGCGCGCGCTTGAGACGCTCAAGGGTCGTGCCCGCATCAAGCGCACCATGTGGTCGCGCCGGGCGCAGGAATACGAGGCCAAGATCAACTCCGGTGACATCGTGGCGATTGCCGAGGTCGTGCGCGATCTGTTCCGCTCGGAGTCGCAGCCGGAGCAGTCTTACTCGGAGCGCCAGCTCTATGAGGCGGCGCTCGATCGCCTCTCGCGCGAAATCTCGGCGGTGCAGCGGATCACCGAGACCGAGGCGATCAAGGAGATCGAGGCGGCCCTCGCCAAAGGCCCGCGCCGGGGACCCAAGCCCGCGGAAGGCGAAGACGAGGAGTCCTTGGTGGAGGAAGAGGCGGCGTAATTCGCCGCGCTTTCAAGCGATTGCGAAAGCCCGGCCGAAAGGTCGGGCTTTTTCGTTGCGCCAAGGAGACTGCTTCGGGCGCTCGCGCCCTGCGGCTAACCCACTCCGATGCAAAGGGAATTGGCCGGGAAAATGTCCCGCGGGGGCCATAATTACGCTCCCTTTCCCGGCACTTATCACACCGTCGGGATCGGAGACGGGACGGGGGCATGTGGGGGCGGGCTAAACGCACACAGGTATTCGCCTGTCTGGTGATTTTGGGCGCAGCAGGCGCGACCGGTCTGGGGGCGGGATTTCAAGCCCGTACTGCGCTCGCGCCGGGTTCAGTGCCGGATGCGTTCGAAATCACGGCATCGGAAGCTGTCGACTTGCGCTTCCCCGTCGAATGGAACGCAGCATCGGCGGCCGCGCCGGTGCTCGCCTTTGCCTCGGCTGATGGCGAGATGACCCTGTTTGATCCCAATCCCACCTACCCCGTCAGCCAAGCCAACCCGTTGCCGATCACTGCTGAAGTAACCGCCAATCCCAGGCCCGTTGTGCAGGCTGCGGCTATAAGGCCGGTGCCGGTGCATCGGCCTGTGCACCGCGCGAACGCCGTGCTCAGCGATTCGCAGATCGCCAGCATCAAACGCCGGCTCAACTTGACGCCGGACCAGGAGCGCTATTGGCCCGCAGTCGAGGCGCAATTGCGCAAAATGGAATACAAGAAAGATGCGGCCGAGAAGGCGTCGACCAAGAGCGTCCGCCTGGCATCGGTCGACATGAGCAAAGTCGACGTCGAGGGCCTCAAGACGGCAGGCTTTCCACTGGTCATGAGCTTCAGCGACGACCAGCGGCGTGAGCTCAAGTCGCTCGCCCATTTGCTCGGGTTGGAAAGCGTGATCTCCGGTTTCTGATCGAACACCACTCTCCCGTTCGCAGGCCCGGCCCTTGCGCCGGGCCTTTCATTACGTGCCGTTTGCGCGCAGCGCTCGCTGCGGTGCTTTGGGCGGTCGCCATGCCAATTCCGCTCCGCTAGACTTCGCCGCCACGGGAAGCTCGAAACGGAACAAGCCGGGAGACGGACATGGACATGAGCGTCACGGTCGGCGCTGGCGGCGAGGGCCAGCAGCTCAGCAAAGCCGAATCCAAACCCATGCCCCGCGCCGCGAATGCGAGCGATCTCGATGCCTGGCTGGAGAAAGTCGAGGCCTTGGGCGAGCTCAAGCGCATCACGGCGGAGGTCGACCCCGATCTCGAAGCGGCGACCATCACGTACCTGGTCGCCAGCGAACGCAGCCCAGCGCTCCTGTTCGAGAACATCAAGGGGCACCCCGGCCACCGCGCGCTCTACAACATGGTCGGCTGCAACCTGACGCGCTTCTGCCTGATGATCGGCGAACAGCCGGTGGATCACCCGCTCAAGGCGGTGCAAATCCTGCAGCGCAAGCTAGGCCGCAAGCTGCCGCCCAAGGAAGTCTCCCCCGAACAAGCGATCTGCAGTCAGAACGTCGTCGAAGGCGACGACATCGACATCCGCATCTTTCCCGCGCAGCGCATGTGGCCGCTCGACGGCGGCAAGTATCTCGGCACAGGTGACGCCGTCATCACCAAGGATCCCGAGACCGGCCGCATCAATGTCGGCACCTATCGCATGATGATCAAAGGTCCGCGCGAGATCGGTCTCTATACTTCGCCCGGCAAGGACGCGACCATCGACCGTGAGAAATGGTGGAAGCTCGGCAAGCCGATGCCGGTTGCCGCCTGCTACGGCATCGACCCACTGTTGTTTCTGGTGGCGGCTACCAGCCTGCCCAAGACGGAATGCGAGTACGATTATTACGGCGGCATCAACGGCGCGCCGATCGAGGTCTTTACTGGCGATGTCACGGGGCTGCCGATTCCCGCGCGCGCCGAAATCGTGCTGGAAGGATTTGTCTATCCCGATGCCAGCTTTGCCGAAGGACCGTTCGGCGAGTTCACCGGCTATTACGGGCGTCCGGGCGGTGCCACTCCATACGTGAAGATCGAGAAGGTGCGATATCGCAGCAATCCGACGGTCACCTGCGCATTGATGGCGGAAGGCACTGCCAACGAGTGCGGACTGTTCTGGGCGGCGCTGCGCTCGGCAGGCATCTGGGGCGACCTGCAGAAGCTCGGCGTTCCCGGCATTCAGGGCGTATGGTCGATTCCCGAAGCAGCCGGCTGGGGCATCACCGTAGTCTCGATCAGGCAGATGTATGCCGGCCACGCGGCGCAGGTGATGGCGCTGGCCGCCCAATGCACGGCCGGCGCCTATTTCGGCAAATACGTGATCGTGGTCGACGACGACATCGATCCCAGCAATGTGAGCCAAGTGCTGTGGGCGATGGCAACGCGCTCGCGCCCGGCGCAGGCAATCGACATTTTGCGCGAAACCTGGAGCACCTATCTCGATCCGAGCCTCAATCCGCCGGAAATCAGGCCGTGGGGCTCGAAATGTCTGATCAACGCCTGCATGGATTACCGCTTCATCAAGACGTTCTCCCGGCGGACCAAATTGTCGAAAGCGGCTTACGAAAGCGTCGTTGCGCGGTGGCAAGAGCTGGGATTGAACGGCACGCCACCGACAATCTCGGTTTTCGAGGACGAGAGGTTCCCTGAAAAAATCACATAGCCGCGCCCCTGTAGCCCGGATGAGCGTGAAATCCGAGTTTCGGCGAGCGTGGATTCGTGGCTCGCTTCTGTCATGCGCGTGATATCTTGGGAGTCGCGCCGGTCACTGACAATGCAGCTGTGATCCCGGATTTCGTTCGCTCATCTGGGCTCAACGACGTTCCCTTCCTCAATACCGCGCATTCCCCGGCGTGCGCGGGAACGGGATTGCGTCGCGCACGTTGGCAAGCCCGGTGAGATAGGCGAGGGTGCGCTCGAAACCGAGGCCAAAACCCGCGTGCGGCACCGTGCCATAGCGGCGCAGGTCCCGGTACCAAACGTAGTGCTCCTTATCGATGGCGCGCTCCGCCATGCGCGCATCCAGCACGTCGAGCCGCTCCTCGCGCTGGCTGCCGCCGATGATCTCGCCGATGCCGGGCGCGAGCACGTCCATGGCCGCGACCGTGCGGCCGTTGTCGTTCAAGCGCATATAGAATGCCTTGATGTCCTTCGGGTAGTTCATGACGACGACCGGCTTCTTCGCGTGCTTCTCGGTGAGATAGCGCTCGTGCTCCGATTGGAGGTCCATGCCCCACTTCACCGGAAACTCGAATTTCTCCTTCGCCCGCTCGAGCACCGCGATCGCCTCGCCATAATCCATGCGCACGAACTCGGAGCCGACGATCCCTTCGAGCTTCGCGGTCAGCCCCTTCTCGATCCGCTCGTCGAAGAACGCGATGTCTTCCTGCCTTTCCTTCAACACCGCAGCGAACGTGAACTTCAGCAGTCGTTCCGCGAGCGTCGCATCGTCCGACAGGTCCGCGAACGCGATCTCTGGCTCGATCATCCAGAACTCGGCGAGGTGGCGGCTGGTATTGGAGTTCTCAGCACGAAATGTCGGCCCGAACGTATAGACCTTCGTGAGCGCAAGGCAGTACGCCTCCACGTTGAGCTGCCCCGAGACCGTCAGGAACGCTTCACGCCCGAAAAAATCCTGCGCAAAATCGATCCGGCCCTCCGGCGTGCGCGGCAGATTGGCGAGATCGAGCGTCGATACCCGGAACAGCGCTCCGGCGCCTTCCGCGTCGGATGACGTGATGATCGGCGTATTGACCCAGAAGAACCCGTTCTCGTGAAAAAAGCGATGGATCGCCTGCGCCAGCGTGTGGCGCACGCGCGTCGCCGCGCCGATCACATTGGTGCGCGGGCGCAAGTGGGCCACCTCGCGCAAGAACTCGAGCGTGTGCGGCTTCGGCTGGATCGGGTAGGTGTCCGGGTCGTCGACCCAGCCGATCACCTTGATCGCGCTCGCCTGCATCTCGAACGGCTGCCCCTTCGCCGGCGACGGCACGATCGTGCCGGTTGCTTCGATCGCGCAACCGGTCGTGAGTTTTTGCACCTCGTCGGCGTAGTTGGGCAGCGTGTTCGGCGCGACCACCTGCAGCGGATGGAACGACGATCCGTCGGAAAGATGCACGAAGGAAATCCCCGCCTTCGAATCGCGCCGGGTGCGCACCCAGCCTTTCACCGTGACCGGCGCGTCCTTCGGCGCCTCTCCGGCCAGGATCGCGCGCACGTTGAACTCTCGCTTTTCCATCGAGCGGTGTTTGGGCGATCACCAATGGCGGCGATACCGCACGCCTGTCCCCTCATAGTAAAAACGCGGCGACCACCAGTAATCCGCGCACACCCACGGGGCGACGCTCTCCAAGCCGCGGTACCACGGGGGAACTCGGCAGCTCCCCCAGACCGCGTGCACTCCCGCCCGTGAGCGCCAAGAGCGGGCCTCGGCGTGGTCCCACGGCAGCAGACAGGGAATCGTCACCAAGACAGATATGACGATCGTGAGTCTGCGCATCACCGTCCACTCCCGTGATAGCCGCATGTTACCACGTGGCGCTCGTCAGCGGTGCTACTTTGCGCCAGCTGCCTGTAAGATCGGCGTGAGCCGCGCGATCTCGCTCTTCACCAATGCGGCCAGAGGCTTTGGGCCGCGGCGGTTCGGCGCCGGGACTTCCGCTCCCAGGTCGAGCAGGCGCTTGCGCGCTATGTCTTCGTTGAGGCCCTTGTTGAGGGCCGTAGCCAGCCAATCGATGATCGGCTGCGGCGTGCCCCTGGGGGCGAACAGGGCGTAGAACGGCGCAGCGTCGAATTGCGGCAGGCCGCCTTCAACCGAGGTCGGCACATCCGGCAGCAACGAGCTGCGCTTTCCGGTGGCGATGGCGAGCGCCTTGGCCGTGCCGGCGCGCACGTGCGGAAGCGGACCGAGAATCGGATCGCACATGTAGTCGACCTGTCGCGCGATCAGCGCATTCATGGCTGGACCGGTGCCCGTGAACGGCACCGTCGTCGGGTTGATGCCGATCCCCGCGTTTAGCAACAGGCAGCCGACATGCGACACCGAACCAACTCCGGCGTGCGCCATGTTCAATTTGCTTTCATTCGCCCTCGCATAGGCGGCGAACTCCTGCAGCGTGTTTGGTGGCAAATCGTTGCGCACCGCCAACAGCTCCGGCTGCTCGGCGATGAGCCCGATCGGCTCGAAATCCAGGTCGGGCTTGTAGGCGAGGTTGGGATAGAGCGCGACGGCGGCCGCGTGCGTGCCCATGTGGCCGAGTGCCAGCGTGTAGCCGTCGGGATTGGCACGTGCGGCTCGCGCCGTGCCGGTCGTGCCGCCCGCGCCGGGGACATTTTCCACAAGAAACTGTTGGCCCGATGCGCGACCGAACTGGTCGGCGACGATCCGTCCAGTGATGTCGGCCGGCCCGCCCGCCGCGAACGGCACTACGATCGTCACCGCACGCGTAGGATAACTCTGCGCCTGTACGTCAGGAACGCACGCGAGCGCGGCCAGCGCGAGCAGAGGACAAAGTGCTTTCCTCAATGGTGGCGTCCTCCTCGGGATCCCAGCGGCCGATCCAGTTGCACGTGCTAAACCTCAGAATCGCTCCCGCAGATCACGCGGGCCGACACCGAACTGGCGCTTCAGCGAGCGGTGCAGTCTACTTTCCGAGCCAAGCCCTGTCTTGACTGCAATCTGCGCGAGCTGCAGTCGCGTGGTTTGCAGCAAAGACCGAGCCAGCTCGCATCGCAGCCTCTCAACCGCTTCGGCCGGGGTGACTCCGGTGGCGGCAGCAAACTTGCGGTGAAAGGTTCGCGTCGTCTGGCCGGCGCTCGCGGCAAGTGTCTCGATCCGCCAAGCGGCGGATGGCTGACTTGCAACTTTCTGCATAAGACGATCGTAGGGCGCGGAGGCGGCTCGCTGCAGCTCGAGCGGCTCGCTGTACTGTCGCTGGCCACCGGGCCGCTTCAGGTAGACGACGAGGCGACGAGCGACACTTGTCGCAAGGGCCGCACTGTGGTCCTGCTCGTAGCAAGACTCAGATCGATTCCGGCAGTGACGCCCGCGGTCGTCCATACCTTTCCGGCCTGGATGAAGAGCGGCTCCGGATCGACGCAAATTTCCGGGAACTCCTCGGCCAGTTGCGCGCACGAGCGCCAATGGGTGACAACGCGGCACTTGTCGAGCAGACCAATTTCCGCCAACGCGAAAGCGCCGGTGCACACCGCACAGATGCGTCGCGAGCGCGCGCAGAGGCGCTGCAGCGTGGCCAGGGCACGGCGATCCTTGCGAAAGATGTGAACGCCGGGGCCACCCGGAACCAGCAGCGTGTCGATACTCCCGGCGCGCGGCAGCGGGTCGGCAATCAATTTCACGCCCGAGGCAGTGCGGATCGGACCGTCGCAGACAGCAACGAGGCGGACTGCGTAAGGCGGCGCTGCGCCCTCGTCATTGGCAGTGGTCAGCGTCTGTGTGGGTCCGGCGATATCGATGAGCTGAGCGCCGTCATAGGCGAGAATGATGACGGTCCGGGTTGGCACTTTTTGCTCGATTTTTGACATAGCTGCCAATCTGGTCTCGCTCATATCATGAGCGCGTCAACCAAAGCCGATCAATTCTGCGGAGCGCGCCATGCAGATCAACATCATCGTCGTCAACGACATGTGCCAACTCGACACTACCGGCACTTTCGAAGTGCTTGCGCGCGTTCCCAACTGGACGGTCGATTTGGTCGCGGCCTCGATGCAGCCCGTGCGAACCGACCGCGGCCTGATGATTCTGCCGACGCAGACGCGCGAGAGCGCGAAACCATGCGACATCCTCGTGGTGCCGGGTGGACCCGGCATCGACAATGCCATGCTGGACGTTGGCTGGATCGCATACACGCAGCGCGAGGCGGCCGACGCGAAATACGTGTTCAGCGTCTGCACCGGTTCGCTCTTGCTGGCAGCCGCCGGACTGCTTACCGGCCGCCGCGCCGGCGGCCATTGGCAAGCCCGCGATTTGCTCGCGCGATTTGGCGTCACGCCATCGGATGCGCGCCTGACAGTGGACGGCAAGTTCTATACCTCCGCCGGCGTAACCTCCGGAATCGACATGGCATTGCGTGTGGTTGCCGACATCGTCGGAGAGGAAAGCGCGCGCAAGATTCAGTTCGCGATCGAATACGATCCTGCGCCTCCGTTTTCCGGCGGCACACCCTTCACTTCGCCGCCGCAAATCGTCACGGCAGTCCTTGATGGATCGCGCGAACGGCGCGTCGAGCGGGAAAGAATCGTCAGCGCTTGCGTGCGCCGCCGGCTCGCATTGCCGTCGGGGTCACCCGCATGAGCGCGGGTTGGATTGCAACGGCTGTGCCGACCATTAGGGCGTGCTTGAGGGCGCAACGCAGCAAGTAGGTCCGGGCGAGTGAGCGACCCAGGGGAAGATTGGCTGCAGCCCCCGGATCCCACTTCGCTCCGTCGGATTCCGAGCTCTAGATACCGTGCTGCAGCAGCCTTTGCTTGAGTGCCGCGGTGGGTTTGAGGAAGAACACGAGCATCGTACAGCCCTTGGGCGCCGTCGGTGCGTGACGGCTCCCCTTGGCGCGGATGACGAAATTGCCGGCGGTACATTCGCCCTCGTCATCGAGCAGTGAGCCTTCGAGAACGAAGGTCTGCTCGAGGTCTTCGTGCACGTGTTGCGGAATGCCGGCGCCCGGCTCAAGCTTTGCCAGAATCGTCAACATGCCGGTGGCGGGATCGTGATAAATGACTTTCATCTTGTTGCCCGGCGCGGTTTCGACCCAGGGCAGCGATTCGGTTTCGATGAAGCGCGAGGCAAGCGCGGCGAGTGAAGCTGCTTCAGGCATGGTTTCGTCCTCCGGTAAATGCCTTGCAGCCTACGCGCGCGCTACGCGAGGGTCACGGAATTTGTGATGCTTCGACGCAATTGCCGAGAGCCGCAACCGGGGCCTGCGGCGAAAGCGACGACTGGGCCCTCGATCGCCGTTGTTCTGCAATAGCCGCGATCATGTTATCCAAACGGGCGTCCGACTTTTTGGCACAGTTTGCCTGGCTCAGTGGTTCGCACGAGATCAATATGCAGAAATTTCTCACCCTTACGATTGGCGCTCTCGCACTGGTGGGCCTGACCGTTGTGGCGCCCGACCCGTCGTGGTCGCAGTCCGGACGGACGATTCACGTCATCATCGGCGTTCCGCCCGGCGGAAGCATCGACGTTATGGTCCGTATCCTGGCGGATTACGTTGCCAACGCGAAAGGCCAGTCGATCATCGTCGAGAGCAGACCGGGCGCGGGCGGCATCATCGCGGCCGAAGCGGTGGCGCGGGCTGCACCGGACGGCAACACGTTGCTGGTCAACAACAACGGAACCTTCATCAACGCGATCCTGCGCAAGGTAACTTACGATCCGCAGGCGGGCTTCGAGCCGATCTGCAACCTGGTCACGACTCCGCAGATCATCGTCGTGAACAGCGCCTCGCCCTATCGCACGCTTGCCGAGCTTTTCGATGCGGCCCGCGCCAGGCCGGGCGAACTATCGATCGCGAGCGTCGGCCCCAATACGACCCAGCACATCGCCATCGAGCGGCTCAAGCGGCTGGCCCGCGCGGATTTGACCTACGTGCCATATCCGGGCGGTGCGCCGACCGTGAATGCGCTCCTGGGCGCGCACGTGACCTCCGCGGTGCTGAACTGGTCGGAAATCGGCGAGCAACTGGCGGCAGGCAAAGCGCGCGCGCTGGCGACCATGGCATCGCGGCGCATCGAGCCGCTGCCGAATTTGCCGACGGTTGCCGAATCCGGCTACCCGGATTTCGAGACCGATGTCTGGTTCGGGCTGGTCGCGCCTGCGAAGACTCCGAAGGACACGATATCGCAGCTGATCGATTGGTTCGAGGCAGCCCTGCTTGCCCCGGAGATCAAAGCGAAGCTCACTGGGCAGGCGCTCTATCCCGATCCCAAATGCGGCAGCGCATTCGCCGTGCACCTCCAGCGCCAGTCCGATCTCTACGCGCGATTGATCCGCGAGCTCCAGATCAAGGCTGAATAGTGCGCAGCCCGGTTGGAACTGTGCGAAGCGCGGGGCGAAATGCGGGGCAGCCTTGCGCCACGGAAGACCCCCGGATTTCGCTGCGCTCATCCGGATTACCTATATCCGAATTTTAGGATGCCGCTGCAACGCTGAGCAGCTTCCGAATCTTGGCGAGGAGACGCTCGAAATCGACTGGCTTGGTATCGAAATCATCACAGCCCGCGGCAAGGGCTTTCTCGCGATCGCTCGCCATGGCGTGCGCGCTCAGCGCGATGATCGGGATCCGCGCGGTTTTTGCATCCGCTTTCAGGCGCCGAGTCGCTTCCCAGCCATTGATGACCGGCACGTTCAAATCCATCAGGATAATATCGGGTGAATCGGCTTGAACCGATGCGATCGCCTCTGCGCCATCCTTTGCGACCGCGATTTCAAACCCCTCGATCAGCTCAAGACGCATCTTGAGCATGTAAACGTTGTCCTCGTTGTCCTCCACGTACAGAATCCGGCTCATGAGGACATCTCCCCGGCGGTAACCTCAGGAGACGCGGGATTTTTTACACTCGCCGCTGATCGTGGCCGCCGCCCGCGCATTCCGACCTCACGATCCCGACTTCGATACGATAGCGTCCGAATATGACGCCGTGTGTGAGGTACGTCACTCAACGTACGCCATCCATCCAGCCGCGCTTTGCGACCGATCGTCGCTAGTGTCCCGATTCCGAAGTTCGCACATGCTTGCGGCAGGCTCGAATGCGAACTTCGGAATCAAAGGGGCACTAGCAACTCCATGTTTTCTAGTGCCGCTTTGAACCCGAAGTTCGCATTCGGACTTGCGGTGCGATTTGTGCGAACTTCGGGTTCGCGGCACTAGCGCGCTTGCTTGAAATAGCTCAGGTCGGGCGGTGCCTGGTTTTTCTTTGACGGCATCAGCTTACCGTCGGCGCTGAGATAGTAAGGCTCCTCGCCGATGCGGATATGCGAATTGTGCTCCGAGCAGACGTCCGAAAGCCAGACCGGACGCGGATCGGCATTGCGGGTGGCCTTTTGTTTCTTCGAATAGGGCCGGGTCAGCGCGTTATCGATCACGGTCATCTCGTCATAGAGCGTGTTGGGATCGGCCTTGTCGAGATAGATGCGCTCCTTGATGACCGCCTGACCGTCGCTGTGGAACGGGATACCCGAGGTGTCATAGCTGCGCGGCAGCTTGAGGTGACGCGTCTCCACATCGAGCACGTCGTATTTGCCGTCGCCGTCCTGATCGATCCACTTGCCGATCGAGTATCCGGCAAAGGTGGGAATAGGCTCCGCCGGCCAGTCGCGGCCGTCGGTATAAATGCGCCGATACGAATCGTCGTTATGGCTGATCAGGACGTAGGTGGTCTCCGGCGTCACGATGATCTCCCCCGGATCGTAGAAGCTCATCATCGCCGGCATGCCGGCCGGGATGCAGAACGTCGAGGGCCAGTTGCCCGGTCCACCGCCCTTCATGTCGGCTTTAATGTCCGCCCAGATCTTCTGATATTCGGGCGTGAGTGGGGGCGGCCCGCCAAGCTGGATCCAATTGTTCGGACTGCCGGAGGGGCGAAGCCATTGACCCTTGAGATTGGGATATTTGCCGGAATCGACCATCTGGGCGGCACACGGTGCCGCCAGCAGCGCTGCTGCCAGTGCGATCATAGCGAGCGAGTTTTGGTAACGCATAGAAATCCTCCCTGAGATTCCTCGATGAGCGCGTCCGACACCGCTCACCGGTCGCTGCGTTGCTCCAGCGGTCTGACTTTTTCGCAGTGCCCTCGGGTTTGTACTGAGGCACTGCAGAAAGCTTGCTCCTTGGGTGTCGCGCGCATCTTTAGTCCTACCCCCAAGGTCACACGTTGACTGCTGCAATTTTTGCCCAAAAACGGTTGCCATGCAAAGAGTTTCGCTAGGAAGCGCCGGCTATCCGCATCTCGCGCGGTGTCTTTCCGGTCCAGCGCTTGAATGCATGCGTGAACGCGCTCACCTCATTGAAGCCGAGCAGCCACGCAATCTTGGACACGTGTAGCTTGCGGTCACGCAGGTAACGAACCGCCAGATCGCGCCGCAGCTGCTGAAGGATTTCAGTGAAGTTCAGCCGTTCCTCCGAAAGCTTTCGCGCGAGCGTCCTTCTGCTCATTCCCAGACTGCGAGCAATGTCCTCCACGGGGACCCTTCCATGCGGAAGCAACGGCGAGATCGTGTTCTCAACTCTCGTGCGCAGTTCGCTCACATCGCGTTTCCTATCGGCTAAGGCGGCTTCGCAATCCTTCTGAAGAAGCTTATTGAGGTATGGATCAGCGTGAGTCAGCGGCAACTCACGCGACTCGATATCCAGAGCAATCTCGTCTGTATCGGCGCCGAACTCCACTTTCGTTCCGACAAATCGCGCCATTTCCGACGTGCTTTCCGATCGATAGTGAGAAATCGAGAACTGTTGCGGTACGAGATTGTGTCCCGTCAGCACGCGGCAAGCCCGTAGTACGGCAAACATGCAAAATTCAATTTGATGCCTGTCGGAGTGCCTTGGAACACCGGAGTAACTCAAGTTGATCGTGAGCCTGTTTCCCTCACCATATCCAAACACGAGGGCCTCGTTGGTAGCCCTGCTGTAGCGAGCAAGCCGCTTCAGGGCATCGCCCAACGTCCGCGAAGACGCCATCACGTAATAAAGCAGGCCGATTTCGCGCAAATCGAAATCGCGAGCCAGCGTGAAGCCGAGGCAATCGTCCTTCAGAGCGGTCGCAGCCGCGTTCAAAAGCGCGATTTGACTTGGGACACTGAGGCGCTCTTCCGGATCGGCCATCACCTCCGGCGTCAGTCCCGCACGCCTAAGAAGAGGCTCCACCGGTACGCCGCTACTTTCAAGGCGCGCGATGGCCAGACGGGCGAGGCCCCCTTGCGCCATCGGGATGGAAGCCAAGTCCGGTTCAGAATTCAGGGCCGAAGCGGTCTCGTTGCTCATCTTTGAGCCCCCGGCAAACCACCATGGCTCGGACGAACAAATGTTTAGCCCAGCGTAACAAGTCCCATTGGGGGAGCAAAGCTACTAGTCCCTCAGAGGCGCTTTCGAGCCACTTCCAAAACAGCGGAGAGTTTTATGAGCAAGCTTGAGAAACACTGCGCAAATTGTGGGGGGAAGTTCGGGCTCATCCAACACCAGCATTGGGGCTTCCGCTTTTGCCGCAAGGCGTGCAAAGCCAATTTCCTTGCCAGAACGGCGAGGGATCATGCCTGGATGAGAAAGTGGTTTGGACTGGTGGTAAACCCGCCGACCTGCCGTGTGACTGCCGGCGAGCGAGCGTCGTGAGCTAAAGATACAATGGCGAAATCTAAGAGTTCGGTGGACCTCGCGCTTGACGCGGACTGGCCGCCGTTCGAGACGACGACCATCACGGACCTAATCGCCGAAGCCCGCGGCGTCGATTGGGATTTTAGTAATTGGTGTCACGCAAGCGGGTATGACGCCAGCGACCCGTATGCTCGCCGCATGTTCGAATGCTTGCTGGCTTACGCCATGCGCGAGGGCCGTGCCGGCTTGCATTGATGGGTTGCCGCCATCAGAGGCGGGGGCATCACCGGAAAATTGGGGATGGGCCCGTTTCAAACGATTCAGTGTAATTGCCACCGTTGCCGACGCCCGGCTTCGCGTTCGGCGGCGCGCAGTTCTTCTTCGAGCCGCACTGGAATGACGTACCGCTCATTGCAGTCGTCACAACACGAGCCGTCGCTCACCGGCTCCGCGTCGTTGCCATCTCCGCTCAAGAGCCCACCGCAGATCGAACACGCGTGAGCGTTTTCGCTGGTCATGCTGCGGTCCTGCGGGCGTTCGCTATCCGAGATCATGACTCTTCGGATCCCGCGCCATGATAATCCGTGCCGCCAAGCCGCCGATCGCCGCTGTGACGAGGATCACGGCGATCCCGATCGCGATGACTATTTCGTAGAGCAGCATCCGTTCAACTCCGCGTTGGACGTGCCGGGCTCGCCGGCGGTCACCCCGCTAAGTCGCACTTGCCGCCGTACCGGGCTTGTTGGGTTGGGCCAAACTCTTGTGCGCCGGGGCCGCAGCGCTGGTTGTCCTTGTCATAATTAAACCGCCGACGTTCGCAGCACTTTTAGGAGAATACCGCATAAGGCATGGATCGCTTTGCGAACGGTGCCATGGGACTCCGCTCTCGTTGTCGTGAATAACTCCTGGCAAATCTGCTGAACGGCATCAGAGCCAAAAGATCGCCGCTATTTGTTGTAGAAACCACATAAGCAGGAAAATTAGAGCACTTTCAGAAGGAGAGAGCGATGGCGAGGCCGTATGAAGGTGCTGCACTGATGTTGCGGGGGTGGCACCATGACGGGAGGCTCGTCCGAACGAGTTTAGGCCAAATAGTCTTCATGCATCCGTACCCCTGATCGAGAGAGCAAGCCAATCGTTCACTCATATCGCTCCGGGACCATGTCGAGCCCGCACCGATTTCCCTACGGACAAATACTCACTGTACCTAGGGACAATATTGCAGAGCGCCGTCCTGCAGCACGATTGATACGAAATCGAATACGGTATTGACATCACGACTTCTAGGAGAACATGCCGGTGAATACCGACCCACTCGCGAACGCGCAGTACTCCGGATTCGTGCGGGGTTGCGCTTGCGGCATGGTCTACGGTAGGCGACTGGCGTTGAGAGAAACAGTCCGAAGCGCGGCGCTTGGACTCTCGGCGATGGGAATTTCTTACGTTTTACAAGGGTTATACCGGTAACAAGGTATGACCGACTGGAGCCAGCGAGATCGCAATGTACGGCTGCTCGAGAATAAAACGGTTGTGGTCGGTTTGGCTGAGCGGAGCATTACTCCTCCTCACCATGCTCGAAGCGACCGCCGCTGAGCCCAAGCGCGTTCTGCTGCTACATTCCTTCGGCCGCGATTTTGCGCCGTTCAGCGATTTTGCTGTGCGTTTCCGAGACGAGCTCTTCAAGCAGTCGCCAGATCCAATCGATTTGTATGAAAGCTCGCTTATGAGCGCCCGCTTTCGAGAGCCCACCGAGGAAGGCCCGTTCGTTGAATATTTGCGCACGCTTTTTGCCGAACGCAAAGTTGATCTGATTGTGGCCTTTGCCGCCCCGGCAGCGCAGTTCATTCAGCGCTACCGCCCGCAACTCTTCCCCACGACGCCGATGCTGATCACGGCGGTCGATGAACGCCGATTCCCCAATAATGACGGGCTTACCGCCAATGACACGATTGTGGCATTAAAGGTGGAAAACAGCAGATACTTCGACAACATCCGGCGCCTGCTGCCGGAGACGACGACGATTGCCGTGGTGATCGGCGACAGTCCGCTCGAGAGATATTGGGTCGGCGAAATGCGGCGCGAGTTTCAGCAGTTTACCGGACTGCATTTCGAATGGCTCAATACGTTATCGTTTAACGCGATCCTCAAGCGCGTTGCCGCGCTGCCGCCGCACTCGGCCATCTTCTATCCATTGCTCGCCATCGACGCAGCGGGCGTTCCGCATGAGCAGGAGCGCGCGCTCGCAAGTGTGTATGCCGCTGCCAATGCGCCGATGTTCAGCATCATCGACAACAATTTCGGCCGCGGCGTAGTCGGCGGCCCCATGATCTCCACGCAAGAGCTGGGCCGTCGCGGGGCCGAGGTTGCCGTCCGGATTCTTGGCGGCGTGCCAGCCGCGAGCATCAAGACGCCACCCTTGGGACTCGGCACTCCTCTCTACGACGGGCGGGAGCTGCGGCGATGGAATATCAGCGAAGCGCGCCTTCCGCCCGGTAGCATCGTGCAATTTCGTGAGCCAAGCGTGTGGCAAGAGTATCGTTGGGAGATTGCTGCGGCCGCTGCCACATTGTTGATGCTGGTCGCGATCGTCGCCTTGCTGCTTGTCGAACGTCACCGCCGCCGTAAAGCGGAGCTGCAATCCCGCAGCCGGCTCTTGGAAGTTATGCATCTCAATCGGACCGCCGCCGCCGGCGCCCTTTCAGCATCTATCTCTCACGAGCTCAATCAGTCGTTGGGAGCGATTATGAGCAACGCAGAGGCCGCAGAACTCCTGCTTTCGGCGACTCATCCAGACCTCGGCCAAGTGCAAGAAATTCTTGCTGACATTCGACACGCCGATCAGCATGCGGCCGATGTCATCCAAAACTTGCGCAAATTGTTGAAGCGACAAAGCGTAATCGAGGCGCACGAGTTCGACCTCAACGATGTGATCGCAGGCTCATTACCAATTCTTCTCCCTGAAGCCCAGAATCGTGGGGTCGCATTGAGGACGGACTGCAGCCGCCGAGCCCTACCGGTGCTGGCGGATCGAACCCACCTCCAGCAGGTAATATTAAATTTGGCCATGAATGGCATGGATGCGATGATGGGCTCCGCTTCCCAAGTTCGTACGGTGACGATCCAGACGGCATTAAACGAGGGACACGAGGTGGAAGTGGCGGTCGCCGATTCTGGCACAGGCATACCGGCTGAGATAATGAAGAATATATTCGAGACGTTTTACACGACGAAGCCACAAGGCACCGGTCTGGGATTATCAATCGCGCGCACGATCGTAGAGATTTACGGAGGGAAGATCTGGGCGGAAAACCGGGCCGAAGGCGGTGCGGTTTTTCGTTTCACGATGCCGCTGGCGACGGCGCAGGTCATATGACCGCGGCGCCGCTCATCCACGTAGTCGACGACGACGCGTCGTTCCGCACCGCCATTGCCCGATTGTTGCGCGCCGCCGGCTACCAAGTCGTACTGTACGAATCCGGCGATGCATTCCTCAGCCAACCCGTGAGCGCCGAGGACGGCTGTATATTGCTCGATGTACGTATGCCCGGGTTCACCGGGCTCGATTTGCAGAATCACCTCAACGACCTGGACTGCATATTGCCGGTGGTATTCCTGACCGGGCATGGGGACATTCCAACCAACGTCAGGGCCGTCAAAGCTGGTGCTGAGGATTTTCTATCGAAACCAGTCGCGAAGGAGAAATTGCTCGAAGCGGTGGAAAGGGCGCTGGCCCGATGCATAGAGCGACGAGAGGAGCGCGACCAGATCAATCGCCTGCGTGACTTGGTTTCCAAGCTGACGCCACGGGAGCACGAAGTCTTCTCACTCGTCGTCCGCGGCAAGTTGAACAAGCAGATCGCCGCCGAGCTTGGCACGTCCGAGCGGACTGTCAAAGCGCACCGTCGGGCCGTGATGGATAAGCTCGAGGTCGACTCGTTGGCGGAAAGCGTCTCGATTGCCGAACGGCTGGGAATGTTGAGCAACTCGGCCGAAAAGAACTAGCGCATTGCTGCTTTCGTTGCTGTCTTGCCAAGCCGACGATCGCTTCGGCGTAATCTCCGCATAGCCGCATCCTATTTCCCAAAAGGACAATACCGCTGGCCGCGCTGGCGGCGCATTTTATTAGTCGATTGTTTTTCGCCCTTCGATTTCGGCTGGGTTGGGCGCCAAGGTGCTGTTTGGACAAGAAAAACAAGACTGTCGCCATTGTGGATGACGATCCCGGCATGCTGCGGGGCATCGCGCGTTTGTTGGGCGCGCATGGCTTCGGCACGCGGGTGTTCGCCTCCGCCGAAGCATTTTTGGACGACGCGAAGGCGAAAACAGCCGTGTGCCTGGTCCTGGACATAGACCTGGGTGGGATTTCAGGAATCGAACTGCGCCGAAAGCTGACCGCGTCTGGTTCCCGCCTGCCAGTGATATTCATCACGGCCTTGGACGATGCGACGACGCAGCAGGAGGCGATTGCGGCTGGCTGTGTGGCGTTCTTGAGTAAGCCATTCGGAGCAAAGCAACTGGTCTGCGCGATCACGAGCGCGACGGGTTAGGTTGCTCGATCGCCAAACCCGACTGCGCGCATAAGAAATGATAAGATGGAGAAATGAGGCCAATGAAAACAAACGAAACGAAACAGAGCCTATTAAGGAGGTGGATGATCCGCCTGGTGCTCCGCTCGCTCCGCGATGAATTCGTACTCTTTCGCAATCCTAAGCAGCGCTTCTTTCGAAGGCTCGTCGTCAAACTTTGGAGCAAGGTGACGAGCCACGGCGGCGCGCTGGCGCCAATGATTCGGATCGTTCAGGAACGAAGTCGACATTCGATCACGGTCGCCGTGCCCAGTGTCTGTGCTGCGGAAATCCGGACTTCGCCGGTGGGTAACCGCCCCCCGATAGCGGAATGGAGCCCGCCACGGTGTTTGGCCGGTATCCTGACACGCAGTGTCGGCCTCGGCATTGTCCTTTAGGACAATCCGATGGACGCTGCTCTGACGCTGGGGCTAGGAGTTCCCACGGGCGGGAAGCGGTTTATTGCCCGTTGGGGTACTGAATCGGCTGGGGGGTGAACGTATGTCTCCGTTTGAAAATCAACTGATCGCGTTGGCGATCGCTTTCGTATTGCTGGCGCTGGTTGCCATTATCGCTTGGCTGCTAATTGATCGTCAGCGCCGGCGTAGCGCGGAGCACCAATCCTATTGGCGGGTGCTGGACATCATTGATTTGAATCGGGTCGCGGCGGCCGGCGCGCTCTCGGCGTGCATGGCACATGAGCTCAATGACCGGTTGGCAGTGATTATGGGTGGCGCCGAAGCCACGGAGCTTCTGCTTGCGGCCGAGTCACCAGACCTTGACCAAGTGAAGGAAATTCTTGCCGAGATTCGTCAGGCGAATCAGCATGCAGCTGATATCATTCAGCGTTCGTACAATTCGCTGAGACAGCAAGGTAACATCGAGCTGCAAGAGTTCGATCTCAACGGTATGATTGCGGACACGCTACAGATTCTCGCTGCGGAGGCGCACAAGCGGGGCGTTACCTTGAGCGCCAACGGCAGCCGTCGGCGTTTGCCGGTCCTGGCCAATGAGCTTCGGGTGCAACAGGTGATACTGAATCTGGCCATGAACGGAATGGATGCCATGGCCCCTTCCGCTCGCCGCGCCCGCAAGTTGACCTTCGAAACCTCAACGAGGGCGCCGTCGCTGGTGCAGGTATCGGTCGCCGGTTCCGGGACCGGCATCCCAGGCGAGAAACTCGGCCGCGTGTTCGACATGTTTTACACCACCAAGCCTCAGGGCGCCGGGCTGGGGTTGCCCATCGCCCGCACCATCATCGAGAGCTATGGCGGGAAG
>Ga0306923_10000317_pt1 | contig 36776 bp, 38 predicted proteins | sample sta12Can44000108_FD_203841 | JGI IMG/M metagenome (GOLD analysis project Ga0306923, IMG submission 203841) | Lab enrichment of tropical soil microbial communities from Luquillo Experimental Forest, Puerto Rico - statanox.12C.anox.44.000.108 (v2)... | ecosystem: Environmental > Terrestrial >... | reverse complement strand
CATGCCGATGCGCCGCACGCGCTCGCCGAGCTGCGCGCGTGCACCGATCGGCCAGGACACCGCCGAGCTCGCAACGAGGGAAATGAATTCGCGACGTCTCACTCGATTACCTCATCGGCCACTAGCCACTGCGCCAGCCGCACAGGCTCAATGTTCGAAGTGAAACTCGAGCACGTTGGCCCCGTCCTTCACCGAGGTGCGCACACGATCGGCATTGCGCCGGAGCAGGAATCCGGCGAGCTGCCGATAGCCGGTCTCGGTCTCCATGATAGCGCGTTCGGACGGGCGCTGCTCCGGCAATTCCAGCGGCTCTCCGCGATAGCTGATCTTCACGTCGAGGTTGAATTCATCGAAATGCGCCTCGACGATGACCGGCCCCTGCGGCTCGCAGTTCTCGCGAATGGTCTCGACCGCCTGCTTGATGCCGAACGCGACCCGCACCATCACGTCGGGGCGCGCGCCCCAACCCCGGCCGGCCGCGTGGAAGAATTGGTCGACCTGCGCGGGCGCGTCGGCTGCCGACGCATCCAAAGCGAGGGCCACCCGCTGGCGCTGCCCCAACCGGAACAGACCGTTGAGCAGCAAGGCCGCGATCGTGCCGAGCACGATCGAGGAGTTCACGATCGGTTCGAGCGCGGAGGGGATGTCCGAGGCCCAATTCGGAATGATCTCGGCCGCAATCCCGCTGGCGATGGCAAGCCCGATCACGATGGTGCGCCGGGCGTCGAGCATCCGCGAGGTAATGGTTTGCAGCCCGCTGATCAGAACGAAGCAGGCCGAAAACAGGAGCGAGGCGCCCATGACCGGGCGCGGCATGAGAATGAGCGATCCGGTGACCGACGGCAGGAACGCCAGCACCATCAGGATGACGCCGACCGCGTAACCGATCACCCGGCTGCTTACTCCGGTCGCCGCCTGCAAGCCGATGCTCGCCGTCGATGGCGTGACCCCCAGCGTGCCAACCAGGCCGGCAGACATGTTCGCAAGACCGTTGGCGAGAGCGCCGCCGCTGATCGAGCCCATCTCCGCGCGCACCCATTCCGGATCGTTGATCCGCTGAATGGCCGTGATGTCGCCAATCCCCTTGAGCGTGATAGCGACTGCCGCCACCGCAAACGGCACCAGCATTGACGGCGCAAACGACCAGCCGCCGTGCGCGAGATGCGGCACCGCGAAGAAGGGAAGCCCGGTAAGAACGTTGAACGCGTCGCCCGGCAGCACGCCCGTGAGCATTGCCGCGATGTAGCCGACGCTAATGCCGATCACCGCGCACAACAGCCGCGCCTGACCTTTGCCCCAGACGTTCAGGGCAACCGTGGTGGCAAGCGTGAGACCGCCGACCAGCCAATAATCGCGCCCGACCGGCTGTTCCGCGCCGACGCCCATAACATAGCGGCAGCCGATAGCAGCGATGCTGGTGCCGACGAAAAAGACCACGAGTCCGCCGATTTCGGGCGGCAACAGCGGACGAATCCGCCGCAGCACCGGCGAAAGCACCGCTTGAATCAGGCCGGCGACGATGGTCATGCCGAACACCAGCGGCAGCCCGCCAAGCTTAAGAGCGGCAATGGACGGCTCGAGAAAAATTGCGGTATGGCACGACGGACAAAGAAATCGGCTGCCGACCGGACCGCGCGGCAAGGATTGCAGAATTGACGCGATTCCCAGCGCAATCAGCGCGAGGCTGAGCATGTTCACGGAGTCGGCGGTCGAGAGGTCAGCCAATTGGATGACAAGCGCGGGGTAGATGAGCTGGATTCGCACCAGGCTGACGTGCTGGAATCCCTGGAACAGTACGATGAGAGGCGGCGGGACGTCCTCGAGCCCGTGGATCAATTCGCCGGATTTCCGGCCGATCGCGGGCGGCGGGCTGCGCACCAAGCGCAGCCACGGCTCCACGCCCAGAACATTCGCCAACCTTTGCAGTGGGCGAGCGCGAGTCTCATTCATACCGTCACTGCCGAAGCTTGCCGATGCCTTCGGCCTGCGTCGGGCAGATCAGAAACTCGTCGGTAAAGGCGCTGATTTCGAACAGGCGCTTGACCTCGCCGATCACACCGCAGAGCGCAAGCTTAGCCTGCTTTTCGGCGCTGGCTTTTTTCGTTATCAGGAGAGCGCGGAACCCGGCGCTGCTGATGTAATCGATGTTTTTCAAATCCACCACGATCGCGCCGCGGCCGGACTGCACCAGCGAGACCAGGCGATCACCGAACTCCTTCGCGGTCGTACTATCGAGTCGACCGTAAGCCTCCACGATCGTGACGTCATCGCTCATCCCTTCGACCAACTTCATGCCGGGCTCCTGATCCTTATTCGGTGATTTTCTTCATCAGCCGCAACTGGTTGATTCCGTCACGGCGGGCATATTTCAGTTCGTCTGTCAGGTTGCGTACGAAGTGCAATCCTACACCGCCGGCACGGGATTTGTCGCTCAGATTGGGGGGCGCGACCTCCAGCGGGTTGAACGGTTTGCCGTCGTCCTCGACGACGACTTCCACCTTTTCGCGTCCCAATTCGAGGCGCACCACGATGTCGTGGTGGCCCGTGTCGTCGTAGCCGTAGGAAATGATGTTATTGAGAATTTCGTCAAGCGACACATTCAATGCGACGATGACGCTGTTCGGCAGCTTGTGATCGGCGCCGAATGCATCGACCAGTTCCGCCACCCGCGCGAGTTCGGACATCGTATTGGCGATGCGTATTTCGCTGCACGCGGACGACGATCCCGCCGCGGAGGGAAATGAGGGCCCGTTGGCCATGTCCGTGCCTTTGCCGAGGCGCCGTGCGCCCGCACGGGAGTGAGTATAACCTGTTGTGGCGGCGAAGTATTCAGCGAAATGCACGGAAAGGTGGCTGCGCGGACATGATTAACGTTTCAGTGCGCCCGCCGCCGGCGCCAATCGCCGCGTGCTCGCGCAACGCAGTGGCCCGGGACCCGGTGCCCCGCTTTTGTGACCGCCCGGCGGGACCTCGATACTTTGAGTCACGTGCCCGCCCGTCGTACTGTGCGCTTTGTCTTCGGCCAATCCGGTCGTAGCGGAGAGCCAGTGTGACCGCCCCGCAAGCACGGCTCCTCGTCGTCGATGACAACGAGGACAATCGATACACCCTGACGATGATGCTGTCGCTGGAAGGCTACGACGATGTCGCCGTCGCGAACGACGGCGCGCAAGCGCTCGAAATGTTGAAGGACGCCGAGTTCGACCTGGTGCTGCTCGATGTCATGATGCCGCGGCTCAACGGCTACGAGGTCTTGCAACATCTCAAGGAGCAGGGGCGCCTGCGCGATCTGCCGGTGCTGATGATTTCTGCGGTGACCGAGCTCGACAGCGTCGTGCGCTGCATCGAGTTGGGAGCTGACGATTATCTGTCGAAACCGTTCAATCCGGTGCTGCTCAAGGCGCGCCTCGCCGCCTGCCTGGAAAAGAAACGGTTGCGCGATGCGGTGCTGGCGCATGCCGCCCGGATGGAAAGCGAACTGGCCGCGGCCCGCGACATGCAGCTGGCCATGGTGCCGCGCAGCTTTCCGCCGCCCGCCGCCGATTGGCCGATCGATATCCACGCGTTCATGGAGCCGGCGCGCGAGGTCGGCGGCGATCTCTATGATTTTTTTCGTCTCGATGGCGGTCGGTTCGTCTTTCTGCTCGGCGACGTCTGCGACAAGGGGGCGCCGGCCGCGCTGTTCATGGCGCGCACGAAAAATCTGGTTCGGCTCATCAGCGAGCTGGCGCGGGCAAATGACGGCTCGATGTTGTCGGCAGGCGAAATCATCACGCGCGTCAACCGCGAGCTGTCCTCGGACAACACGACACTGACCTTCGTGACGCTGTTTCTCGGGATTGTCGATGCCGAGTGCCGCGGCATCGATTTCTGCAACGCCGGCCACAACGACCCCTATCTCTTGAGCGTGCAAGGCGGCGTGCGGCCGCTCATTGCGGCGAAGGGACAGCCGCTGGGAATTCGGCTCGATACGCGCTACCCGAGCACGCGGATCGATTTGAACGAGGGCGATGCGTTGTTTCTGTTCTCCGATGGCATCACCGAGGCGCTCGATGCCCAGCAGCAGTTGTTCTCGGAGGCACGTCTGGAACAGCGGCTCGCGGAGCTGACAAACGCAAACGCACAGAACCTCGTCGAGGGCGTCGGGAGCGCCGTCTCGGAGTTCCTCCACGGCGCTCCGCCGAGCGATGACGTGACCATGCTGGCGCTGCGGCGCTTGCCGGGTGGCGGGTCATGAGCTCTCGTCATGCCCGGGCTTGTCCCGGGCATCCACGACTTCTTTCTCGGATCAGCAAGACGTGGATGGCCGGAACAAGCCCGGCCCATGACGGTCGCGGTTTACAAGCGCTTGTCCCAGGGCGGAACCGGATAGAGCGGCGGGTTGATCAGTTTATCGTTGAAGATCTCCATCACCTTGCCGTCCTGAATCTGGATCACGATTTGCGGCAGCGCGATCTGACCGTCTTCACCAAAGCGGATGCGTCCGTACACGCTCTCGAAATCCGCCTTGGCAATGGCGTCGCGCACGGCGTTCGGCTCGAGCGTGCCAGCTGCCTGCAATGCCTTGGCGAAGCTCTCGACTGCCGCAACCGCCGCCGCTGCGTGATAGTCCGGCGAGTAATGAAATTTTGCTTCATAGGTGCTGGCGAACGCTTTGGCATTGCCGAACCACTGATCCGTGAGACGTTCACTCGGCAACCAGGGCGTCATGCCGAAAGCGTAATTGGCATCGGCGCGAAGCGCGTTGCGAAAACTCGCGCTTGGGACGCCGACGGTGAAGGATGCCATCAGCTTCGGACTGATGTCGCGGCTCTTCGACATGCGAATGAAGTCGATCGCCCCAGCCTCATGCCCGCTCCACAGAATGACGTCCGGAGTACGGGACTCGATCAGCGTGAGAATGTTGTAGAAGTTGGGGATGCGCTCGGAGTACTGCTGATCGAGAATCACCTGCAGTCCGGCTGCCTTTAAGAGAGCGCTCGTGGCGCCCGACAACGCGGCATCGAACACATCGTCTCCCGAAACCAGCCCGACGGTCTTCGGCTTCGGCGTGAGCTGCCCGAACATGTCGATCGTGCTGCGGAAATAGTCGTCGGCGAGAGGCAGCGTGCCGAATACATATTTGTAGCCGCGGGTGAATATGCGGCTTGACGCGCCGCCGGCTTGCACCATGGGCATCTGGTACTTTTCGGCGATCGTCGCGGTTGCCATTACGTGATTGCTCGCGAACGGCGCCAAAAGGAAATTGACCCGCTTCTTCGCCGCCAGATCGGTTTGTTGCTTGGCCCCCAGATTGACATCGGACTTGTTGTCGACGAGCTTGAGCGCGAATTTGTAGCTCTTGTTGCCGATTGGGACGCCGCCCTTCTCATTGATCGTGTCGATGGCAAACTGATAGGCGTCGCGATAGGTGCGTCCGGTATTGGCAAGAGCGCCGGTCAGCTGAAGCGACGTTCCAAGGGTAACAGTATCGGCGGCGCGGACCGACGAACCGCTCGCCGCGAGGACCAGCGCGAGCCACGCCGTCAAGAGGTTCCGCCTCGATCGTTCCATTGATTGCCTCCCACAGCGAGGGCCGCGCGCGCAATCGCGCCAACCAGCCGGTGCATCGCGTCAGTCGGGCCGTTGCGGGTTCGATATCGCGGTGAAGCGCAGCCGTGTCAATAAGACCCGTCGCCGCGCGGGTCGCTTGGCCAACGCTGCGTGTCGCATTGCGTTTCCCTGCTCTTTCCCGGAAAGTGTCGGCCATAAATGCCCGGGCGCAGGTGCGCCGCCGAGCGCGAGGCGTGATGCACCCGCCCGCGGAAGCGAGATAGGTCGAGCAGAGCGGAAACCCCAATGTCTTCGAATACCGCCGGTCCGCCTGCAATTGTTGCCGAGAACGCGAGCAAGCTGTTCCTCGAAGGAACTGTGGTCGCATTCCATCAGTTGTCGCTAATGGTGGCGCGCAACGAGATCATGTGCGTGGTCGGTCCCTCAGGTTGCGGCAAAACCACGCTGTTGCGCTGCATCGATGGCCTGACTGGTCTCAGCAGCGGCAGGCTTCTCGTCCATGGCCAACCGGTCGCCGGACGGCCTCCCGACGGGGTCGCCATGGTGTTTCAGCATTTCGGCCTGCTGCCTTGGAAGTCGGTCTATGACAATGCCGGTTTTGGGTTGGCGATGGCGGGCGTGCCGCGCGCGAAGATCAAGTCCCGGGTTGAGCACTACCTCGATCTCGTCGGCCTTAGCGGCTTTGAATCGCACTACCCCTACCAGCTCTCCGGCGGCATGCAGCAGCGCGTGGGACTGGTGCGGGCCTTGGCAATGAATCCTTCGATCCTGTTGATGGACGAGCCGTTCGCCGCGCTCGATGCGCAGACGCGCGAGATTCTGCAGGAGGAGCTCCTCCAACTGATGGAGCGGTCCGATGAGCGCAAGACCATGGTGTTCATCACCCATTCCATCGACGAGGCGATTCTACTCGGCGACCGCATCGCGGTGATGAGTGCGCGGCCCGGCCGTATCAAGGATGTGCTCGACATGCCGTTCGGATGGCCGCGCAATCCCGACGCGGTGCGCTCCGATCCGCGCTTCGCCGAGCTTCGCCTGCACATCTGGCATGAACTGCAGAGCGCACGCCGCGAGCCCATACGCGCGCCGCGGGAGGTTGCGTGACCGCCGTCGAGCAGGCTCCGCGCGATTTGGCGGAGAGCGCGCTCTCCGGCGAGCGGGCGCGCGCCGAGCGGGTCGCGGCCGAGCGGCGCCATCGCCGTGCGCTGCTCAATCTCGCCATCCGTCTCGTCTCGCTCGCGATTGCGCTCACGCTATGGGAGATTGCCGCCTGGAACGTCGATCCCGTGCTGTTCACCTCGCCGTCCAAAGTGGCGGTGGCGGCGTATCAGATGGTGCTCAGCGGCGAGCTTTGGACCTATCTCTCGCCGAGTTTGGTCGTGCTGGCGATCGGCTTTGCGCTCGCGGTGGTGTTCGGGATCGGCATCGGCCTTTTGCTGGCGCGTTTCTGGGTGCTCGACGTGGCGCTCACCGTCTACATCACGTTTCTTTACTCCATTCCTTCGGTCGCGCTGGTTCCGCTCATCGTCCTTTGGGCCGGCTATGACATCACCGCCAAGGTCATCATTCTGTTCCTGTTCGCCTTCTTCCCGATGGTGATCAATACCTATCAGGGGGTGAAAAGCGTCGACCCCAAGCTCATTGAGGTCGGCCGGGCGTTCCGCTGCTCGGAGCGGCAGCTGTGGGCCAACATCGTGCTGCCGGCATCGTTGCCTTTCATCGTCACCGGGTTGCGGTTCGCGCTCGGGCGTGCGCTGATCGGAATGGTGCTGGCAGACCTCTACACCGCGATTTCCGGCATCGGCTATCTGATCGTGCGCACCGCCTCGACCTATCAGGTCGACAAGATGTTCGTCCCAATCGTCACGCTGGGACTCATCGGCGTGACGCTTACCGCGCTGCTGCGGCTTGCAGAGAAACACGTGGCGCCATGGACCGCGGCGGGGCAGGAGGACTGATACGCACGGTGTCGTCCCGGCCGAGCGAAGCGAGAGCCGGGACCCAGTAATCACTGAGCGCGTAGTGGTTACTGGGTCCCCGCTTCCGCGGGGGCGACAGCGGAGGGCGAGGGAATAGCGTCAGGAAGCATCGGATGTTACATCGTTCTGCATCTCTGCTGGTCCTGCTTGCCGCTGGCGCGATGACCGACGGCGCAGCGAACGTCGCGTCCGCCCAGACCTGCACCGCCATGCGCAAGATCAATATCGGCGTGTCGGTGGCGCCGCCCAACGTGGTGCACACGTCTCCTTATGTGGCAAAGGAGCTCGGATTCTTCGCCAAGCGCTGCATCGAACCCAACATTATCCAGTTCGAAGGCGGCCAGTCCGCTACTTCGATCGCGGCCGGCGCACAGGGCACCGCGATCGTCGCAATTAGCGACGTTGCCATCGGCCGCGGCCTGAAAGTTCAGCAGATCTGGGGGCTCGCCCCGCGCATGCCGCAGGCCTATGTGGTTTCGCCCGACATCAAGAGCGCCACCGATCTCAAGGGGAGAAAGCTCAGCGCGACCGGCGGCGGCGTTGGCGGCTTCAATTGGCGCATGGGGCGAGAGCTTCTGCGGACGGCGGGGCTTGCCGTTGACGACGCGCATTTCGTCTCCGCCGCGACGGCCGGGCGCTTGCCTGGGCTCATATCAGGACAGATCGACGGGGTCGCTTTGCATCCCGAGGACGTCTATCTCGCCAAGAAGCAGAAGCCGTCTCTGAACGTGCTGGTGCAGCTCGCCGACCTGATGCCCAATTACATGTTCAACGCCTATGGCGCCTCGCTCGACTGGATCGGGCGCGACCGTGCGCTCCTGCGCGACACGGTGGCCGCGATGATCGAAGCCAATCGCGCGATGTTCCGCGACATGGACAAGGTGGTGCCGATCATCGTCAAGGCGACAGAGAAGCCAAAGGAGGCGGTCGAATACGCCATCGACGTGCTCACCAACCATTGCGTCTGGTCGGTCAACAACGGCTTTGATCCGGTGCGCACGCAATGGACCATCGACAACAGCGCCGAGAACGGCGATATCGAAAAGGACAAAAAGCCCACGGTCGAGCAAGTCGCCAACAGCGCGCTTGCCAAAGAGGCGGTCGAAGCCGCCGGTGGGCCGGTCACGATCGGCAATTGCAAGGATTGAGCGCCATGAACATTCGGACGCCGCGTCCGTCCACGCACCGCGCCTGGGAAGAGGTACGCAATCGCCTCGACCAGAACGCGCCGTTCTCCAACATGCACGACACGCCATATTATCGCGATGCGGTGTACGATCATTTCTCGAGGCAGGAATACCGCCGCCGCTACGCGGCGCTGCGCGAGAAGATGCGCGAGCACAAGCTCGATTGCGTGATCGTGCCGGGCGGACCCAGTCACTGGAGTTTCGGGGGCGGCATGCAGTGGCTCACTGGCCACTGGGAATGGCACGCGATCGCGTCCTATGTGGTGGTCCCGCTCGATGGCGAGCCCACGCTCGTGTTCTCCATGGGGGGCACCCATGCCGAGGCCTGCCGGCGCGAATGCGCCAATGCGCTCTCCGACGTGCGCCACAGCCGTAGTGGCAAATATGCCGAGGTGATCGTCGAACGCCTCAAAGAGCTAAAGCTCGAGCGTGGACGCATCGGGCTGATCGAGCTGGATGCGCGCCACGGCGATTATCTGCCGGTCAACCAGTACAATGTGCTGCGTCAATCTCTACCCGACGCGGAGTTCGTTTTCACCAAAGGCTTCATGCACGAGCTCGTCGTCGTGCACAGCGAAGAAGAACTGCGCTGCGTGCGCAAGGCGGGCATGCTTTGCCAGCACGCTATGGAGGCGATGGTCGCGCGCGCCAAGCCGGGCGTGCCGGAATATGAGCTGCGCGCGGCCGCGGGCGCCGCGATCCTCGATGGCGGCGGCGACATCGATTTTCTCATCATCGGCACGACGCCGATGGCCGAGCCCGCCATGGTGTTCGGCAATCCGCGTCCGTCGCAGCGCAAGCTCAAGCAGGGCGACATCATCAATATGGAGCTTGCTGCCGGCTACAATGGAATGTCCGCCCAGATCGGTTCGCCCATCACGCTCGGACCGCCGACCGAGATGGTGCGCAAGTTCTGGGAGGAGATCACGCTGCCCGGCTACAAAAAGATCGTCGCCGAGATCAAGCCCGGCAATGCGACGGATAACATGCGGCTCGCCAGCCGCTTCTTCCGCGAGAACGGCGTGCAGTCGCGGCCTACGCAGGTGCACGGCATCGACATCGTTACCGACAAGCCGCACGTCTTCGCCGAACGCACCGAGGCGGGGGAAATCGACAAAGTGCTCAAGCCGGGGATGGTGATCATGGCGGAACCCAATCCGATCACCGCCGACGGCCTGTTCGGGATTTTCCTCGGCCACACGTTTATCGTGACGAATGCCGGCCACGAATGCGTCGACAAGTTTCCCCTGGAAGTCGCTGTGGCGAGGGGGTGAGAGTTCACCGGGCTGTCGTCTCGGCCAAACGAAGCGAGAGCCGGGACCCAGTAATCACTGCTTGTCCGATGATTACCGGGTCTCCGCTTGCGCCGGGACGACGCGGACGAGGTTTACTGTTAGAAAGTACCCATGTGCTGACCAAAGCGGAAACCGAGACCACCCGACGCATTTCGTCCGTCGGCCTGCGCGCGTTCCTCGAAGACGCCCTGCGCGCGTGCGGATTGCCGGGGGCGGATGCGGCCGTCGTCGCCGGCGCGATGCTGGAAGCCGACCTTACCGGGCAGGACGCGCACGGGGTGTTTCGGCTGCCCGGCTATGTGCGCCAGCTCAAGCGCGGCGCGTTCAATCCGCGCCCCAACATCAGGGTGCTCGAGCGTTCGCCCGCCACCGCGCTGATCGACGGGGACCAGGGCATGGGTCATTTGGCGATGACCTATGCCGCCAAGCTCGCGATCGAGCTCGCGCGCGCGTCGGGCGTCGGCTGGGTCGGCGCGCGCCGCTCGAACCATGCAGGCGCCGGCGCGATCTATGCCGCGATCCCGGTCGAGCACGGAATGGTGGGCATCTACGGCGCGGCGTCGAGCGTCAATCACATGGCGCCGTGGGGCGGCAGCGAGCCCTTGCTCGGCACCAATCCAATCGCGGTTGCGATCCCGGCGGGCGAGGAGCCGCCGGTGATCCTCGATATCGCTACGTCCACCGCCTCGAATGGCGCCATCCGCACCCACGAGCTTGAGGGCATCCCGATGCCGGAAGGCTGGGTACAGAGCCGCAAGGACGGCTCGCCCATCACCGATCCGCGCCGCATCAACGAGGGCACCTACCTGCCCATGGCCGGGTACAAGGGCAGCGGTCTGTCGATCGTTATCGGCCTGCTCGCGGGACCGCTCAACCGCGCCACCTTCGGTCGCGACGTACGCGACTTCGCCGCGCCAGCGGGAGCGGGGCCGCTCAATGTCGGGCAATTCGTGGTCGCGCTCGATGTCGCCCGCTTCGTCCCGCTCGACGTGTTCACGGCGGAAGTGGACCGCCATATCCGCGATCTTGCTGCCTCGCAGCGGCTGCCCGGGGTCGAGGAAATCCGCGCGCCGGGGCAGGGGCGCGCCGCGCGCCGCAACGAGCGCGAGCAATCCGGCGTGCCGCTCGCAGCGACGCTCTTGGCGCACGTTGACGAGGTGGCAAAATCGCTCGGCATCAAACCGCTCAGCGCGCGTGCATGACTGCGGCAAACAATTCCGGCTCGCCGTTCTGGCGTTTCTCTCTGCGCTTCTATCGCGAACCTGCGGTGGCCGATGCCTGCATCGCGCTGCAGGAGGAAGCTGGCATCGACGTCAATCTGCTGTTGTTCCTGCTCTGGCACGCGACGCGCGCCCGAGTTTTGTCAAAAAAGGAAGTCGAAGAACTCGAAACTGCGATCGCGCCGTGGCGCGACGCAACCGTCATTCCACTGCGCGGGGTGCGCCGCGCGTTGAAGTCGCCGCCGGATCTGGTGACACGGCCAGCCGCGGAGCAGTTCCGCACCAAGATCAAGGCGGCCGAGCTCGAGGCCGAGCGCCTGCAGCAGGAGGCGATGTACGCGCTGGCGCAGGTGCGGCCTTTTGGCGAGGCCGGCTCGCCGGAGGAGGCGGCACGCACCAGTATCGCCGCCTACCAGACGATGTGTCAGAAGCAATTTTCTCAGCGTGCAGTCGAAACCCTGCTTGCGGCGTTCAAGCGCCTCGAGCACAAGGAATAGCAATGCCACGTGATCGATTCGTCATGCGCGAACTTGACCCGCGCTTCCATCAGAAAAATCAATTGAGCTGCAGACGATGGATTGCCGGGTCAAGCCCGGTAATGAGCAGCGACTGGATTCAACACAGGGAGTGAACCATGGATCAAAACACCTATGACCGCGGTCTGGCCATGCGCCGCAAGGTACTGGGCGAGGAGTACGTCGATCGGCAGCTCAAAAGCGCCGACGATTTCAACCGCGACTTCCAGCGCTTCGTCACCCAGTATTGCTGGGGTGAGGCATGGGGCGACGACACGCTCAAGCCGCGCGAACGCTCGATCCTCAATCTCGGCATGATCGCCGCGCTCGGAAAGATGGAGGAATTCCAGACCCACGTGCGCGGCGCCCTGCGCAACGGGCTCACGCCCAACGAAATTCGCGCCGTGCTTACCCAGATCGCCGTCTATTGCGGCGTTCCGGTCGGGGTTGATTGCTTCCGGGCTGCCAGGGGCGTGCTGAGCGACGGAAAGAAGGGCTAGGTGGATCGCTAACACCTTTCCGCTGTCGTCCCACGCAAGCAGGGATCCATACGCCGCGCACTTTCGATAGTACGCGGCGAATGGCTCTTGCTCGCCGTAACACGTCCATGAGGGCGTTCGCGCGCGTTTTCGACGGGCTATGGACGCGCCTAAATGCGCTTTGGGCTCGCTCGGCCGGGACGACAACGACAGGCTTGGCCACGGAATTGCCCGAGTTCCCGAACGCGAGCGGTGTCAATGGGTTGGTCATTTTTCTCCGCTATGGTCTTGAATGTGCCTTGTTCGTGATTGATTCCGATTATCGTCTAAAGGTTCGCGTTCGGGGGAGGGGGAATGGTCTTCCGCACAGCCGGTGTGGTCGCGACGCTCGTCATCGGACTCGGAGCGTCGCAGGCTTTGGCGCAATACTATCCACCCGCGCCCGTCTATCCGCCTGCGCCGGTCTATCCTCCGCCGCTTTACCCGCCGCTACCGCCGATCGATCTCGACGATGACGGGGCGCCTTACGACGGCCCTGCGGTGCAGAGCCGTCCGCTGCCGCCTCCTGGCGCGACGCGGCAAGGCACTGACGCAAATGCTTCAGACCCGAGGCGCGGAGGCTCCGTCTATGACGAAGCTGAGCTGCCGCCGCCGGGAGTTGGCCCGGTCTACCGCGAGCCGCCGCCGGGGTACGAACCCGTTGATCCGAACATCCGCTTTGCGCGACCGAATTACGCGAGTCCGCCGGTACCGCCGGTCGGACTACCGCCTGCTGCCGGACTTGCTCCGGGCCAGCCCGGAGCACCTGTGCCGCTCGAAGTGGAAGGCGGGCGGCCACCGCTGCCGATCGCGCCCGGCCAAATCGACCCAACTGCAGCTACGCGAGCGGATCCGCACGCGATGATGGCGGCCTTGCCGCCCGATTACCGGCCGGAGACCGGGCCCAAGAAAGAGCTGCCGCTGCAGTTCCGCAAGACGCTGGTCGACTACCAAACCAAGGAACCGGCCGGCACCATCATCATCGATACGCCGAGCACGTACCTCTACCTCGTGCTCGGCAACGCCAAGGCGATGCGTTACGGCATCGGCGTCGGGCGCGAAGGTTTCACCTGGTCCGGCAGGGAAAAGATTTCCCGCATGGCGGAATGGCCGGATTGGCATCCGCCGGAAGAGATGATCGAGCGCCAGCCCTATCTGCCGCGCTTCATGGCGGGCGGCCCCGGCAGTCCGTTGGGCGCGCGCGCGCTTTATCTCGGCTCGACCATCTATCGCATCCACGGCACCAATCAGCCTTCCACGATCGGCAGCTTCGTGTCGTCCGGCTGCATCCGGCTCACCAACGAAGACGTGATGGATCTCTATACGCGCGTCAAAGTGGGCACGCGCGTGGTGGTGTTGCCCGGCAAGCCGCCGGCCCCGGCCACCTCGCTTGCGCCGCCCGCGCCGGCATCATCGGTTGCTCCGCCCAACGCAGTCGGCGCGCCGGTTACCGCGGCGCCGCTTGCACTGCCGCCGTCCGCGATGGCACGCTAGCGCTTCCATCTAGTCTTTAAGTTTGCGTCATGGCCGGGCTTGTCACCGCAGGTCGGGTGTACCCGACCTGCGACGATTTTATTTGCGCAACTCGGGCAGGCCCGAGTTGCGGTGCCATCCAAGTCTTGGCACCTATCAACAAGACGTGGATGCGCGGGCCACCAACGCGTTTACGCGCGTCCATAGCCCGTCGAAGACGGGCGTAGACGTCCTTATGGACGCGCTATGCCCGCACATGACAGGAGAGTTACTCCAGCACGCGCACCGGCTTGCCGTCGAGGAACGCGCGGATGTCGTCGACCACACCGGCGAAATAGGCGCGGTAATTCTGGATCGCCACGTAGCCGAGATGCGGAGTGAGCACCACGTTGTCCATCTTGCGCAGGGGATGATCGATCGGCAGCGGCTCGATGTCGAACACGTCGAGCCCGGCGCCGGCGATCCTTTTCTCGCGCAAGGCAGCCAGCACCGCCGCCTCGTCGATGATCGGGCCGCGCGAGGTATTGATGATGTAGGCCGACGGTTTCATCAGCGCGAACTCGCGCGTGCCGACCAGGCCGCGGGTTCGCTGCGAGAGGACCAGATGGATGGTGATGAAATCGGCCTGGCGGAATAGATCCTCTTTGCTCACGTAGTCCGCGCCCGCCGCGGCGCACTTCTCCGCCGTGAGGTTCTGGCTCCAGGCGATCACCTTCATGCCGAACGCCTTGGCGATCGCCGCGGTACGGGTGCCGAGCTTGCCCAAGCCGAGCACGCCCAGCGTCATGCCCTCGAGGTCGACGCCGATGGTGGTCTGCCAGAGCTGCCCCGCCTTCATGCGGGCGTTCTCGTAGCCGATGCGCCGGGTGAGTTCGAGCATCAGTCCAATGGCGATGCCGGCCGTCGGGCTCCCCGTCGAAGGCGTGCCGCACACGACCACGCCCCGCTCCTTCGCTGCCGCCACATCGATCGAGGCGTTGCGCGCCCCCGTGGTGATAAGGAGCTTCAGGTCCGGCAGCTTCTCGATCACCGCGCGCGGAAAAGCGGTGCGCTCGCGCATGGCGCAAACGATGGTGAAACCCTGCAGCGCCTTGATCACATTGTCGGCGCCTCCGAGATGCTGGCTGAACACCTTGATGTCGAGGTCGGCCGCGACCTTCGACCAGTCGGTGACGGTCAGGGCGACATTTTGATAGTCGTCGAGGATCGCGCAGCGCGTGCGTGGCATGGGATCGGGTCCGGGGTTTTGAAGGTAGGCGTCGGCCGCGGGGCCTGACCCGCGGGTCCATCGCGTCCGAAAGATGCTTTTTGAGTAAGCGGATGGATTGCCGGGTCAAGCCCGGCAATGACGAAAAACAGTCTCGGTCGCTAGATCAGCGCTTCACGCGCACTGGCACCAACGCCGGCACCACCTCGAATTGGGCATGAACAATGCCATGCTTGGCGTGCCATTTCGGGCCCGGCCCGCGCATATAATGCAGTTCCGGCCGATACGGGTCGAACAGGCTTCGCGCCAGCGTGTGGATAAGATCGGCGAGATCGCCAGCCAGGCTGGGCGCCGTCCGTGCGGCAGTAATTCTGCGAACCTGAGTAGCCATGCCCCCCTCCGGCGATTGCTCGTTACCGGTGGTCCGTTCGCTCCCTTTGCATCCCCTGGAGCGCCCGGATGTGCGGACCATTGTCGGAGCAAATCTGTTAAAAGCCAGTACGAATTCGCGTGTGATTTCAAGTTTGTGGGTAAGCGTTGCGAAAATGTTACGATAACGGTTAACAATCGATGCATTCATGCAACAGTTTGGTGGCGAAGCGGTTGCAATCCACCTTCGCCTCGGCCGCCGGCTTGTGCGCCTTCATGGTATCGGTGATGCCCCCGACCGGATGTCGGTCGTGTGCCGGAACCGGTGTCGCGCGACTGGCCTTCAGCGGCGCACGCGGACGAGGGCGGGTATCGGCCGCAGAGCGGTGTGTGGTAACCCGCCCGTTACGACGACGCGCAACTCCCTGCCATGCTTGGCGCGCCAAGCTGGCCCGGGGCCGCGCATGTAGTGCCGCTCTGGCCGATACGAGTCGAACAGGGCTCTGGCCAGATCATTCCAGACCGCGAAGATTTCTCCAACGAGGCCGGTCGGCCTGCGGGTCGCGGCGGGGCGGCTGGGCGTTGTCATCGTCATGGCGCACTCTCCGCCAGTACGTCGCCGTGTCCGGAACGTAGGTTCACTTAGCCGGAAGCGATGTGACTGCCGTCACGGTTTGCAGCTTTCCGGCTTTGAAGGGCGGGCGGTGCCCCCGCTTGCCCCCGCAGGTCCGCGTCGCTACATCAACGCAAATCCCATCAACCGGCGCTGAAAGGCGCCCAGCAACGCAAAGGGCAGGGCGGTGGCCCGTCAGTTCATCTATCACGTGCAAGGGCTCTCCAAGACCTATCCCGGCAATCGGAAGGTGTTGGAGAACATCAACCTGTCGTTCTATCCCGACGCGAAGATCGGCGTGCTCGGCGTCAACGGCTCCGGCAAGTCGACGCTGCTGCGCATCATGGCCGGAATCGACAAGGAATTTTCCGGCGAAGCCTGGGCGGCGGAAGGCGCCCGCGTCGGCTATCTCGAGCAGGAGCCACAGCTCGATGCGGCAAAAAACGTGCGCGACAACGTCATGCAAGGGGTGGCGCCGCAGAAGGCCATTCTCGACCGCTACAACGAACTTGCCGTCAACTATTCGGACGAGACTGCGGACGAGATGACGAAGCTGCAGGACGAAATCGAGGCCAAGGGGCTATGGGATCTCGATTCCAAGGTCGACCAGGCGATGGACGCGCTGCGCTGTCCTCCGGATGATGCCGATGTCGACACGCTCTCCGGCGGCGAGCGGCGGCGCGTCGCGCTCTGCCGGTTGCTGCTGGAGCAGCCCGATCTACTTTTGCTCGACGAGCCGACCAACCATCTCGATGCGGAATCGGTGTCCTGGCTGGAAGGGCATTTGCGCAATTATCCCGGCGCCATCCTGATCGTCACCCACGACCGCTATTTCCTCGACAATGTCACCGGCTGGATCCTTGAGCTCGATCGCGGCCGCGGCATTCCTTATCAGGGCAATTACTCGGCCTGGCTTGGGCAAAAGCAGGAGCGGCTGGCCCAGGAAGGCCGCGAGGAGGAAGCGCGCCAGCGCACCTTGGCGCGCGAGCAGGAATGGATTGCAGCCTCGCCGCGCGCCCGCCAGGCGAAATCGAAGGCGCGCTACCAGCGCTACGAGGAGCTGGTGAAGCAAGCCGCCGCCAAGACCGCACAAACCGCGCAGATCACCATTCCGGTCGCGGAACGGCTCGGCCAGAACGTCGTCGACTTCGCGCATCTCAAGAAAGGGTATGGGGACAATCTCCTGATCGACGATCTCACGTTCAAGCTTCCGCCCGGCGGCATCGTCGGTGTCATCGGCCCGAACGGGGCCGGCAAGACCACGCTGTTTCGCATCATCACCGGACAGGAGAAGCCTGATGCCGGCACGATCAAAATCGGCGAATCGGTGCATCTCGGCTATGTGGACCAGTCGCGCGATTCGCTCGACGGCAAGAACAGCGTGTGGGAGGAAATTTCCGGCGGCAACGACGTGATCGTGCTCGCCAAGCGCGAGATGAATTCGCGCGCCTATTGCGCCAATTTCAATTTCAAGGGCGCCGACCAGCAGAAGAAGGTCGGCCAGCTCTCCGGCGGCGAGCGCAACCGCGTGCATCTCGCCAAGATGCTCAAATCGGGCGCCAACGTGCTGTTGCTCGACGAGCCGACCAACGATCTTGACGTCGACACCTTACGCGCGCTTGAGGAGGCGCTGGAGGATTTTGCCGGCTGCGCGGTAATCATCAGCCACGATCGCTGGTTTCTCGATCGCATCGCCACCCACATCCTGGCGTTCGAGGGCGACAGCCACGTCGAATGGTTCGAAGGCAATTTCCAGGACTATGAGCAGGACAAGATGCGTCGCCTCGGCACCGATTCCATGATCCCGCACCGGATCAAATACAAAAAATTCTCGCGGTGATCTGACGACCACCGCTCGTCCCCGCGAAAGCGGGACCCAGACGATAATGCTCGATTCCCGCTTGCGTGGGGCTGAGCGGAGGAAAGGGAGTGTTACTCCTTTCCCTTCACCCGCACCTTGGTGGCGATCGGACCGGTGTCGCCCACATCCTCGTTGTAATGCACCTCGTCGCCGCGCTTGAGATCGTCGAAGTCGCCGGAGAGCACCGCGTTGCGGTGGAAATAAAGCAGGCCGCCCTCTTTGGTCATGAGAAATCCGAAGTCCCGCTCCGGATGGAGTTCGGCGATCTGACCGAGCGATTGGCTTTGCGCATCGTGCGCGGCGGCGGCCTTTTTGCGATCGACCCGCTCCTCCTTGAGCTCGACGAGCCGCCGCTCGGCGATGCGAAACGCCTCGTTGATCGCCTTGTGCAGATCGGGATGCTGATATTTGCGCAGGAGACGCTCGGGCTCGTGGCTCACGACGATGTCGGCGCGCCCGGGAATGCCGAGCTCGATGCGCACCACCGGCGGGATCGCGCCGGTCAAGTCCTTGGCGCGCTGGTCGATGCGCACCCGGCAGGAGATCAGCCGCTCGTAGAGCCGCTCGAGCTCGGCGACCCGCGCGCGGATCTCCCGTTCCGCCGGTTCCGAGCTTGGGATGTTATGGAACGAGATCTCCAGCGGCACTTGCAGCATGGGGTTCTCCATACCTTCGGCGCTTTTTCAGGCTTTCGTTAACGCCGGCTCGGCTCGAATCGTTGCAGAGCGGGCGTCGGGGAGCAGTTCCGGTTCGACACGAAGAGGATTTATCGGGAAATGGGTCGATTGGGCAAATATGCGCGAAGCTTGCTTGCCGCCTGGCTAGTATTCGCGGCGACATCTGCTGGCGCCGTCGACGCAGCGTTTCAAAAATGGCTCGCCGATCTGTGGCCGCAGGCGCGGGCGCTCGGTGTATCGCGCACGACATTCGAGGCGGCGACGCGCGGGATTGAGCCCGATCTGAGCCTACCCGACCTCGACCTGCCCGGTCGCGAAGGCGCGCCGCCGCGCGGCCAAGCCGAATTCGTGCAGACGCCTGCCGATTACATCAAGGAGGCGAATATCGCCCGACTCGCCGGTGAAGCCAAAAAGCTCGCCGCGCAGCACCGCGAGACGCTCGCCGCGATCGAGCAGCAATTTGGCGTGCCGGGAAATATTTTGCTCGCGATCTGGGGACGCGAGACCGCGTTCGGCGGCTATCGGTTGCCCAAGAGCGCGATCACCGTGCTCGCCACGCAAGGCTATTACGGACGGCGCAAGGACATGTTTCGCCAGGAACTGCTGTACGCCTTCAAGATGCTAGAAGATGGGCACGTCAGGCTTGCCGACATGCGCGCCTCCTGGGGCGGCGCCATGGGGCTCGTGCAACTGCTGCCTTCCGAGTTCTACAAGTACGCGGTCGATTTCGACGGCGACGGCAAGAAGGACATCTGGAATTCAGTGCCCGATGCCTTGGCGTCGGCGGCGCAACAGCTCCTCGGCAAAGGCTGGCAGCGCGGCGTGCATTGGGCCTACGAGGTGCGCGTGCCGCCCCAGGGGGTGGACTGCACCATCGGCGTTCCCGAGGTCACGCGGCCACTGGGCGAGTGGCTCGGCCAAGGCTTTGCGCCCGCCTATGGGCGCAAGCCGTCGGCGTCCGAGCTCAACGAGCCGGCCTCGCTGCTCCTGCCCGAGGGCACGTATGGGCCGGCCTTTCTCACGCTCAAGAACTACTATGTGATCAAGGAATACAATTTCTCCGACCTCTATGTGCTGTTCGTCGGCCATCTGAGCGATCGCATCAGTGATCCGCGTCCGTTCGAGACGCCCTGGAGCAAGAACACGCAGCTGCGCACGGGGCAGGTCGAGAGCATGCAGCGCACGCTGACCCAACTCGGCCTCTACAAGGACAAGATCGACGGCAAGGCCGGCATGCTCACCCGCGCGGCGCTCGGCGCCTATCAGAAGGCGAACCACATCAAGGTGGATTGCTGGCCGACCGCCGCGGTGCTCGACGACATGCAGAAACGCGCGACAAAGAATTAGAGGAACTTGAAGCTTGTCGTCCCGGCCGAGCGAAGCGAGAGCCGGGACCCAGTAATTACCGGCCCAAAAACAAACCCGGCGGGCGCTGGGCCCGCCGGGTCGAATGGCGAAACGTCGCGCGCGCCGTTACGGGCAGACCGCCACGGGCCGGCCGCGCCAGCCGATCACGTTGCCGACTGCGTCGTAAACCGGTTGCCGGGTCCAGTAGCACCCGGGAGGCGGCGGTGAGGCGTAGGCGCCGGAATAGACCACGTAGCCCGGATAGGGCCGCGCGAGTGCGCTGCCGATGATCGCGCCGCCGACCAGCCCGCCGAACAGTCCGGCCGCGAAAGCTCCGCCGCTGCCGGCGGAGGCTGGGGTGGGCGTTGCCGCAAGCGACACGGCAATCGTCGTTGCCGCGAGCAAGGCAGTGAGAGTCTTCTTCATCAGAGTCTCCTTGAGCGCCGGCTTACCGCCGGGCGCGGGAAGGGTTCCAGTGAGCGAATAGCCCCGAATGAGCCAGGCCCCCGATCGAGCCGACCGCGATCATCGCGTTTAATTTGTCGGAATTACGGTGCAAGCTGCCGCAATTGCGGTCAGAAGGCGTCCGCCGTCGGGAACTGCTGACGATGCTTGTCATCCCGGTTTTGCCGGGAGAACACCACGCCTAAGCGCCACTCCCGCTCAGCACACGAAAACGCCGTAACGCCAGCAGCCGAAATAAGGCCCCGGCGTGTAATAGCGGTAATAGACCGGGACCGGTCTGTAGAATCCCGCGTCGAGCGGATAGAGATAGTAGTAACCGGGATCGAATCCGCGCTGATAATAAGGCTTGTAGAATCCGTAGGCCACGCCGCCCGGCGCGACTCCCGGAGGGATGGGAACGTCGGCGCGCACGACGCGGCGCGCATCCGCCGTGGTCGGCGCCGCAAGGGTTGCGATCGCGAGGCTCGCCGCGGCGGCAACCATGGTTAAAGACTTCTTCATCAGGTTCCTCCTCCCGAGCGAGATTGAAAGCGCGCGGCGCAGCAATGTCTTAATCGGCCAGCAAACGCAAGCTGAACATCAGCCGCCGGCGCAAGCTGAAGATGAGCCGGCGGCGCAAGGCCGCCGCGGTTGCGGGCCATTGGCGTTTTTCGCCGAAACGGTGCTAACGTACCCGGCGGAGGCAGCGTCGTAGTTAACCGGAGGGAAGTGCGTATGGAAAGCGATCGCAGGGGTTTTATCAAGCAGAGTCTGGCGTGGGCGGGAACCGCAGGCCTGCTGTCGGGGATGGCGGGCGTGGCGCCGGCGGCGGCGCAGGTGGTGAGCAAGCCGGTGCGCCGGCCGGATCGGTACGAAGACAACTTCATCCAGGAACGCAAGCCGTTCACCTGGCCCGGCAACAAGACGCTCGCGGTCTGGTTTGCGCCTAACGTCGAGGTCTGGAATTACGACTCCCCAGTAGGCGCGGCTGTTTCTCCTAACACGGGAAGCATCGTTCCCGACGTGATAAATTACGGCTGGCGCGAATACGGCATGCGGGTGGGCTTGTGGCGCTTTGCCGACGTGTTCGATGCGGCCGGCATCAAGGCGACGGTCGCGTTGAACTCGCTGGTGTGCGAGCACTTCCCCAAGGCCGTCGACGAGATGAAAAAGCGCGGCTGGGAGTTCATGGGCCACGGCACCACCAACAGCGAGAGCCTCGCCGGCATGAATCTCGAACGCGAGCGCGAGGTGATCGCGAGCGTGCTCAAAACCATCGAGCAGGCGACCGGGCGGCGCCCGCGCGGTTGGCTCGGCAGCGGATTGCATGAGACCTACAACACGCTCGACATCCTCGCCGAGGAAGGCGTGATCTATTGCGGCGACTGGAACAATGACGACCAGCCCTATCCGATGAAGGTCAAGAAAGGGAAAATGTACTCGATCCCCTATTGCATGGAGATCAACGACATCCCGCTGTTCATCCGCAAAGGCTACACCGGCGGGCAGTACTACCGCTCGGTGATCGATCAGTTCGAGACGCTCTATGCCGACAGCAAGAAGCAGCCGCGGGTGATGGGGGTGCCGCTGCATCCCATGATCACCGGCCAGCCGTTGCGGATCAAATATCTCGAGCGCGCGATCGCCGAGATGAAGAAGCACGACGGGGTCTGGTTTGCCACCGGCGGCGAGATCATCGACGCCTATCAGCGCGTCAACCCGACCGGATAGGCACCTCGAATAAACGCTGTCGTCCCGGCCGACCCGCGCGTAAGCGGGGGGAGAGCCGGGACCCATACTCCGTGCGCCATCGATAAGGCTGCCCGGCGCGGGACGACAGCCGAGTCAACTCAACGCGCGCAGGTCGGCGCGCAGGTGATCGGGATTGGCACGCGCGAGTCGCCGTTCGGTCGCGGCGTGGGTGCGCTTCCAGACCGGCACCGCGGAGATGAGCAGCGCCCGGCCGGCCGCGGTCAGGACCAGCCGGCGGCCGCGCTTGTCCTCGGGATCCATCGCCACCCTCACGAGCCCGCGGCGTTCGAGCGGCTTGAGATTGGCGGTGAGCGTGGTGCGATCCATCGCCAAGAGGTCGGCCACGCTGCCCATGCTCGGCGGCGCCGGGCGATTGAGCGACATCAGCAGCGAGAATTGGCCGTGGGTGAGCTCGACCGGGCGCAGCGCCTCATCGAACGCCCGCGCCAAGGCGCGCGCGGCTCGCTGCACGTGCAGGCACAAGCAAGTGTCGCGGACCCGGTGGGTAATTTCGAAGGGCAGCGTGTCCCGTGTCATGGTTTTGCCCAATTATGTTGATATCAACGTAATTGTCAAGCAAAATGCCAAGCTTCTCCTTTGACTTCCCAATTCACACAAGTAATGAGGCACCGATGTTGAAGGCAATCGCTGGCGTCGTCGTCATTCTGGTCGTTGGGCTCGGCCTGGTGCTGGGTTACGCGGCAACGCTGCCCGACGAATTCCGCGTGCTACGCAGGATCAGCATCAACGCTCCACCCGAGGCGATCTTCCCGCTCGTCAACGACCATCGCCTCGTCGCCGCCTGGTCGCCGTACGAGAAGAAGGATCCGGCGATGAAGCGCGCCTTTAGCGGCGCCGCGAGCGGCAAGGGCGCGGTCTACGAATGGGACGGCGACAGCAATGTCGGCAAGGGCCGCATCGAAATCGTGGATTCGGTGGCGCCGTCGAAAGTCACGCTCAAGCTCGACATGATCAAGCCGTTCGAAGGGCACAACACCGTGGAGTTCACGCTGCAGCCGCAAGGCGAGACCACCACCGTCACCTGGGCCATGCATGGCGCGGTGCCCTACATGGCCAAGCTGTTCTGCATGCTGATGAACGGCGACCGCATGGTGGGCGACGACTTCGAGACGGGTCTTGCCAATCTCAAGGCGCTCGCCGAGCGCGAGGCGAGCCAAGCGCGGGCGCGGCAAGCCGTCGCCCACTGATGCCGCGGATCAACGCGCCAGCATGGATGAGGAGTAAACGAAATGCAGAAGATCACCCCGTTCCTGTGGTTCGACGGCAAGGCGGAGGAGGCGGCGAAGTTTTACACCTCCATTTTCAAGAATTCGAAGATCACCGGGGTCGCCCGCTATCCGGAGGGGACGCCGGGGCAGGCAGGAACCGTAATGACGGTGTCGTTCGAACTCCACGGGCGAAGATTTTTGGCGCTCAACGGCGGCCCGCAATTCAAGTTCAACGAGTCGATCTCGTTCGTCGTGAACTGCGAGACGCAGCAGGAAATCGACGAGCTATGGGAGAAACTTTCCGCCGGCGGACAAAAGGTGCAGTGCGGCTGGCTGAAAGACAAATACGGAGTGTCCTGGCAAGTGGTGCCGACCGTGCTCGGCAAGCTGTTTCAGGACAAGGACGGCGCGAAAACCAAACGTGTCGGGGAAGCGATGATGCAAATGAAGAAGCTCGACATCGCGACGCTGCAGCGTGCGTACGCGGGACGATAAACGTCTCGCGTGTCCCAGTGGATAGCGCGCACGAGCGCGCGTCAGCTCGCAAACCCTGGAGGAGTATCCCCCATGCACTATGTCGATGGATTTGTCGTGCCGGTCCCGAAAAAGAAGCTTCGCGCCTACCGCAGCATGGCCAAGAAAGCAGGCGAGGTCTGGCGCGATCACGGCGCGCTCGAGTTTCGCGAACACGTCGCCGACGACGTCAAGGTCGGCAAGTGGACCTCGTTCCCGCGCAGCGTCAAGCTCAAGCCCGGCGAGACCGTGGTCTTTTCTTGGATCGTGTACAAGTCGCGCGCGCATCGCGATCGCGTCAACGCGCAGGTGATGAAGGACCCGCGACTCGCGAAGATGATGAATCCGAAGGCGCTGCCCTTCGACGGCAAGCGCATGATCTTCGGCGGGTTCAAGTTTCTGGTCGGCGTTTAGCGTGGCCGCGATCACTCACGTCGAAAGGAGATAACATGCAAGTGCAGCCCTACCTGTTCTTCGACGGCCGCTGCGAGGAGGCAGTCGAGTTCTATCGCAAGCCGCTCGGCGCCGAAGTCAAGATACTGCGCTACAAGGACAATCCCGAGCCGCAGCCCGGGATGGTCCCAGCCGGCTCCGAGAACAAGGTGATGCATGCGCACTTGCGCATCGGCGACACGAGCATCATGGCGTCGGACGGCCGCTGCCAAGGAAAGCCGAGCTTTCAGGGATTTTCGCTGACGCTCACGGTGCCGAACGACGCCGAGGCCGAGCGCCTGTTCGGCGTGCTCGCCGAGGGCGGCCAAGCGCAGATGCCGCTGACAAAGACCTTCTTTTCCTCGCGCTTCGGCATGCTCGCCGACCGCTTCGGCGTCGGGTGGATGATTATTGTCGAGCAGTGACGGGCGCGCAGGACTCCGGTGGTGTCGTCCCCGCGCAAGCGGGGACCCAGTAAACACCAGCCGTGCGAAGTGGCACTGCCGTTACAGACTTCTCGTTTGGCGGTTACTGGATTCCGGCTCTCGCCGCTGACGCAGATCGGCCGGAATGACACAGAGCGGGTGGGTCCCTACTGTCCCTTGATGTTGGACTCGACGATCACGCGGCCATACGCCTCGTACTGCTTGCGCAGATGCGCGGCGAATTCGTCGCCGCACTTCACCACCGGGTAGAGTCCCTGCTGCAACAGCTTCGGCTTCATGTCGGGGGTGGTGACGGCGGCGCGGAACCAGTCCGCGAGTTGGGCAATCGCGGCGGCAGGTGTCTTCGCCGGCGCCATCAGCCCGTACCAGATGTCGAGGTCGTAATCGGGAAAGCCCGACTCCTCGATGGTCGGCACGTCCGGCAGCGGCTCGGCGCGTTTGCGCGAACCGACCGCGAGCGCGCGCAGGCTGCCCGCTTTGATCTGCTCCACCACGGTCGGATAGTCGGCGTAGACCGCGGTCAGGTGCCCGCCCAGGAGCGCGTTGACCGCCGGCGCATTGCCGCCGAACGGCACGTAGGTCATCTCGATGCCGGCGGCGCGGCGCAGAATCTCGAAGCCGATATGCAGCGAGGATCCGGGCCCGCCGCTGCCGAGACTGAGCGCGCCGGGCTTGGCGCGCGCATCTTTGATGAGATCGGCGAGCGAGCGATACGGCGACGCGCCGTTGACCACGATCACCATCGGCGTCGCGGCGAGATGGCAAACCGGCTCGAAGTCCGCGACCGGGTCGTAATTCACTTTGCGCAGGCTCGGATTGATCACGAACGACGGCGCCACGATCAGCACGGTATTGCCGTCGGGCGCCGCGCGTGCCGCGGCTTCGGTGCCGATCACCGTGCCGGCGCCCGGACGATCCTCGACGACGACGGTCGCTCCGGTGGCGCGGCCGACCTGCTCCGCCAGCAGCCGCCCCAAAATGTCCGGGCCGCTCGCCGGCGTGTAAGGCACGATGATCTTCACTGTTCGCGTCGCCTGGCTGAACGCCGCCTGGGCGAAGAGTGCGAGAACGGCGAACGCGAGGAGGCCGACCGCGGTTCGAATTTGACGGTGTCTAATCATCGGCATGCCCCTCCGGCACACTTCAGCGTCACAGTTCGACCGCTCATTCCCGCGCAAGCGGGAATCCCAGGGCCGCTTGCTCCGAATTTGAAATCTGGGTCCCCGCTTTCGCGGGGACGAGCGGAGACCTCATGAGAATGCGCCGACCTTACTACTTCCCCGGCTCGAAATAGCGCAGGTCGGGCGGCGCCTGGTTCTTGCGGATCGGCATCAGGTAGCCGTCCCAGCTCTGGAAATATTCTTCCTTGCCGACCCGGATCAGCGCCTGTCCCTCCGCGCAGATATCCTCATGCCAGATCGGCTGCACCGCCGGCTCGCGCCGATATTTCTTCAATACCGTCCATGGCCGGGTGAGCGCGTTATCGATCACCGTCATCTGATTATAGAGGAGATCGCGGTCCCGCTTGTCGAGAGCGAGCCGCTCCTTGACGATCGTCTTGTTGTCTTCGTGGAACGGAATGCCGCTCGGATCGTAGGCGCGCGGGCCGCGCAGGTGGCGCGTCTCGACCTCCAGCACGTCGTACTTGCCGTCGCCGTCCTCGTCGATCCACTTGCCGATGGAATAGCCGTCGAAGGTCGGCTCGATCTGCTTGGGCCAGTCGCGGCCGTCGGTGTAGATGCGCCGCGCGGTGCCGTGCAGGTGCTCGATCAGAATGTAGGTGGTAGCGGGCGTGATCACGATCTCCATCGCGCGATAGAGCGTCATCACCCCCGGCACGCCGACGGGATAGCACTTGCCGCCCTGCCAGTTGCCCTGTCCGCCGGTGGCTTGGTCGGCGAGATTGGCTTCGTAGATCGCCTGATACTCGGGGGTGAGCGGCGCCTGCTGGCCGCGCCCGGTCGGCTTGCTCGGATCGAACGGCGCCTGGCCGCCGCCGAGGATCGGCTCGCGCGCCCGCGTCCATTGGCCCTTCAGGTCGGGATATTTGCTCTCGTCGAAAGCGAGGCTTGCCGTTGGCATCGCCAACGCGGCGGCCAGCGCCAATGCGCCGATCGAACGAACAGGCATGATGTGCTCCTGTCGATGCTGCGCGCTACGGGGCGAGCACCACCGGCCGCCCGTCGTTGAATTTGATCCGGCTCGAATTCCACGAGCCGCCCGGCGCGCCGCTGCGCAGCGGCTGCACGGTGAGCCTGATCTCGTCGCCCGGCTTGAGCGTGTCGTGCCACCAGCCTTCGCGCACCAGGTTGCTCGGTGCGTTGCCTTCCAGCATCCAGATCTTGCTGGCGCCGCCCGGCTCCTTGACCTCGAGGACAATGAAGGTGTGCGGGCTCGTGTACTTGAACTCGCGCACGGTGCCGGCGAGCTCGACCGGATTTTCCGCATCGAACATCGCCGCCGAGTGGTGCGCGCTTGCCGCTGCGCCCGTCGCGAGCGCGATGCCGCCCGCCAGCAGCCAGGGCAGTCGCCGTCGCATGGGTCTCTCTCCCGTTGCGATGTTGTTGGAGGCTGCGCCGTGCCGGCCAGCCTCGAAGCAAGTGTAGATGCTAGCAAAACGTCGCTGGCAGCGCCACGTAAGAAGTGAAACCCTCTACTGCATCAAATTCGTTGTCGTCCCGGCCGAGCGAAGCGAGAGCCGGGACCCAGTACCCAGTACCCAGTACCCAGTACCCAGTACCCAGTACCCAGTACTGTGTGCCCTCGCGAGGAAACGGAGTACTGGGTCTCCGCTATCCGGGTCCCCACGAAAATCGCTCAGGTACAGCAGCGCAGTAGGACACTCCTGCGTCCGCGATTTTCGTGGGTGCCCGGCGCGGGGACGACAGGACAGAGACCGTCAGCGCTTCACGCGATCCATCGTGTGGCAGGTCGCGACGATCGACTTGGATGGGCTGAGCCCGTTGTGCACGTAGCACTTCTCCATGCGGTCGGGTGAGACAAGCGTGATTTGAAAATAGCCGTCCACGTCGGCGCCCATGATTGTTTTGTTGTCGCTGGCAATCGCCCAGGCGAACGGCTCCTGGGTATTGGCGGCCGTCGACGAGGAGCGGCCCCAGACCAGTCGGCCGTCCTGTCCGTCCACCACATACGTCGCCTCGATGTCGCGCACGCGCGGCGCATCGTTGACGGTTTGCGAGCCGGGGTGATGCGGGCCGCTGCCGAACACGATCGACTTGCCCTTTCCCGACCAGGTGCCCTTGAGATCGGGAATTGCGCTCTGCGCATGCGCGCTCGCCGCTGCGGCGCCGATCAGCGCCAATGCCAAGAGGAGTGGTTTCATTATTTTCTCCCGCGCTGGTGTGGATTGCCCCGCGATCGATACCGTCCTGCAAACGCGATTCACCCAGATGTTGTGTCAAGGATAATCTGTAGGATGGGTTGAGCGAAGCGAAACCCATCGCTTTGGGTGGCGCAGATTATGGGTTTCGCCCGCAGCCGTAAGCCCATCCGACAAACGCGATTCACCCAAGACCTTGTGTCAACAACAAAATCGCATCGCCGAGAAAATACACTGCTTGTGTATGTAACTCGATTCGGGTATACAAAGCGCACGATCGGAAAGTGCGCCGAAGCCCGGGTGGGAGACCGCCGCGGGCTTTTTTCATGCGCGTTTTATGGGCCGTCGGTGAGCCGCGGCCGCGCGCGCCGGGCACCGCAAAATTCGCGCCGCGAATTTTTGGCGACCCCGCCACTGAGCGCTTCACCTCGTACCGCTGACACCCGACCGACGCCGCGCGTCCTTCCGCGCGACGCGGCCGCATGCCTTTCGTCGAGCGCCGATGAACTTGGTCCGCAAACAGTCAGAGACCGGCTGTTCGGTGGACGGGGAATGCCGTGCCGAGGAGAAGCCCTATAACTATAAGGACGATCCGTTCTATCAATACCTCGCCGGCGTGGTGGCGCGCGGCTGCCGTGCTCGCACCAAAGAAGGGCGCAACAAGCGCCGGCGCGCGCGCCGCGCCAACGATCTGGATTTCCGCGACCGGGAACGCGCGCGCCGCTACGGCATCACGCTCGAGCAATTGCGCGAGATGTACGCACGCCAGAACAACGCCTGCGCCATCTGCGGGCGCAGCGGCTGCGAGCTGGTCATCGACCATGATCATATCACCGGCGAGCTGCGCGGCCTGCTCTGCATCCCGTGCAACATCCTGCTCGGCCTCGTGCGCGACGATCCGAGTATCCTCCGGGCCGCCGCGGAGTATCTGGAGCGGCCGCGTGGTGTCTCGGATGCAGCATCGAATAACATGGGAAGAGCACAGGAAGCGGCCGAGGAAGTGCGCGCAACCATCGGCTGTCATTCCGGCCGAGCGACCCCGGCTGAGCGAAGCGAGAGCCAGGGGAGCGAGAGCCGGAATCCAGTAAGCACGGAACAGAGTTGATTTGCGAGCTGTGCCAAATCGTGCAGCCTGTGCGTACCGGATGCCCGCTTTCGCGGGCATGACACCGAGTGTTGCGGCAAATTATCCTCAGTCGATCGCCGCCAATGAGGCGTGAGAGAAGCCCATGCTTGCGATACGTGTTGCGGTGTTCTTCCTGATGGCCGGTACTTGGGCCGCCACCCCCGCCGTCGCGCAAAGCTGGCCCAACCGGCCGGTAACCATGGTGGTGCCGTTCGCACCCGGCGGCGGCACCGACGTGCTCGGCCGCATCGTCGGCCGTCGGCTCTCCGAGATTCTCGGCCAGCAGGTGATCATCGAGAACGTCGGCGGCGCCGGCGGCATGGTGGGCTCGGCACGCGTGGCCAAGGCCACGCCCGACGGCTATCAGTTCGTGCTCGGCAGCCGCGCCGACGCCATCAACCAGACGCTCTACAAACATCCGCTCTACAACCTCACGGCCGATCTCGCGCCGGTCGTGCTGCTCGCCGAGCAGCCGATGGTGCTGGTCGCGCGCAAGGACCTGCCGGTCGCCAATCTCAAGGAGTTCGTCGCCTACGTGCGGCAGCACCAGGGCGCCATGCAGTTCGGCTCCGCCGGCACCGGTTCGACCGGGCACGTCGATTGCGCGCTGCTCAACGCCGCGATCGGGGTGAGCGTCGGGCACGTGCCCTATCGCGGCGGCGGCCCGGCCATGCAGGATCTCATCGCCGGCCGCATCGATTATTTCTGCACGCTCAGCGCGACCATCGTGCCGCAGATCGAGAGCAACCTGGTCAAGGCAATCGCGATCTTCACGCGCGATCGCCTGCCGACCTTGCCGAACGTCGCCAGCGCCTACGATCAGGGCATGACCGATTTCACCGCGTCGACCTGGTTCGGCTTCTTCGTGCCCGCGGGGACGCCGGGCGCGATCATCCAGCGGCTGCACGACGCCAGCGTCGCAGCCGTGGAAACACCCGCGGTGCAGGATCGGCTCATCGAGTCCGGCACCATCGTCGTGGCGCCGGAGCGCCGCTCGCCCGAATACCTGCAGCGCTTCGTCGCGAGCGAGATCGTCAAGAACGCGGCCCCGATCAAAGCCGCCGGCATCGCGATGGATTGAAGACGCTCGCGTGTCCCGGGCGCACGTCGGCCTCATGCTGAGAAGGCGCGAAGCGCCGTCTCGAAGCATGAGGCCGCCCTCATCCTTCGAGACGCTCGCCATAGCGCGTCGAAGACGCGCGTAAACGCGCTTATGGCTCGCTCCTCAGGATGAGGGTGGAAGAGGCTGCACCCGCGTGCGGGGACACTGCCTGTCACTCCCCGCAATCAAACCGGAACAGCCGGAAAAAATCCGTGGGATCGGCGAACACCTGCCGCGCCTGCGCGAAGCCGACGGTGCGGCCGAGCTCGCACCATTTCGCCGCCGTCTCGGGGAAATCCGAGGTGCTGACGTGGTGCCAGATCTGCTCCCATTCGGGGGGCGTCAGCACTTTCCACAACGGCTCATTCGTGCGCCGGAAGCGCTCGAGAAACGCGGCGCGATCCTCGCCGTCGCGCCGCGTCGGCTCGTAGAGCAGAAACATTCCGCGGCTGCCGGCGGCGCGGTGGATCGCCTGCATCAGCTTGAGCTTGTCGTCGGTCGCGAGATGATGGATCGATAGGCTGCACCAGGCCGCGTCGGCGTGCTCGGAACGGCGCGGCATCGCGTCGACGAAATCGCGGTGATCGAGATCGACCGCAAACGGCACGGCGGCGAGATTTTTCGCGGCGAGCTCGAGCGCCGGCTGCGACAGGTCGATGCCGTGGTAGTGGCGGACTTTGGTCCCGGTGAGCGCGCGCTTCATCATGCTGGCGTCGCCGCAGGCAATGTCGAGAAAGGTGAACGGCGCCGTGAACCTCTGGTTGAGGTTGTCGTGCAGCAGGCGGCCGACCGCGCGATGCGAGAGCAGGTCGCTTTCCACCAGCTTGCGGTAGGTGGCCCATTGCTTCTGGAACTGCTCGAGCGCGGCGGCATCCACCACCGTGCCGCCCGCTTTGAATTGGTGGATATGGACGTTGACCATCATCTGCTCCTGCGATCGCCGCGTCCTTCTACGCACATTTCGCAAGTTGGAATAGGCGCCAGCAGTGCACTCGGTCGCTCATTCCCGCGCAAGCGGGAATCCAGAGCCGCCTGTTCGGGATTTGTGATCTGGGTCCCCGCTTTCGCGGGGACGAGCGGAGAGTGGGATCGCACGGCGCGGTCATCGGCCGCGCTTGCGCCGCACATGCCGACCCTTTATCCAGTGCCGCGCCGACCGCCTTCGATCGCGCTCCGCGGCGGGAGGGGAACTGGCTGGGATGCTGTGAGCGCGCGCATCGAGCAGGAGAAAGCCGTGAAATCCGCAACTCTCATGCGCAGCGCCTGCGCGCTGCTGGCAATTTGTTGTTTGCCGCAATTCGCCGCGCCGGCGCGCGCCGCCGAGCTGCCGTCCTACTTCAAGGCCATCGTCGGCACCTCGGAGACGAGCCGCGGTGAAATCGCCAACAAGGACATCCTGCAGCTCAACACCACGATGTTCGAGCTCTACGGCGATGCCGGGCAAAAATTCCAAAAGACCATTCTGGCGCAGCATCCGGTCATCCTCGGCCTGTTCACCGGCGCCGGCGGCCGCTTCATCCTCTATCGCCCGGGCAAGGAGCCGCTCGACGCGCCGTCGGTGCCGATCGTCTACCAGCTGCTCAAATCCGTCGGTCACAGCACCATGGCGCTGGGCGAGATCGTCACGCCCTATCTCAACAGCCCGAAGGATCTCTCCTGGCGCGGCTCCATGGCCGCCTACCGCAGCCGCATGCAGTCCGCGCTCGACGGCCTCGACGCCAGCACCATGCCCGAGGACTGGCGCGCCAACAACCGCGCGATCCTGTCGAACAACATCGCGTTCATGGACGAGTGCCTCAAGGCCAACGCGATCGCGCCGGAGGCGGTGGAAGCCTTTGCCAAGAAGCAGAGCCCGCTGCTCAAGAAGAACATCGCCTGGGCGGCGCAGACCCAGGTGCATCACTGGATGGACGTGATCGGCCAATGGAAGCAGATGCTCGGCGCCGACTGGGAGAAGACCTACGCCGCGAGCAACACCATCTACGTCGCGCGCCAGAACAACATTTTGTTCAGCGTGCTCGCGCAGTATTTCGGGCCGGATGCGATCAACGACCGGCTGATGCTGATCGAGACCATCTCGTTCACCACCACCCCCGACGAGATGCTGGAATCGCTCACCCGCATCATCGCCGACCGCTCGGTGGGCGCGGCGTTCTTCGGCAATTACTACCTGATGGACTACGAGCTGATGGGCGGCGACGCGCGGCAAGCGATCATCGACGAGGACGCCAAGCGCAAGATGCCGGTGAACCTGCCGCCGCAGGTGCCGTTCGGCTCGCACCAGTGGCCGACCCTGATCACGCCCGGCCCCGGCCCGAAGAGCCTCGCCGATTTGCCGTAACACTTCTGTCGTCCCGGGCGAGCGCGAAGCGCGAGACCCGGGACCCAGTAATCACCGAGGGTGCAGTGATTACTGGGTCCCCGCTTTCGCGGGGACGACGCCTGAGAGAACGAGACGAACGGTCCGTTCGCTACTTCGGACAGGCTGCGCCGGTTTTCACCCAGGCTTCGGTGAGCGCTTTCGCTTGTTTCTGCGTGCCGGGCGCAGGGTGCCGCCCGAATCCCGGCGCCCAGGCCCAGCCGACCAGCGAATCGTCGCCGATGTGATGCACGAGCTCGTCCAATGAGCGGCCGCCATTGCGCGCGGGGTCCTTGATCTGCGCGCAGATCTCCGCGAGCGTCTTGCCTTCCCAGGCCATATCGCGCGGCGCCAGATGCCACTCCGGATGTCCCGGCACGCGGCCCGGATCGAAGTTGGCCTCTCCGTGGCAGATCGAACAGCGCATGGCGGGAAGGCCGTGGCCGTCGGCGCCGCGCTCGACCGGCGGCTGATGCAGCCGGCCCTGTTCGCCCTGATGCGGATGGTCCCCGGCGGGATGGCAGTTCACGCAGCGCGGATGGGTCAACACTTTGCCGAGCTCGGTAAACAATGCCGCCGAGCGCGCCGCGGTGTCGCCGATTCCGGCAAAGCTCTCCGGCGCCGCGAGCTTGTCCGACAGGTCGGCGGACTGCGCATAGGCAGTTGGCGCGGCGGTCAGCAGGGCCAGCGCAACGGCGATCGAAACTCGCAGATCGAATTTCATGTCCGGTGCGCCTCACCGATCAGCCTTCGCGACCAGGTAGCGGCCCGGGTCGGCGAGAATCACGTCGCGCACCGCCTCGTGATATTTGATGTAGCCGGTGCAGCGGCACAGGTGACCGTCGAGCGCCTCGGCGATGGTCTTCTCGAGATCCGCGCGCGCCACCGGCTGCTTCGCCAGACGCTCCAGCAGAACCTGCCCCTCGTTCACGAAGCCCGGCGTGCAATAGCCGCACTGGAACGCGAAATGCTCGATGAACGCTTTTTGCAGAAGCGAAAGCTCGCCGTTCTTGGCATGGCCTTCGACCGTGCGGATGGCTTTGCCGTTGAAGCTCACCGCCGAGCGAATGCAGGTCGGGGCGGTGTAGCTCGTCCCGTCCGCGTCATCGACGATCACCGCGCAGCTGAGGCACTGCGCGACGCCGCAACCGAACTTGGTGCCGGTCAGCCCGAGGTACTCGCGCAAGAAATCGTTCATCGTCAAATCGTCGCGCACGTCCACCGGGCCGTGTTCGCGACCGTTGATCGTGAGGCGCAGCGCTATCACGACAGGGCTCCCTTGAGCATGGATTGGGTCACCGGCAGTGACTGGAAGCGGCGGCCGGTGGCATCGTAGATGGCGTTGAGCAGCGCTGGGACGGTGGGAATCATCACGACCTCCGCGATGCCCTTGGGCGGCTCGTTCGGTTCGAGCGGCGGCAACATTTCGACCTCCAGCCTGTGCAGAGGGAGGTCCGAGCCGCGCGCGAGGAGGTACCGATCGAGATTCCATTGCCCGTCGCCGGGTCCTCCCTCGAACGGCGGCAGCAACTCGCGCAAGGCATAACCCACGCTCATCGCGAAGCCGCCCTGCGCTTGCCCGCGCACGACCTCCGGCACCAGCGGCGTGCCGCATTCGAATACGCTATAGGCCTGATCGATGCGCAACGCCCCGCTCTTCCGTTCGATCGCGACGCGCACCAGCGTGCCGCACATCGAGGCATAGGTCAGTCCGAACCGGTTGAAATCGGTCGGCGGAAATTTGACCTTGCTGCGATCGAGCCGCACGAATTTGCCGCCGCCGTTGCGCACGGCGAGCGCATCGATGTCGGCGGTCCATGGCTGCCCGCCGATCGAGAAACTCGCTTGCGACCATGCCCAGCGGGAAAAGGCATGCGCCATTGCGCCGGTTACCAGGCCGCGCGCATGCGCTGCTGCAGCCAGGGCCGGCAACGTGAGCGGCATCAGCCCCGGCACGACCAGCTGCCCGTTTTCCCAGCGCGCCGTCTCCCACTGCTTGCTCCGCGGATCGCTTGGCGCGATGCCCCACAGCGCGAGCGCCGCCGGCCACAGCCCGAAGCGAAAGATCACGCGTGCGGCTTCGGCTGCCGCGTACGTGCCGACATGCGCGCCAATCGAGGCCGTGGTGACCGAACTGATCACCGGGACCCAGCGCGGATTGCGCTGGGCCGCATCCTGGGCCGCCTGGGTCATCGTATAAGGGTCGCCGGAGGTGACCAGGGATAACGGAGCGAAGGTGTCGATGCGCGCGAGCGAGACTTCATCGGCGACCGCGCCCAGGTGAGTCGCTACGCGGTTGGCAAGCGCGGTGCCGACGGCGGTGCCCATCTCGACGTGATCGCAATAGATGACAATCCGGCCCTCCGGGTCGATTTCCACGCGCCCCAGCGAAGAATCCGCGCCGCTGCCGTAATCCTTGTTGACGCACGCCACACCCGTGCCGATCAGCAAGCCGGTTTGTTGGCCGCGCGCTTTCTCCGCGGCACGCTGCTGCCAGATTGGATGCTGCTCCAGTTTGTCCAGAATCTCCGGCGCGCGGATCGAGACGCTGAGCGGATTTCCCGTCATGATTCGGCCGCCGGGCTTGAGCGCGTTGCGCCGGCGCAATTCGATCGGGTCGAGCGGCAACGCCGACGCGACTTCGTCGATCAACACTTCGAGCGCGGTCATCGTCTGGATCGTGCCGTAGCCGCGCATCGATCCTGCGGTCACGCCGCGCGAATGGTAGGCAACCGTGGTGACGTCGACCTTCGGAACGTCATAGATGCCGATCGCAGCGGTGGCGCCGACCGCCGCCACGGTGGATGAATAGTTGGCGAGGCCGCCGCCATCCAAGACGTGATCGGCCGCGAATGCGGAAATCTTTCCGCTCGCCCGGTCAACGCCGATGCGCGTGTGCATCTTGAACCGGTGGCGTTTGATTCCCGACTGGAACTGCTGATAGCGATCGTGGGCGAGCCGGACCGGGCGACCGGGAAGAAACACCGCCGCTAATGCGACGTAGAGCGGAAACGGCGTGTGATCGCGCCCGCCGAAGGCGCCGCCCATGTAGGCAAACTGCGCATTGATGCGCGCCGCCTGGAACGCGGGCTGGGCCTTGCCCAGGAGGAACGCGATGGACTCCGCGGCCTCGTAGGGTGACTGCACGCCGAGCACGAGCTCGAGGTTCTTGCGTCCTGCGTCGTACCAGGCGAGACCGCCCTCCGGCTCGAGAAACACCGGGTCGACCGATTGCGTCTCGAATTCACGGTCCAGCACCAGCAGCGCAGGATTGTTTGCCGCAAGCTCGGCGCGGATCTGCTCGCCGTGGCGCGCGGCTTTGCCATAGGCGCTGTCTTTGTCGGTCGCAAGCGGCGTCCAGACCGGAAGCTCCGTGTCCTGGACGTGTGGCGGATGGACCCAGCCGTCCTTGACCGGAGAGCAAACATCCGGCGCATCAGGGGTCGGACCGGCGATGCGGGTAAAGCGGTAGGCACCGTAAATCGGCAGCGCGACCGGACCGGTTTCCTCGCCGAACTTCACGAAGGTTCCGTCGCGCAGCTTAAGCCGCGCCTGGTCGAAGGCGTCGAAATCCTCGTAGAGCAAAAGCGCTACCGGCTGCCCCATATAGATCGGCGTTTTGCCGAGCGGGCAGAACAGATCGCCGGCATAAAATTCGGGAACGCGAACGCCGCTTTGCGCCACCTCGGCCGCGGTGACGACGGCTGTCGGCTTGAGCGCGCCGCTCAGGCGCGGAAGATCGATGCCGGTATAGACGTGCGTGGCGTCCGGCGCGCGGATGAGCATCGCGTGCGACGTCTTCGCCGGCCAGCCGGGAAGATCGGCGGCGCGATAATCGGATGCGTAGAGCTTGGCCCCGGTGACCTTGGGAACGCCGTCGATGCGCCCGGCGCCCTTGGCGGCCGGATTCCAGCGTCCGCGTCCCGGCACCGTCTCTCGCTCCGCGAATCCGGGCTCCTCGGCAAAAGCCAGACGCGACAGGCTGAGCGCAATGCCGCTCGCCGTGACCCATTTCACGAACTCGCGTCGGGTAGTCGGCATCGCTTCACCTCTGGTATCGCCTGGCGCAATGACGGCAAGGAATAGTGCACGTAGGATGGGTTGAGCGCAGCGAAACCCATCGTTGCGCGGCAGCTCTCGAAACGGTCATTGCCGGGCTTGACCCGGCAATCCATCACCTTCAAAAAATTCTTATTAAGAAGATGGACCCGCGGGTCAA
>Ga0306923_10000314_pt1 | contig 36900 bp, 23 predicted proteins | sample sta12Can44000108_FD_203841 | JGI IMG/M metagenome (GOLD analysis project Ga0306923, IMG submission 203841) | Lab enrichment of tropical soil microbial communities from Luquillo Experimental Forest, Puerto Rico - statanox.12C.anox.44.000.108 (v2)... | ecosystem: Environmental > Terrestrial >... | reverse complement strand
CCGGGCCGCGTGGTCTTAGGCAACTGCGTGCCGCTCCGCCCGGACAGCGCCTGCGCCGCGGCGGTCACCGGGCTGTGGGTGATTCCACCCCGTCGGCCGCCGCGCGCGAAAAGGGGAATGCTTACCCCTGCCCCCGGCCTGGCACGTAGGGAAGGCTGCTGGACTGGGCCGGAACAGCCGGCCAGTCGGAGCAGACAGGACAAGACCATGGCTTCATCCCTGCCGCGTCTGGCCTGCCCGCATCGACAGCACTCACCTAGGATCCGAGATGACAGACCTGCCAGTGCCGCCGCCGGGCCCCGCCCGGCGCGCGAGGAAACACGCCTGCCAGCATAGGCCCCGGTGCCCGGACGCGCGGGCGGCGGATCGCTTCAGAGCCAGAGCCGTGACCAGCCATCCCGAGCAGGGATGGAGCCTGCTCTGCAACGGCGTGGTGCTGTTTGACGATGGCGGAGCGCTGGTCCCGGGAGGCACGACCGTTCCGCCCGCGAGGACACGCAGCCGCCTGGTCGGCAAAGCAGCCTGAGCCGCTGTAGCCGTGGCCGCTAAGGGGGAGACGCCCTGGCGCAGTGCCTCGCGGACGATCTCCACCCGGCCCTTCGCGCCGAGCTTGGTCAGGATGTGCGAAATGTGGGTCTGCACGGTGCGCCGGGACTGGAACATGCCCCGGGCGATGTCAGACGTCGAGTCGCCCCTGGCAACCAGGGCGGCGATCTTGACCTCGGTCGGCGTGAGCGCCTCCCAGCCAGTGGCTGCGCGCTGCCCGCGCGGGCCGCGGCCCCCGCGCCTGACGCCGTAGGGGCGAAGCCGGCCCTCGGCCCGCCGGATGTCCCATTGGGCGTCCAGGCCCTCGTACAGACCGACGGCCTCGTTCAGGGCGGCCCGGGCCTCCTCATCCTGGCCTCGCTCGGCCAGCACGGCGGCCAGGTCCTCCAGCGCGGCGGGTAGCTCCACTGCCGGGCCGGCCTCCCGGTAGTGCGCGATCACCTCACGCAGCAGGGCCGGGTCAGACTCCAGCAGTCCCCGGCACCGCAGGCTGGCCGCGGCCGCCCGGGCCGGCCGGGTTTCCGCCGCCGCCTCCGCCTCGCAGGCCCGCGCCGCGGTTCGCGCCATCGGCCTGTCGCCGGCGGCGAGCGCGAGCCGCACCAGGTCCGGCAGCCACTGGTGGGTCAGGGTCATCTCGAAGTCGGGCCGCGGCAACAGAGCGGTCAGCGCCTGCATGGCCCGCCGGATCTGTCCGCTCTGCTCCAGCGCGAGCGTGTGCGCGGCGACCAGGAAGTCCTGGTTCTCTCGGTCGGAAATAGTCAGGATGCGGAGGCCCAGGCCTTCGCGAAGCTGCTGGTCGGCTGTCGTGCGCTGGTCCCGGCGCCCGGCGATGAGCGCGGCCACGCCATGCAGCAGCAACGCGGGCCCGCGTTCGCGGCGGCCGGAATACGTGAGCTTGGATGCGTCGGTGTCAAACGAACTCAGCTCGGCCAGCGCGTCGTCCCACTGGCCGAGCCAGTACCGCAGGACGGCCGCGGTGACCGATGTCGGGCGGTCCGGAGAGCCACTTTTGTGAGCGTGCTCGTGGGCCTGCCGGAGAGTCAGCTCGGCCTGCGGCCAGCGGTCGAGATTCTGCAGGGTGAAGATGCGGCCGTCGAGGGCGAACGAGCGCAGGTCCGAATGGGCGCGGTCGTCACCGAGCGCGGACAGTGCCTGGTCGATGTAATCTAGCGCGTCGGCGTGGTCGCGCCTGATGGAGCGGGTAAGCCACAGATCGGTCAGGGCGTGGGCGGTCGCGAAGGCGTCAGCAACCTTCTGGGCGACGGTTAGGGCCTCGCGGGCGGTCGCGTCTGCGGCGTCAAGGTCGCCGGCGCTGTTCCGCTCGAGCATCGCCAGAAAGGCCAGCATCCGCGCCTGCCACCTGCTGGGCAGGCCAGTGGACGCGAGCGACCTCCGCAAGGTCAATTCCGCGTCACCGTCATGGCCCGCGCTGAGCTGAGCGCGAGCCAGCGCCCAGTGCGTCTCGGCCCGGCGTTCCGGATCGGTCATCATCGTCAGCGCCGTGCTGGCGAGCCCGGCCGCCTCCTCGCAGGATCCCGCCGCGAGCAGGGCCCACACGAGGCTGGCCATGAGCCCGTCCCGGTGCTCATCGCCGACGGGTGTCTCATCCAGTTCCCGCTGCAGTAGCTCGGCCGCAAGTTGCGGTGCCCGGGCGGCTAGCGCGGGTGCGGTCTGAATGAGCCAGTTCCGGGCCCAGTCCTCACCCGGTCGCCTCGCGGCGAGAAGCTGCTGCGCCACGCTCGAGGGGCGCGCACCGGTGGCCGCGAGTTCCCGTGCCGCCTCGGCGTGCAGCGCCGTGCGCAGCGCTGTTGGCATGCTCTCGTACAGCGCTTGCTGGATCAGCTGATGCCGGAACGCCAGTTCGGAGCCTGAGCTGACCAGGATGCCGGCCGCTACGGCCTCTTCGAGGCCCGCGGCCAGGCTCGACGCGGACCTGCGCAGCAGCACGGCCAGGTCTGTGACGGCGAACTTCCCGCGAAGTAGCGCGGCGGTGCGCAGCATCTCGGCCGTCTGCACCGAGACCGAGCTGAGCCGGTCGCTGAGCGCCGTGGCCAGCGATGCCGGCATCTGTTCCTTGGCCACGGAAACCTCGGCAGTCGCGGAACAAAACTCCAGCGCCTGCTCGCGCATCAGGGCGTCGACAAGCTCGCGCAGGTAGAGCGGATTGCCGGCGGCCTGAGCGGTCAGCTGGCGTAGCGCATCCCCCGGCGGCGAGCCGACTATCGCTGTCACCAGGGCCGCGACATCCGCCTGGGCCAGCGGCCCGAGCGTGATCACCGCACCGCTCCGGCGGGTCACGGCCGCCCGCAGCTGCCTCACTTCCGCCCGGCGCGGAGAGGGCCAGCACGTCGCGATCAGCAGCAAAGGCAGCTGATCAACGGAGGCGGCTAGCTGGTGCCAGACAATCAAAGACGCGTCGTCGGCCCACTGCAGATCGTCGACGACCATCACGGTGGGAGCGGTCGCGCATAGCTCATCGACCAGCGTCACCAGCACCTCGATGCCGGCGTCCGACGGATCGTCGTCGGCGAACAGCCCTTGCCGCCGCTTCCGCAGCAGGCTGGCGGCTTGCGCCCGCCGCGGGTCAGGCGAATTTGACCGTACCTGGAGGCAGTCCAGCACCACGCGTAGCGGCAGGCGCTCCGTCAGCTGGTCTGCGACCCCCCACCCGATATCCCATCCCAGGTCGCTCGCTACAGCCAGGCCCTCTGCGACCAGAGACGACTTGCCGATGCCGGGCTCGCCTTCGACCCATACCACCGCTCCCTCACCGCGACGGAGCGCCTCGACGGCCGCGCGAAAGGTCGCGAGCTCCTGACCGCGGCCCACCCACTCCGGCGGCCGGTCGAAAGGCCACATGGTAGTAACGTACGACCCACCGACAGCCAATGCCTAGACCAGCGCGAACGAGACATACGTCAGGTGACGTAGGTCAGTTGCCGGGCCGGTCAGCAGCCAGATCGACAAGGTGCAGGTGGGTCCTGGCGTGGACATGCTCCTGTCATCCCGGTTATCGCCGCCGCGGTCTGGCCGGGCGCGCCGCCGCGCCGCCGCGCCGGTGACGTCACCTGACCGATGTTCACGACACGGACAAGGTGTTCGCTAGTAGAGCGCCCGCCACTCACTGCGGGCACACTGCGTCGGCTACCTCCGAGGTGATCGTCCATGATGGCCAGCCAACCCCGAACCTGTACCCCGACGGCTCGGGCGCGGACACGGTTATCGCTGTGTGTCAGTCTGCGGCTAGCGCCGTGAGGGGCGGCGTACACGGGTTCGCTAAAGCCATGACCAGTTTCGTGGGTCGCGCCGGGCCAGTGGCCGAGGTCGAACGCCTGCTGGAGCAATACCGGATGGTGACCGTGATCGGGCCGGGCGGTGCGGGCAAAACCCGACTGGTCGGCGAGGTAGCCAGGCGGGTGGCGGGCCGGTTCGCGGACGGAGTATGGCTGGCCGAGCTGGCCGCGGTGCGGGACCCGGCGCAGGTCCCGGCAGCGGTGTCGGCAGCGCTGGGGGTGCGTGACCTGCCTGGGGCGCCCGTCGAAGAAGCGCTGGCGGCGGCGCTGTCTCAGTACCAACATCGGCTGCTGTTGGTACTGGACAACTGTGAGCATGTGGTCGCCGCGGCGGCGGAGCTGTGCGCCAGGCTGCTGCCCGCCTGTGCTGACGTGCGGGTGCTGGCCACCAGCCGGGAGCCGCTGCACGTGGCCGGGGAGGGCCGGTACCGGCTGGCGCCGCTGGCCCTGCCCGATCCCGATGACCTGGCCGACGTGGCCAGAGCCGAGGCGGTGGCGCTGTTCGCGGACCGGGCCCGCCTGGTCGATCCAGGATTCGCGCTGGACGGGCCGGCCGGGTCGGCCGTAGCGCGGGTGGTGACCAGGCTGGACGGAATGCCGCTGGCGATCGAGCTGGCCGCGGCCCGGGTGGAGACATTGGGGCTCACCGAGTTGCTGAACCGCCTCGATGACCGGTTCGACCTGCTGACTACGGGGCATCGGCTCGCGGCCGATCGGCAGCGATCGCTGGCCGCCACCGTTGAGTGGAGCTACCAGCTGCTCGATGAGGCCGAGCGGCGGGTGTTCCGGGCGGTGTCGGTGTTCCCGGGGCCGTTCACTCTGCAGGCCGCCGAGGCGGTGGGGGGGGCGGGCGCCAGGTCGGCGGTGCTGCGCCTGGTGGATTGCTCGCTGCTGGTACCGCCGCGGGCGGATCCTGATGGCCGGTTCCGGTACGTGATGCTGGAGACGCTGCGAGCCTATGGGAACAGGCTCCTGGCCGAGGCGGGCGAAGACGCCGATGCCGCAGCCGCTCTGGCCGGGTACGCGCTCGAGGTGACGGAGGAGGCCGCCGCGGCGCTGCAGACCGGTACCGGCGAGCTGGCCGCGGCGCGGTGGCTGGATGCCGAGGAGGCCACGACACGCCAGGCGCTGGCCTGGGCCCTGGACCATGGCGCGGGCATCGCGCTGCGGCTAGCTATGGCGCTGGCGCCGTGGTGGCGGTTGCGGGGCCGGTTCGTGACCGGGTACCCGCTGCTGCGCGAGGCTGTCGGGCAGGCGAAGCCCGGCAGCGACGCATGGTGCGCGGCGATGTCCTGGCTCGGTCGGATGGCGCATTACCTCGCCGGTCCGGCCGGGGCACTGGACCATTTCACCGCCGCCCGGGACGCCATCGGGGACCGATCGCCGTCTTGGGTGCTGGCGGATTGCCTGAGCGGGCGATCAGGAGCGTTGGCGAACCTGGGCCGGTTCGACGAGGCAGCCGACGATGCCCGCCGTGCCCTGGCGGTGGCCCGTGAGCTCGGCTATCCGGCCGAAGAGGCGATGGCCCTGGTGGACCTGGCCACCGCCGCGTTTTATACCGACGATCTCGGCGGCGCGGTGAAACTTGCTCAGCAGGCACAGGAGCTCCCGGCCGACATCCCTGGCTGGATAGCCCGGTCAGGCAACAACATCTTGACGGGCGCGCTGACCCTGGCTGGCGACCTGGGCGCCGCCGAGCGCAGCTGCGCGGGCGGGCTGGCCCGGGCCCGCGACGCGGGCGACCTGCGGAACCTGGCCAGGCTATTGGTACGGATGGCGTTCCTGGACCTGGAGACCGGGCGAATGGAGGACGCCACGGAGCACCTGCGGCAATCGCTCAAGGTCGCTGGGCGCATCGGCAGCCAGGCTGAGACGTTCAGCGGCCTGGACTGCTGCGGGCACCTGTGCGCCGCTACCGGGCGTCCCGCCGAGGCCATCACGATGTGGGCCGCGCGCGCCGCGCTGGCCCGGAAGCATGGGTTCATCGATCCGCCCTCGGAGGAGGGCCGCCGGGCCGAACCGCTGGACCAGGCCAGGCACACGCTGGGCGAGGCCCGCGCCCGGGCGGCCGAGGACCGCGGCGCGGCGATGAACATGGCCGCCGCCGCCGAATATGCTCTCACGCTCAGCGCCCACGGCCCGCAGCCGCCGGCGCCACCCGGACCGGCCAGGCTCAGCCCCCGGGAACGCGAGCTAGTCACCCTGGTCGCCCAGGGCATTACCGACGCCCAGATCGCCGCCAAGCTGTTCATCAGCGTCCGCACAGTCGGCTCGCACCTGGACCGGATCCGGGAGAAGACCGGCTGCCGCCGTCGCGCCGACCTGACCCGCCTAGCGCTCACCGCCGGCCTGGTGTCGACCTTATGCCCATGCGATCCGGGCCTGTCATGGGTCTCGACGGCCACCACGCGGCCGGTGATGACGCCGCCGCGGCCGTCGCCGCTACGGGGAGATGCCGTGGTGCAGTACTTCGCGGACGATCTCCACCCGGCCTTTCGCGCCGAGCTTCGCGAGAATGTGCGAGATATGGGTCTGCACGGTCCGCCGGGACAAGAACATGCTCCTGGCGATGTCAGATGTCGAGCCGCCCTCGGCGATCAGGGCGGCCACCCTGATCTCGGTCGGCGTGAGCGCCTCCCAGCCGGAGGCGGCGCGGCGCACGCGCGGGCCGCGGACGCCGCGCCTGATGCCGTAGGAACGGAGCCGACTGTCGGCGCGCCGGATGTCCCAGTAAGCGTGCAGGCCCTCGTACGAGCTGACGGCCTCGTTGAGCACGGCTCTGGCTTCGTCTTCCAGGCCGCGTCCGGCTAGCGCGACGGCCAGATCCTCCAGTGCGGCGGGCAGCTCCACCGCCGGGCCGACCGCCCGGTAGTGCGCGACGGCCTCCTGGAGGAGGGCCGGATCAGACTCGAGGAGTCCCCGGCATCGCATACTTGCCGCGGCCGCCCGGGCCGGCTGAGTCTCTGCGGCTGCCTCCGCTTCGCAGGCCCGGGTGGCGGTCTGCGCGATCCTCCTGTCGCCGACGGCGATCGCGAGCCGGACCAGATCGGGCAGCCACTGGTGGGTCAGGGTCATCTCCCCGTCGTGTCGCGGCAAGATCGCGGCTAGCACTTGCACGGCCTGGCGTGCCTCCCCGCTTTGCTCCAGCGCCAGCGCGTGCGCGGCGACGAGGAAATCCCGGTTCTCCCGGTCGGAAACCGTCTGGATGGACAGACCCAGGCCCTTGCGGAGCTGCTGGGCCGCCGTCGTGTGCTGGTCCCGGCGGCCGGCGATGAGCGCGGCCACGCCATTAACCAGCAGCGTCGGCCCGCGTTCGCGAAGACCGCTGTAGGTCAGCCCGGGGGCGTCGTGGCCGAGCGAATTCAGCTCGGCCAGGGCGTCGTCCCACTGGCCGAGCCAGTACCGGAGCACGGCCGCGGTGACCGATGTCGGGCGGTCCGGATTCCCGCTCCGCCGGGCGGACTCGCGGGCCTGCCGGAGGGTCAGCTCGGCCTGCGGCCAGCGGTCCAGGTTCTGCAGGGTGAAAATGCGGCCGTCGAGGGCGTACGAGCGCAGGTCCGCGAAGCCGGGATCGTCGCCGAGCACGTCCAGCGCCTGGTCGACGTAGTCAAGCGCGGCGGCGTGGTCGCGCCTGACGCCATGGTTCAGCCACAGATCGGTCAGGGCGTGGGCCGTCGCGAACGTGTCGCCGGCCGCCCGGGCGGCGGTGAGGGCCTGCCGTGCGGTCGCGTCCGCGGCGTCCAGGTCACCGGTGCTGGCCCGTTCGAGCATCGCCAGCATGGCCAGCATCCGGGCCCGCCACTTGCCGGGCAGGTCGGCACGCGCCAGTGCCTGCCGCATGGTGGCGATCGCCTCATCGTTGTGGCCGGCACTGAGCTGGGCCCGCGCCAGCACCCAGTACGTCTCGGCCCGTCGCACCGGGTCGGTCATCGCCGTCAGTGCCCGGGTGGCGCGCCTCTCCGCCTCCTCGTGCGATCCGGCGGCCAGCAGGGCCCGCACCAGGCTGGCCATGAGCCCGTCCCACCGTTCGTCGCTGACGGGTGTTTCCCCCAGTTCCCGCTGCAGCAGCTCGGCCGCGAGTTGCGGTGCCCTGGCGGTCAGCGCGGGACCGGTCTCGATAAGCCAGGCCCGGGCCCAATCCTCACCGGGCCGTTCCGCGGCGAAAAGCTGCTGCGCGACGCTGGAGGCGCGCGCGCTGGTGGCCGCGAGCTCCCGCGCCGCCTCGGCGTGCAGCGCGGTGCGCAGCGCGGTCGGCATGCTCTCGTAGAGCGCCTGCTGGACGAGCGGATGCCGGAACGCCAGATCCGGGCCGGAGCTGACCAGGATGCCAGCCGCCACCGCCTCCTGAAGGCCGGCGGCCAGTTGCGACGCGGGCCTGTGCAGGAGCGCGGCCAGGTCGGTGACGGCGAACCTCCCGTGCAGCAGCGCGGCGGTGCGCAACATCTCAGCCGTCTCAGGCGAGACCCAGCTGAGCCGGTCGCTCAGTACGGCGGCCAGCGATGCCGGCATCTGATCCTGGACCGCGGAAACCTCGGCGCTGGCGGGACCGATCTCCAGAGCCTGCTCGCGAACGAGGGCGTCGACCAGTTCGCGCAGGTAAAGCGGGTTGCCGGCGGCCTGGGTGGTCAACTGGCGCAGCGCATCCCCCGGTGGCGATCCGAGCATCGCCGTCACCAGGTCGGCCACATCCGATTCGGCCAGCGGCTCGAGCCCGATCACCGTGCCGGCCCAGCGGACGACGGCCGCGCGCAGCCGCTGCACCTCCCGTCGGTGCGGCCGAGGCTGGCATGTCCCGATCAGCAGCAGCGGTAGCTGGTCAGCGGAGGTGGCGAGCTGATGCCACACGATAAGGGACGCGTCGTCGGCCCACTGCAGGTCGTCGATGACCAATACCGTGGGGGCTGCCGCGCACAGGTCATCCACCAGCGCCAGCAGCACCTCGATGCCCGCCTCCGCGGGGCCGCCATCGGTGAAGAGCCCTTGCCGACGGCTGCGGAGCAGGTCAGCGGCGTGCGCCCGCCGCGGGTCAGGCGAGTTTGGCCGCACCTGCAGGCAATCCATCATCACGCGCAGCGGCAGGCGTTTGGTGAGCTTGTCCGCGACCCCCCATCCGATGTCCCACCGCTGGTCGCTCGTGGCGGCCAGGCCTTCGGCGATCAGGGATGACTTGCCGGCACCGGGCTCGCCTTCGACCCAGACCACACCCCCGATGGCACGGCCGAGAGCCTCGGCAGCCGAGCGGAGGGTAGCGAGTTCCTGTCCGCGACCCACCCACGTGGGCGGCCGGTCAGCGGGCCACGTGGTGCTGGGGTCCGGCTTGCCCTCAGCCGAGGTGCAGGTCCTGTGCCCGTAACGTAGTTCAGGCCGACGCGGCGATGATCCTGGCAGCTCTTGGTCCGTATGCGCCCCGGGGCCCGGCTCGCCAGGCCCGGCGGGCGCCGCAAGATAGATGGACATGATGGCTTCACATCCTGAAGTCGAGGCATTCGTGGCTGGCTGGGAACCCGGCCTCGTCACCATCCTCGCCGGAGCGGCTTCGCGAGGGCAGCGGTCGATGTACCCCTTTCGCGCGCGTCGGCGGCGGCAGAACTACCGACAGGCTGGCTCGCTGGCCGCCGGGCGGGGGAGGCGGCGACATGGCTAGACCAGGCCCGCGGCCAGGGCCAAGCGGGTAAGGTCGGCCCGGCGCCGGTAACCGGTCTTGTCCCGGATGCGTTCCAGGTGAGAGCGGACCGTGCGGATGCTGATGTACAGATGTTCGGCGATCTGGGCGTCGGTGTGGCCCAGGGCGACCAGGGTGACCAGCTCCCGTTCCCGGGCGCTCAGCCCGGCCAGTTCCGGCGGTGCCTCGGGTTGCGAGCCGGGATCGGAGAGCATGAGAGCGTATTCGGCCGCGGTGGCCAGGCTCATCGTCGTGCCGCGGTCCTCGGCCGCCCGGACCCGGATCTCTCCCAGCGCCTGCCGGGCCTCGCGCAGCGGTTTATCCCGGCGGGCCGTGTCCAACGACGGCTCCGTGAATCCCTCCTGTCGCACGAGTGCGGTAAGCGCCGCCCAGAGCGTGACGGCCTCGGCGGCGCGCCCGGTGGCGGCGCACAGGTGCCCGGCTAGGTCCAGGCCGTTGAGCACGTCGACCCAGCTGCCGGTCCGCACGGCGAGCTGGAGCAGTTCCCGCAGGTCCGCCGCGCTGTCGTGGAAGCGTTTCGCCAGCATGTCCAGCCACACGGCGAACGTCAGCCCGGTCGCCACGCTCCGCAGGTCGCGGGCGTCCCGGGACCGGGCCAGCCCGGCCGCGCAGCTGCGTTCGGCGGCGGCCAGGTCGCCGACTGCGATCAGGAGGCCGGTCAGAACGTTACTGACCGTTCGGGCGATCCAGCCGGGTATGTCGGCTGGGATCTGCTCGGCCTGCCGGGCCAGCTGCACGGCGCCGTCCAGGTCGCCGGCGTAACGGGCGGCCAGGCCGAGGGTCAATAGGGCGAGCGCCTCCCCGGCCGGGTGGCCGAGTTCCCCGGCCAGGGCCAGGGCACGCCGGCCGTCCCGGACCGCCTCGGCGGCCCGGCCCAGGCTCGTCAGGGCTGCCGACCGCCCGGCCAGGCAGTCCGCCAGCGCCGGGGGCGGCGGCCGGCCCGCCACGGCGTCACGGACCGCGGTGAAATGGCCCAGCCCGCTGGTCAGGTCGGCCGCGAACAGTGCCGACCAGCCGAGCCAGAACTGAATCGTGCACCACACGTCGCTGCCGACCTCGGCGTGCCCGGCAGCCTGCAGCAGCAGCTGGTACCCGCCCGGCGACCGGCCCCGCAGGTACCACCATGGCGCGAGGGCGACCGCGAGGCGCAGGGCCAGGGCCGGGTCGTGGTCCATGGCCCGGCCCAGCACCTGGCGCATGGTCGCGTCCTCGGCGTCCAGCCACCGCGCGGCCGCGACCTCGCCGGTGCCGGTCTGCAGCCCCGCGGCGGCCTGCTCGGCCACCCGCAGCGCGTACCCGGCCAGCGCGGCCGCGGCCTGCTCCTGTTCACCCGCCCCGGCCAGCAGCCCGGCCCCGTACTCGCGCAGCGTCTCCAGCATCACGTACCGGGACCGGCCATCGGGGTCGGCCCGCGGCGGCACCAGCAGCGAGCAGTCCACCAGGTGCAGCACCGCCGGGCCGGTCCCCGGCCCGGCCACCGCCTCGGCCGCCTCCAGCGTGAACGGCCCGGGGAACACCGACACCGCGCGGAACACCCGCCGCCCCTGCTCATCCAGCAGCCGGTAACTCCACTCCACCGTGGCCGCCAGCGACCGGTGCCGCCCGGACGCCAGCCGGTCCCCCCCGGCCAGCAGCGCGAACCGGTCATCGAGCCGGTCCAGCAGCTGGGCCAACCCCAGCGCCTCCACCCGCGCCGCGGCCAGCTCGATCGCCAGCGGCATCCCGTCCAGCCGGGTCACCAGCCGCGCCACCGCCGGCCCGGCCGGGCCATCCAGCGCGAACCGCGCATCGGCCCGGCGGGCCCGGTCGGCGAACAGCGCCACCGCCTCCGACCCGGCACCGGCCGCGGCGTCCGGACCGGGCAGCGTCAGCGGCGCCAGCCGGTACCGCGCCTCCCCGCCCACCCGCAACGGCTCCCGGCTGGTCGCCAGCACCCGCACCTCATCGGCCGCGGCCAGCAACCCCGCGCACAACGCCGCCGCCGCCCCGACCACATGCTCACAGTTATCCAGCACCAGCAGCAACTGATGCTGATACTGAGACAGCGCCACCGCCAGCGCCTCCTCCACCGGCGCCCCCGGCAGGTCGCGGACCCCCAGTGCCGCCGCTACCGCGGCCGGGACCTGCGCCGGGTCCGGCACCCCGGCCAGCTCCGCCAGCCACACCCCGTCCGCGAACCGGCCCGCCACCCGCCCGGCCACCGCCCCGGCCAGCCGGGTCTTACCCGACCCGCCCGGCCCGGTCACGGTCACCAGCCGGTACTCCTCCAGCAGGCCCGCCACCTCGGCCACCGCCTCATCCCGGCCCACGAAACTGGTCAGCGCCGGTACGAACCCGTGCACGCCCCCTGCCGCGGCGGCGGCCACAGACTGGCCCACAGCGCCCACGATATCCGCGCGCCGCCGCGGGCGTACAGCCCAACCGGGCCCCTGACCAGCAGGCCGACGCGAAAAGACGTACGCCCGCCCGCGGGGCACAAAGAAGCCGACGCCAATAACCGAACTGGCGCCGGCGTCCTTGCCGGTCTGGCTTGACCCGCTGGCTTACTGCGGCTGCGGCTCAGACAGGCGGTTGCTCTCGTCCTGTATGTCGACGGCGACCCTGGCCAGCGCCTTGGCGTGCTGGCGACCGTGGTGCGCACAGAAAAGCAGCTCTCCTGAGTTGGCGAGCAGCACGCGAACGTACGCCTGGGCGCCGCAACGATCGCAGACGTCCAATGCGGTCAGCGGCTTGGTGGGGGCTATCGCTCCAGTCAATGTCGCCTTCCTTCGCGTCATGCCTCCGGCTTTCCGGCCTTCTGGCTTCAGCTTCTGCCCTTACAGCTCAGCACAACACATACCCCGGCTTCAGCGTTCCCCACTCCGGGTGGTGTACGCCACGAGCGAAAACCACCCGCAGGCCGAGCGTGACCACAACTGTTGCCAGTCGTCACACGGTGCCTGCGCCCCACCGGTACGCGGGGGCAGTACCGGTAGCACACAGGCACCGTGTGTCTCTAGCAGGAGATGTACCCAGATACCCCAGGTTGATGCATTGGTCATGGTCGGTCTGGGATTTTCGGCTGGCCGGCCGCGTGGCATTGCCTGGGACGTCGGCCCCGGAACGCTACTATGTTCGATGAGGCTCGCGTGGGCCTCGGAAGGAGACCACCCGCACGTGCCCACCCTCACCGCCTCTTCCCGGACTCCGTCCTCCTCCCGGACGCCGTCGGGCTCTGCCGCGGCCGACGCTTACACCGCCCGGCACCTGTCGGTCCTCGAGGGCCTGGAGGCGGTCCGCAAGCGCCCCGGCATGTACATCGGGTCGACCGACAGCCGGGGACTGCAGCACTGCCTGGGCGAGATCCTCGACAACGCCGTGGACGAGGCGCTGGCCGGGCACTGCACCGGGATCGAGGTAACCCTGCACGCGGACGGCTCGGCCGAGGTCAGGGACAATGGCCGCGGCATCCCGGTCGACGTCGAGCGCAAGACCAAGCTCACCGGCGTGGAGCTGGTGATGACCAGGCTGCACGCGGGCGGGAAGTTCGGCGGCGGCTCCTATACCGCCTCCGGCGGCCTGCACGGCGTCGGCGCCTCGGTCGTCAACGCGCTGGCCTCGCGGCTGGACATCGAGGTGGACCGGGAGGGGCACACCTGGGCGGCGAGCTTCCGCCGCGGCGTCACCGGCGAGTTCGCCGGGCCGGGCCCGGACGCGGACTTCACCAGGAAGTCGGGGCTGCGCCGGCTCAGCCGCGTCACCAGGCGGGCCACCGGGACCAGGATCAGGTTCTGGCCGGACCGGCAGGTGTTCATCAAGGACGCCAGGTTCAGCTTCGACGCGCTCACCGAGCGGGCCAGGCAGACCGCCTACCTGGTGCCCGGCCTGACCATCAGCATCCGGGAGGAACCGCCCGCGGGCACGCCCTACGGCGACCACCCGGAGCCGGAGCGGGTCAAGCAGGCGGTGTTCCGCTTCGACGGCGGCATCAGCGAGTTCTGCGCCCACCTCGGGTCGGGCGAGGCGGTCACCGACGTGCTGCGGCTGACCGGCTCGGGCAGCTTCACCGAGACCATACCGGTGCTCGACGACCGGGGGCACATGACTCCCACCGAGGTCGAGCGCGAGCTGCAGGTCGACGTGGCGGTGCAGTGGGGGAGCGGCTACGACGGCGTGGTCCGGTCGTTCGTGAACGTCATCGCCACCCCGCACGGCGGCACCCACGTCACCGGCTTCGAGCGGGCCATGGTCCGCACGCTGAACGACCAGCTCCGGGCGGCCCGGCTGCTGAAGAACGGCGACGAGGCGGTGACCAAGGAGGACGTGCTCGAAGGCCTCACCGCCATCGTCTCAGTCCGGCTGCCCGAGCCGCAGTTCGAGGGGCAGACCAAGGAGGTGCTCGGCACCCCGGCCGCCGCCAAGATCGTGGCGCAGGTGGTGAGCACGCAGCTCGGCGCCTACTTCGAGACGCCGCCCCGCGGCGCCAAGCAGCAGGCCCGGGCAGCGCTGGAGAAAGTTGTCTCCGCTGCCAAGGCGCGCATCGCGGCCCGCGAGCACCGCGACAACCAGCGGCGCAAGTCGGTGCTGGCCAGCTCGTCGCTGCCGGCCAAGCTGGTCGACTGCCGGTCCACCGACGACCGCAGCGAGCTGTTCATCGTCGAGGGGGACTCCGCGCTCGGCACCGCCAAGCTGGCCAGGGACTCGGAGTTCCAGGCACTGCTGCCGATCCGCGGCAAGATCCTCAACGTGCAGAAGGCCTCGCTGGCGGACATGCTCAAGAACACCGAGTGCGCCGCGATCATCCAGGTGATCGGGGCGGGCTCGGGCAGCTCGTTCGACCTGGATTCGGCCCGGTACCAGCGGATCATTTTCATGGCGGACGCGGACGTTGATGGCGCGCACATCAGGACCCTGCTGCTGACGCTGTTCCACAAGTACCTACGGCCGATGCTCGACGCGGGCCGGGTGTTCGCGGCGGTCCCGCCGCTGCACCGGATCGAGCTGACCAATGTGCGCAAGGGCCAGGACAAGTACCGGTACACGTACTCCGACGCGGAACTGAACCGGACGCTGCTGGAACTGGAACGGCGCGGCCAGCGGTGGAAGGAGCCGGTGCAGCGGTACAAGGGCCTCGGCGAGATGGACGCGTCCCAGCTCGCCGAGACCACCATGGACCCCAGGCACCGCACCTTGCGCCGGATCAGGATCGAGGACGCGGCCGCCGCCGCGGGCATCTTCAACCTGCTGATGGGGACCGAGGTGGCCCCGCGCCGCGACTTCATCGTCGGCGGTGCCGCCGAACTCGACCCCTCCCGCATCGACACCTGAGGAATCGACGCTACAGCGCGGGCGCCAGGTAGCTGCGGTCGCCGAGCGCCGGCGTGTCGATGGCGACGATCTCGATCATGACGATCGAACACCCGGACGAACGGTGAGCACTGGGCAGTCCGCTTTGCGCATGACCTGGTCAGGCACGCTGCCCAGGAGCAGGCGGCAGATGGCCAAACCGGGACGGCGGGTCATCACGATCACATCGGCGCGCCATGAGGACGCCTGCCGGGCGATGGCCGCGGCGACCTGCCCCCGCGCCGCCTCCACCACGGCCGTTGTTACCCGCAAGCCGTAACCCCAGGCAGCCGGCAGCGCCTCATCGACGATGGCCGCTGCTTCACTCCTGGTCAGCGGGTAGAACCGGCCCGCTCCGCGTAGGGGCGGATCATAGATCCGCACGTGCACCAGGCGCACCAGACCGGTGGACGCGTCGCAGGCACGTGCCGCGACCGCCAGCGTCTCGGCCGCGTCACCGACCTGACGGATCGGCACGAGGATCCGGCGGAATGATGGCCCGTCACCAGGCCCGAGCTGGCCGGTGCCGGGAACGGCTATTTCAGGCTTGCCTGCGATGGTCATCAGGAAACCCTCCGCCTGCGGCTGGACCGCGGAGCGGCGGCCCTGCGGACCGAACGGGCCAGGCGTGGCCGGGCCGCCCGGACCCGCATGTCCTGCTGACGTTCCCGGGCGATCATGTGGATAAGCAGCGGGTACATGGTTACTCCTTAGTGAGCGAGGGTGTTTGCGTGCCGCCTGCGGCCGGGCCGTCCGGCCGGCCGCAGGCACACGTTCTCAAAGTGGCGAACGGTCAGGACGCCGCCGCCTCCGGCCGGTGCGGATCCGGCACGATCCTCAGGTAGCGCCGGGGCGCGTACCAGCCGTCCGGGTACAGGTCCCTGGCCTGCGCGTCGGAGACCGACCCGGCGATGATCACGTCGTCGCCGGGGGCCCAGTTGACCGGGGTGGCCACCCGGTGCTCCGCGGTCAGTTGCAGCGAGTCGATCACCCGCAGCACCTCGTCGAAGTTGCGGCCGGTGGTCATCGGGTAGACCAGGATCAGCTTGATCTTCTTGTCCGGGCCGACCACGAACACGTTCCGCACGGTCTGGTTGTCGGCCGGGGTCCGCTGCTCCGGGTCGCCGGAGGTGGCGGCGGGCAGCATCCCGTACAGCTTGGAGACATGGAAGTCGGCGTCGCCGATCAGCGGGTAGTTCAGCGCGTGTCCCTGGGTTTCCTCGATGTCGGCGGCCCAGCCGGGGTGGTTGTCCACCGGGTCGACGGACAGCCCGATGATCTTGACGTCGCGGCGGTCGAATTCGGGCTTGATCTTGGCCAGGTAGCCCAGTTCGGTGGTGCACACCGGGGTGAAGTTCCGCGGGTGCGAGAACAGCACCGCCCAGGAGTCGCCGATCCAGTCGTGGAACCTGAGCCTGCCCTCGGTGGTCTCGGCCTCGAAGTCCGGCGCGGTGTCGCCAATCCGGAGGTCCATGTGTCTTTCCTCTACTTTCCCTTGAGTGAATGGTTAGCTGGTGAGCTGACTGCTGCCCCGTTAAAGATGCCCGGAGCGGTGTGGAATGGCTTGAACCATCCAGTCGGCCGGTTGAACGATCGCGCTGTGCTGGGTGCGGTCAATCGGAATCCCTCCGTCAGCGGCAGTTCGACAGCCAGCGGCTGTAGGGCATCTCCGTCGGCGGGTAGCCGTTCATCCGGACCGCGGTCCGGGTCAGATGCGAGCCGTCAGCGAACCCCGCCGCAAAAGCGGCGTCCGTGACCGAGGACCCGTCGGCCAGCAGGCTCAGCGCGGTGAGGTACCTGCGCCACAGGAGGTACCGGCGGATCGGAACGCCGACCTGCTCGCGGAACACGTGCTGAAGCCGGCTCTCCGACAGGTAGGCGATGCGCGCCAGGTCGCCGATCGAGGGCGGCGGCGAGGGCGTCGTGCGCAGGTGCTCCAGGACCGCCGCGATCCGCCGGTCGAGCTTGGGCTCGGGAGCTATGTCCACCGCGAGCTCACCCAGGGCGCGCCGCCACCGCGCGTACGCCTCGGCGCAGCTGGCATCTGCGCCGAGAATAGGTCGCAGCGCGTCCGCGATGCGAGCGCAGAGGGCCTCATCGAGGACCGCATAGGGCCGGCCATCGAGCACTCGCTCGCGGAGCTGCTGGCCGATCCTGCTCTCGCCTTCGATCCATCCGATCGCGGTCAGGCACCCATCGCAGCGGAGCCCGTGGCGGACGTCGGTGTCGACCAGCACGCCGCGGGTGCGCCGCCAGGCACCGTCCAGTCGCACGCGGGGCATCCCGTCCAGGCCGACCGAGAGCTGGAGTGCGCCATGCGCGTGCGGCTTGGCCACCAGGAAGTCCGAGAACAGCAGGAACTCGGTGGGCCAGAGGAAACCGCGGATGACTCCCGGCAGTCGCCCGCGCTGGGCCGCTACCGCGTGCCGATTCGCGCTCTCGTGCTCCGGTTCCATCGCCAGGTGCGTTTCCATCATGAGAGATCCCGTTAACTGACGGGCCGGCTGTACGGCCTCGGGAACGGGGCGGGCCGGTAGCGCACATAGGCCGGGGGGGCCGGCACCGGCTTGGCGCCGTCGGGGAAGGCGTTGTAGGCGGGGCCGAGCGCCGCCGCGCTGGCGTTCAGCGCGCGGGGGGTGAGCGTGGCGGCGTCCCAGCGCCCGCTGCGTAGCCGGTGCAGCAGGACCCGGACCGCGGCGATGGTCTCGGCCGGGGTGAACATGCAGTGGCCGGCCCGGTGGATGAACGTCTCGCGCAGGAGGGCGGCGTCGTCGGCCCGGGTCACGGCGCTGCGGTAGGCCCTGTCGCTTTCTGGCACGACGTTCGGGTCGCCGGTGGTCTGCATGGTGAGGACCGGGACGCCCAGCTGGCCGGTAAAGGCGATGTTGCGGGTGAGGTACCGTACGGCGCGGTGGTCGGCGGCGATCCGGCTCGCGCGGGCCAGCGTGCCCAGGTCGGCGGCCAGGCTGAGGTGGGCGGCCCGGTACAGCGCGCGGACCTCGGTGGCGTCGGCGGAGCGGGCCAGGTCGGCGGCGTAGTCCACGCCGGTGTTCCAGGACGGGTTGCCGCCCGCCCGGGACTCCAGTTCGGCCCGCAGGCCGAAGGTGAGCGGGATCGCTACTTGGCTAAGCGCCAGGTACTGGTTGGCTTCCTGGCCAGCGTAGTCGGTGCCCGCCGGTTCAGGAGATAGCGGGGTGAACCAGCCAGGGAGGTCGGCCAGCGCCGCGGCCAGTGACAGGCGCGCCCGGCCTCGAGCGCTTCGCTGCGCGGCCGTGGCCGCCCGCTGGGCCGCGGCCACGTTGGCGGTGGCGTCGGCGACGTGAGCGACCTGAACCGACGGCGCGAGCAGCGTCTTGACGACGAACCCGGTGTCCAGGTAGGTGTTCCACATCGCGACGCCGCCGGCCAGCACGCCGCACATGGGCAGCGCGGCGCTGAACCGGCCGGGGTAATCCTGGATCAGGCCGGCGGTGATCATGCCGCCGAGCGAGTGTCCCCAGGCGATGGTCTGGCGCGGGTGACCGACGCGGCGGGCGAACACGTCGAGCGTGGCGATCTGGTCCGGCAGCGCCTGCTCGACGGCCCAGCCGGTGCCGGCGTAGGACGAGCCGGCCAGCGCGTAGCCGTGGCTGAGCAGCCAGCCGCCGGTAACCGGGTCGCCCGCGTCCCACGCCGGGTTCGGTGCTCCGGGCGCCGTGAAGGGGTGGTTGTACAGGAACAGCGTGCGGTTCCACCGCGCCGGCACTTCGATCTTGTAGGTCGCGCCGTCCGGAAGCGCCCCCGTCAGCGTCCGGACGGCCGGCGCGGCGCCCAGTGCGGCCTGAGCAGCCGGCGCCCCGTGGTGCACCGTGGCCGCGACGGCCGGCGCTGTGCCCGCGGCCAGCGCTGTGCCCGCGGCCAGCGCGGCCACGGTCGCGGCGGCCGCGAGCTTGAGTGGTCGTGTCCTGAGGTGATGGGCCATGGCAGGCCTCCTGTCCGTGCGTCATGACGAAACTGGCCGGCTGTTCCGGCCTCGCCCAGCAGGCTCCCCCACCTCGCGATGCCATGGGCAGGGGTAAATGCCCCCCTTTCGCGGTGCCGCGGCGGGGTGAAACCACCCACAGCCGGTGCAAACCAGGAAAGGGGCAAGTCGACCCCTGCCGCGCGCATGGCCCGGCCCGCCAGTCTGTTCCGGTCACACCGTCTCGAGGAGTAATCGATGCGTGTCACCAAGACCGTTCGGCCGTTGACCTTCCTCACCCCCGGCGACCCAGGCTGGGACGATGCCCGGCGGGCCTGGAACCTGGCCGTGGACCAGCACCCCGCGGCCGTCGCAGTGCCCAGGACGGCGCACGACGTGGTCGCCGCCGTCGGCTTCGCCCGGGAGCACGGCCTCCGGGTCGCCGCCCAGGGCACCGGCCACCACGCCGCACCGCTCGGCCCGCTGGCCGACACCGTGCTGATCAAGACCCACACCATGCGCGGGATAAGCATCGACCCGGTCGCCAGGACCGCCCGCGTCGAGGCCGGGGCGCGCTGGCAGGAGGTGGCCGACGCGGCGGCCGAGCACGGCCTGGCCGGCCTGGCGGGCTTCTCGCCGGATCTCGGCGTGGCCGGCCATATCCTGGGCGGTGGGCTGAGCTGGCTGGGCCGGTGTTACGGCCTGGCCGCGAACAACGTCGAGGCGTTCGAGCTGGTCACCGCCGATGGCGAACTGGTCCGTGCGGATGCGGTCAGCGAGCCGGACTTGTTCTGGGCGCTGCGCGGCGGTGGCGGCAGTTTCGGCGTGGTGACCGCGATCGAGATGCGGTTGTTCCTGGTCACCGAGGTGTACGCGGGGCTGCTGTACTGGCCGGCTGAGGCCGGCCGGCAGGTGCTGCACGCCTGGCGGAAACTGACCGAGGACGACGTTCCCGACGAGTTCACCACGACGGTCCGCTACCGGAGCTTCCCGTCCATCTCCGAGATTCCGGCGCCGCTGCGCGGTCAGCCCTGCGCCGTCGTCGGCGTGGCGCACCTGGGCTCGCCGGGCGAGGCGGACGAACTACTGGCCCCGCTGCGAAAGCTCGGCCCGCTCCTCGACACGATGCATATCATCCCGGCGGCCGAGCTCGGGTACCTGCACGGCGAGCCCGAGCGCCCGGTTCCGTTCGCGGCCTACGGGACCCTGCTGGTCGGCCTCCCCGCCGACATCGTCGACGAGATCGTCAGGCTGGCCGGCGCTGATGCCCATTCGCCGCGGCTCAGCGTCGAGCTGCGTCACCTGGGGGCAGAGCTGGGTTACGCCTGCCCGGGCAACGGCGCGCTGCCTGCCCTGCCCGCCTCCCACCTGCTGGTGGCTACCGGGATGGTGCCGGACGAGCAGGCGGCGGGCGCGGTCCGCGCCCGCGCCGAGGCGCTGAAGTCGGCTGTATGGCGGTGGGCGGCCCGGCGGACGTATCTCAACCTGGCCGGAGCCAGCCAGGACCCGGCCAGCTTCTGGAGCCCGCCGGACTACCGCCGGCTGCGCGACATCAAGACCGTCGTCGACCAGGGAAACCTGATCCGTGCCAACCATCCCGTCCCACCCGCCGGCCAGCAACCAGCGGCCTGACCGCGGGCAGCTGCGCCAGCGTGGCCCGGTCGCGCGCAGTCAGCACGTTCCAAGAAGGAGAACCGATGGCCAAGGCGGTCACTGTCGACCCGACAGCAGCTGCGATCGGCACGGATGCGATCTACCGCACGTTGTTCGACTCGTTTGGCCCGGACAGGGACGGCCGGATCTCACACTGGGAGGTGCTGACCCGCCTGCAACGCTCTGGCCTGCAGCCGGACGACCCGCGGATCGCCGAGGCGCTGGCCGGCCTCACGGCGGCCGACGGCTCCTCGAGGCGGATCGACTTCGCCCAGTTCAAGGCGCTGGCCCGGCATAACAGCAGCCTGATCAGGCGCGCGGTGGAGGGGAACCTGGCGGTGCCGGACTTCGCCGCGCTGACCGCGGATATCGCCCGGATGTACGAGGAGCTGCTGCCGGTCCGGTCCGGCTCGGTGGCCGATTACATCCCGCAGCTGGCGCGGGTGGACCCGGACCAGCTGGCGATCGCGGTGTGCACGGTGGACGGGCAGCGGTTCGCGGCCGGCGACGCGGCCACCGCGTTCTGCCTGCAGTCGGTGTCCAAGACGGTGGCCTACTGCCTGGCGCTGGACGAGCACGGCCCGGACGCGGTGCACCGGCACGTGGGCCGGGAGCCGTCCGGGCAGTCGTTCAACGAGCTGGCGCTGAACCCGGCCGGGCTGCCGCACAACCCGATGGTCAACGCGGGCGCGATCATGACCTGCTCGCTGATCCGGCCCGAGGCCGACATCGCCGACCGGTTCGACCTGGTGGCCGCGACCTGGCAACGGCTGGCCGGCGGCGCCCGGCCGGGGTTCAACAACGCGGTCTACCTGTCCGAGCGGGGCACCGCGGACCGCAACTTCGCGCTGGGCTACTCGATGCGGGAGAACGGCGCGTTCAGGCCCGGTACGGACCTGGTGACCACGCTGGAGTTCTACTTCCAGGGCTGCTCGATCGAGGTGGACGCGCGGATGCTCGCGGTGGCGGCGGCGTCGCTGGCCAACGCCGGGGTGTGCCCGCTGACCGAGGACCGCGTGTTCACCCCGGGCACGGTGCAGTCCTGCCTGTCGCTGATGTCCTCCTGCGGGATGTACGACTTCTCCGGGGAGTTCGCGTTCACCATCGGGCTGCCGGCCAAGAGCGGCGTGTCCGGCGCGGTGCTGCTGGTGGTGCCCGGCCTGATGGGCCTCTGTGTGTGGTCGCCGCGGCTGGACGAGCACGGCAACTCGGTCCGCGGCCTCGAGTTCTGCCGCAAGCTGGCCGCGGCGTACAACGTGCACGTGTTCGACTCGCTGGTCACCGGCCGGGGCCGGGCCGCTAAGCGGGATCCGCGGCGGAAGAAGAACCAGGCCCGGACCGAGGCGGTGGTCGCGCTGACCTGGGCGGCCAGCCAGGGCGACCTGGACGAGGTCCGGGCGCTGGTCGCCGCCGGGGTCGAGCCGGGCACGGCCGACTACGACGGCCGCACCCCGCTGCACCTGGCCGCGGCCGAAGGCCAATTCGAGGTGGTCCGCTACCTGCTGGCGGCCGGCGCCGGCCCGCAGCCGGCCGACCGCTGGGGCGGCACCCCGCTGTCCGACGCCGAAACGGGCGGCCACACCGAGATCGCCGCGCTGCTCCGGCAGGCAACTCGGGCGGATGAAGGAAGGAACGTCGCGGTATGAACGACACGACGATTGTCCCCGCCACGGTGGTCGCGGTCCTGCTGGCCGATGGCTGGCACCGGGTCGTCCCGGGGTCGTTCTCGGTCGGCGTGCTGAGCTTCGGAGCGGAGGCCGGTCCTGGCACGCCCGGCTTCCGCTTCGAACAGGCCGAAACCGGCAGCCCCTACCGGCCCGCCACCCTGGCCGGCCCGCTGCGGAGCATCATCGCCGTCCGGCAAGTCAGCTCCGCCACCCGCTGCCCCGGCGAACTAGCCCGGCCGGCCGCCAGGCACCGGACCCACTCCGCCCCCCAGGCCGCGGCGTAGGAGGGCCGTCGCCGCCGGTGCGCTAGACCACGCGGAGCGAGCCGCCGATGACGGCCACCTGGCGGCCGAGCGCGACGCCCGAGCCGTCTCGCTTGCCGACCGGGTCCGGCAGCTGGACCGGCGCACCCGAGTCGGTCGCGGCCACCGCCGGGGCCGGCCCGGCCCACGCCATGACGAGCGTGTCCTCGCCCTTGAGGAACCGCTGGCAGCGCACCCCGCCGGTACCCCGGCCCTTGCCGGGGTACTCGTGCATCGGGGTGACCTTCACGCTGCCGGCCCGCGTCCCGGGCAGGGCGCCCGCGCTGCCCGCCACGGTGACCACCACGGCGGGGGAGTAGCTCCCCGGCGACCCGGACGGCGTACCCGACGCGGAGGACGCGTCCACCGCGCCGAACCACACGACGGACGCGCCAGAAGACAGCCGCACGCCGGCCATGCCGCCGGCCGCCCGGCCCTGCGGCCGGACCGAGGAGGCCGCGTACCGCAGCAGCTGCGCGTCGGAGGTGATGAACACCAGCTCGTCCGACTCTCCGGAAAGCTGCGCCGCGCCGACCACCCGGTCCCCGGACTTCAGCGTGATCAGCTCGAACTCGTCCCGGTTCTGCGGGTAGTCGGGCAGCACCCGCTTGACCACGCCCTCCGCGGTTCCCAGCGCCAGGCCGCCGTCGGCAACCCCGTCCACGGCCGCCAGCCCGACCACCGTCTCGCCGCGCCCGAAGGACGCGAACTCGGTCACCGGCGTGCCCCCGGCCAGCGACACGGCGCCCGCGCCGGGCGGCATCGCGGGGAGCTCGAGCACGTTGAGCTTGACCAGCCGTCCGGTGGAGGTCACCAGCCCCACGGTCCCGCGCACGGTGGCCCGCACCGCGGAGATCACGACGTCGTGGGCGGCGCGTGAAGCATCGGCCGGGGGAGGAACCAGGGCCCGTTCGGACTCATCTGACGACGAGACGGCCACTCGGGCGACGAGACCGGTCGCCGACATCAGCACCACGCACGGGTCGTCGGCCACCTCGAGCGGGACCGCCGCCGCCACCGGTGCCTCGGAGCCCTCCAGCAGCACCGTGCGCCGCGGCGTGCCGAACCTCTTCGCCACCTCGCCCAGCTCACCGCCGACCACCTCGCGCAGCTTGGCGTCCGACTCCAGGATCGCCGTCAAAGACGCGATCTCGGCCCGCAGCTCGTCCTGCTCCCGCTCGAGCTCCAGCCGGTCGTAGCGGGTCAGCCGGCGCAGCGGCGTGTCCAGGATGTACTGCGCCTGGATCTCGGACAGCTCGAACACGGCCATCAGGCGCTCACGCGCCGACGCCGCATTGTCGGACGACCGGATGACCTGGATGACCTCGTCGATGTTCAGCAAGGCCACCAGGAGGCCGTCGACCAGGTGGAGCCGTTCGGACCGCTTGCGCCGCCGGTACTCGGTCCGGCGCCGGACCACGTCCAGCCGGTGCGCGACGAAGATCTCCAGCAGTTCGCGCAGCCCCAGCACCCGCGGCTGGCCGTCGACCAGGGCGACGTTGTTGATGCCGAACGTCTCTTCCATCGGCGTCAGCCGGTACAACTCGGCCAGCACCGCCTCGGGGTTGAAGCCGCTGCGGACCTCGATCACCAGGTGCAGGCCGCGGTTCCGGTCGGTGAGGTCCTTCAGGTCGGCGATTCCGTTCAGCTTCTTGGCCTGGACCAGGTCCTTGATCCTGGCCATGACCTTCTCCGGGCCGACGCTGTACGGCAGCTCGGTGACCACGATGCCGGTACGCCTGGGGGTCAGCTGCGAGATCGTGGTCGCGGCCCGGGTGCGGAAGATGCCGCGCCCGGTCTCGTAGGCCTCCCTGATCCCCTCGAGCCCCACGATCCGCCCGCCGGTGGGCAGGTCGGGACCTGGCACGTAGCGCATCAGGGCATCGAGCGACGCGTCCGGATGCCTGATCAGATGACGCGCCGCCGCCACCACCTCGGCCAGGTTGTGCGGGGCCATGTTGGTGGCCATCCCGACCGCGATCCCGGCCGTGCCGTTCACCAGCAGGTTCGGGATGCCGGCGGGCAGCACGTCGGGCTGCTGCTCGCTGCCGTCGTAGTTCGGGATGAAGTCGACGGTCTCCTCGTCGATGGAGGCGACCATCTCCATCGCGGCCGCGGTCAGCCTGGCCTCGGTGTAGCGCATGGCCGCGGGCGCGTCGTCGCCGCCCAGGCTGCCGAAGTTCCCGTGCCCGTCCACCAGCGGCAGCCGCATCGCCCACGGCTGCGCCATCCGGGCCAGTGCGTCGTAGATGGCCGAGTCGCCGTGCGGGTGCAGCCGGCCCATCACCTCGCCGACCACCCGGGCGCACTTCACGTGCGAACGGTCCGGGCGCAGGCCCATCTCGTTCATCTGGTACAGGATCCGGCGCTGGACCGGCTTCAGGCCGTCCCGCGCGTCGGGGAGAGCGCGCTGGTAGATGACGCTGTAGGCGTATTCGAGGTAGCTGCCGCGCATCTCCTCGGCGACGTCGATGTCGACGATATTTTCTTCGAAATCCTCGGGAGGCGCGTGGGTACCGCCTCGTCGTCCTGCCATACCGAACATTCTGCCGTGCCGTACCGACAGAAAAGGCCAACGCCGCGCTTACGTAACGGAGAACCCGCCGTCCACGTACAGGGTCTGCCCGGTCACGTAGTCGCTGGCCCGGGAGGCGAGGAAGACGGCCACCCCGGCGAAATCCTCCGGCGACCCGTTCCGGCCGGTCATCGTCCGGGCCGCCATCGCGGCCGACCGCTCCGGGTCGCGGGCCACGTGCGCGTTGAGCCGCGTGGGCACGAACCCCGGGCACACCGAGTTGCAGCACACGCCGGCCGGGGCCCACGCCTCGGACTGCGACCGGGTCAGCGCGGCCAGCCCGCCCTTGGACGCCCCGTACCCGCCGCTGTGGCCGAACGCCCGCGACGCCTGCTGCGAGGTCACGTTGATGATCCGCCCCCAGCCGCGTTCCGCCATCAGCGGCCCGAACCGCTGGCCGAGCAGGAACGGCGCGGTCAGGTTGACGGCCATGGTGATGTCCCAGTCTTCGACGGTGAGCGACTCCAGCGGCGGCCGCAGGTTGATCCCCGCGCAGTTCACCAGGATGTCCGGCGGCCCGAACGCCGATTCCGCCTCATCGGCGGCCCGCGCCACCGCGGACCGCCCGGCCAGGTCCGCGCTGACCCACGCCGCCTCCCTCCCGTCCGAGCACAGCCCGGCCGCCGCCGCGGCGAGCCGCTCCGCGTCCCGCGCCACCAGCACCACCCGGGCTCCGGCCCGCGCCAGCGCCGTGGCCATCCCCGCGCCGATCCCCGAACTCCCGCCGGTGACCACGGCGACCCGCCCCGCCAGCGAGAAAAGGTCCTCGAGATAACCCGCCACCAGACGGGCTCTACAGAATGGGCCGGGCGCCGATGAGGCCGAGCGCGTGCGCGGCTAGCCGGCAGCCGCCGGCCAGCGCCTCGCCCGGCGGCTTCTTGTCCAGCCAGGCGGGCAGGAAGCCGGCGATGAACGCGTCCCCGGCGCCGGTGCCGTCCACCACCCGGTCGACCGGCGGCGCGGGCACCCGCACCGGCGGCCGCCCGTTGGCGTAGAACAGCGCGCCGTCGGCGCCGAGCTTGACCGCGACGTGCGGGTACCAGGCGGTCAGCACGCGGGCCGCCTGTTCCGGGTCGTCCCGGCCGGTGAGCACCTTGGCCTGGGCGGCGTTGACGAATAGCAGCACCGCCCCGGAGGAAAGCTCGAGGAACGGCTCGGCCCCGACCCGCTCCAGCGGGGCCGACGACGCCGCGTCCACCGACGCGGTCATGTTGGTCCGGCGCGCGTAGTCGATCGCGGCCAGCCCGGCCGCCCGCGCGCCCTCCGACAGCAGCGTGTATCCGGAGACGTGCAGGTGAGCGCCCGGCACGAACAGGTCGTGCGGCAGGTCGTCGGGGGACAGCGCCGCGTTCGCGCCCGGGTCGGAGAGCATGGTGTGCTCACCCTTGTGGGTGACCATGACCACGCAGGTGCCGGTGGGCCGCTCGGGGTCCATCACCAGCCGGGCGTCGACGCCGTAGCCCATCAGCTCCATATCGCGGTTACGCCCCGCGATGTCCGCCCCCCGCCGCCCCACGAACGCCACGTCGCCGCCGTCGGCCGCCATCCAGGCGGCGATGTTAGCGCCGGAACCGCCCCCGTGCATGGTCACGTTGGCGGGCGTATCGCTGCCGCGGGCGAGCGGGAGCGTCGCACGGGCGACCGCGTCAGTCATCAGGTCGCCAATGACCACCACGCGTGCCATACTCGTCATCACCTCATCGCCCGGCCATAGGTCTTACTACCGTAGCGGCCAGCGGGCTTGGCCCGCCAGCGCCGAAGCAGACATCGCCGCTGGATGCCCGCGTAACACGCGGCCCGGGCAAAGATTGTCACCGGACTGTTATCCGGCGGCTATCTCTGCTATTCCCCCAGCGGCAGGACGCGCCCGGCCACGACCAGTTCGGCCTCCTCGGATTCGGCGGCCAGCGCCTGGTTCAGCCGCCCGAGCTCGTCCCGGAACAGCCGCCCGGCGGGGGTCGCGGGCACCACGCCCAGACCTGTCTCGTCGCTCACCGCGACGACGTACCCGCGCGCCTGCCGCCACGCGCCGGTCAGTTCGGCGATCCGGGCCGCCACCTTCTCCCGCGCCGCGCCGTCCCGCGGATCCCAGCCGCACTCGTCCAGGACGGAGGCCAGCCAGGTGCCGATCCCGTCAATCAGCAGCGCTCCGCGGACGGTGCCGAGCAGGCCGGCCAGGTCGGTGGTCTCCGCCGTCCGCCACCAGGCCGGCCGCCGCGCCCGGTGCGCGGCTATCCGCACCGCCCAGTCCGGGTCGTCCGTACCCCGGATCCCGGTGGCCACGTAGGTCACCTCGGGCTCGCCCGCCAGCCGCAGCTCGGCCCGTTCCGACTTGCCCGAACGGGCCCCGCCCAGCACCAGCACCCGGCGGGTCCCGGCCGGAAGGTCCCGGTCCTTTAGTACCGAACGGGCCGGGTCGATCGCCTCTCCGTCACCGGCCTGCCGCACCCGCCAGAACCCGCAGCGCCGCGCGAGCTCGGCCTCCGACGGCACGCGGTGGTCCGCGTACGCCACCGCGGTGACCGTGCCCGCGCTGATCAGCCCCCGCGCCCGCAACCAGCCGAGCTGGGCCGGATCGCCGAGCAGGTCGAGGAACGCGACGTCGTAGGGCGCCGTGCCCTCCGGCGGCGCCGGCCTAGCCCCCGGCCCGCCCGGATAGAGCAGCCGCCCCCCATCCGGCGCGGTAACGTCCCACCCCCCGTCCCCCGGGCCGCCCAGGTCACCCAGCCGCAGCACCCGGTACCCCCCCGCCCCCGCGCCGCCGACCCCCGCGCCGACCCCCGTGTCCGCGCCCCCAGCGCCGACCCCCGTGTCCGCGCCCCCAGCGCCGCCGATCCCCGTGTCCGCGCCCCCCGCGCCGCCGCCCCCCGCGCCGCCGCCCCCCGCGCCGCCGCCCCCCAACCGCAAGCGCCCGTCAACGACTATGGTCGACCGTTTCCGCGCATTCCCGGCCGCAGCCTGGCGCAGGCAGGAGGCACACCGGCAACCCGGCTGCGGCCAGCCCGCGCTACCCCCCGAACCCTCGACCAGGACCCGCATCGGCCCGCAGCCCGTCAGCCCAGGAAGGACAGCCGGACCCGGCGGTCCGGGTTGTCCACGTTGAGGTCGACCAGGGCGATGGACTGCCAGGTACCGAGGGCCAGGCGGCCGCCGATCACCGGGACGGTCGCGTACGGCGGGACGAAGGCCGGCAGGACGTGCGCCCGGCCGTGCCCGCGTGATCCGTGCGCGTGCCGCCAGTGCTCGTCGGCCGGCAACAGGCTGGCCAGCGTGGCCAGCAGGTCGTCGTCGCTGCGCGCGCCGAGCTCGATCAGCGCCACGCCCGCGGTCGCGTGCGGCACGAAGACGTGCAGCAGGCCGTCGCCCCCGCCGGAGGCGGCGCCGGCGAACTCCGCGCATTCGCGGGTGATGTCCCTGATCGTTTCGCGGCCCCCGGTGCGGACTTCGATGATCTGCGTCTCCATGCCCCGGATCATAGGCCGCGGGTATGCGCCCGGGCCCGAAAGTGCCCGCTTCCCCCGGCGCGAGAGCCTGGCGGGCCGGTGAGGCCGTGCATGACCGCCAGCTAATGACTCCTCCGCCGTGCGCCGGGGCGCAGCGCCGTGATGCCAAGGCTCCTGGGGCGCATGTGCATCATGAGCCGGCCAACCGCGAAAAGATCGTGGAAGAAAGGGGCTTTGGGGAAATTCCGGTGCACTATAGACCCCCAAATCCTCCCCAAAGCCCGAATCCTCCCCGCAAAAGTTAAGATCATCGCACTGGTGAGCAAATAGAGATGCAGGAGAGGCTGATGTGCTCCTCACCAAGCGGCCGGGCGGGGTGATTCGCACGGCATGGCCATCCGGACCTTTGCCGCTGCCGCGGCGAGCCCCGCCATTACGTCACGCTGACTCGTGCATGCTGTCGCATACTTAAGAGGCTGCCCAGGAAGGGGAGGTGGGGGACGTGACGGAGAACTCTCAGCCGGACGGGACGCGGCTGCGGCTGGCGCGGCAGGCCCGCGGCCTGTCCCAGCAGCAGCTGGCCGGCGTGGCCGGAGTCACCAGGCAGGCGGTGTCCGCCGTCGAGTCCGGTCATTCCGATCCGTCGCTGCGGGTCGCCCTCGGCCTGGCCCGGGCGCTCGGCATGGCGGTCGAGGAGCTGTTCGGCCCCGGTGACCCCGGCGATCCGGTGCTGGCCCGGCCGGTCGCCCCGGTCAGCCGCCCGGGTTCCCGGGTCGCGCTGGCCACCGTGGGCGACGTGTTCGTCGCGCTGCCGCTGGACACGGACCTGGCCGCCCGGCTCGGCTTCGGCGCCGCGGGCGGCCTGATGGTCCGGGGCGGCGGGAACCAGATCGCGGTGCGGCCGATCGGGCCGCCGCGGCCCACCGTCGTGGTGGCCGGCTGCGACCCGGCGCTGCCGCTGCTCGAGACGCCACTCGGGCTGCTCGACCCGCCGCTGGCGTTCGTCTGGTGGCCGTGCAGCAGCGGCGAGGCGCTGCGCCTGGCCGCGGCCGGCCTGGTGCACGCCGCCGGAGTGCACCGCGTCGGCCCGGGGGAAGGCGGCGACGCGGCCGGCATCCCCGGCGGCGCCGAGGCGGTCGGCTTCGCCTCCTGGCGCGAGGGCCTGGTGGTCCGGCCCGGGGCCAAGGTCCGCGGCCTGGACGACGTGGCCAGGCAGGGGCTGCGGCTGGTCAACCGCGAGCCGGGAGCCCAGGCGCGCACGCTGCTCGACCGGGAGCGCCTGCGGCTCGGCCTGGAGCCGTCCCAGTTGGCCGGCTACGACAGCCTGGCCGCCGGCCACCTGCAGGTGGCGGCGGCCATCGTCGGCGGCCTGGCCGACGCCGGCGTGTCGAGCGAGCCAGCCGCGCTGGCCTACGGGCTGGACTTCATCCCGCTGGCCGAGGAGCGCTTCGACCTGCTGCTGCCGGCCAAGTACGCCGCGTCCCGCGAGGTCCAGGGTCTGCTGAAGGTGCTCACCTCACCGTGGCTGCTGGCCCAGCTGGCTGGCCTGCCCGGCTACGACGCCGCCCGGTGCGGCGACCGCGCATCCTGATCAGTGCCCGTAGACCGGGATCATCACAGCCCGGGCGATGGTGTGGAAGCGCAGGTTGAAGCCCGCCACGGCCGCCGAGATCTCGTCGTTGACGTCCAGCGACTCCACGTCCAGGGCGTGCACCGCGAACACGTACCGGTGCGGCGGGTCGCCGGCCGGCGGGGCCGCGCCGCCGAAGTCCTTGGCGCCGTAGTCGTTCCGGACGTGGAACGCCCCCTTGGGCAGGCCCGAGCCGTCCGTCCCGGCCGCGCCCGTCTCCAGCTCGGTCACCGAGGCGGGAATGCCGAGCACGATCCAGTGCCAGAAACCAGAACCGGTCGGCGCGTCCGGGTCGTAGCAGGTCACCGCGAAGCTCTTGGTTTCCCCCGGGAAGCCGGACCAGTACAGCGACGGAGAGATGTTCCCCCCGGTCATGCCGAACCCGTCGAACACCTGGTTGCCCCCCATCATCTGGCCGTCGGCGACGTCGTCGCTGCGCAGCTCGAACGACGGGACCGGAGGCATGAAGTCGTAGGGGAGCGGGGGGCGGTTTGGGCTGGTCATGGCGTTACCTCCGACTGGATCCCTCAGATGGACGGTCCCACGTTATCGGTAAGCCTCATGGCCGGTCCGGCGGGCCGTCCCGGTCACGGTTTGGGGTGATCGGCAGCATCCCGGCGCCGGAGTTCTCCTACGGTGGTTGGTGTGAGGAAGCAGCGGGGGCGCAACTTCTCCGGCTGGGCGCGCCGCGGGGCCGCCGGGCGGCTTCTCGGCCGGCTGCACCGCCGGGCCGCGCACGGCTTCCTCGGCCGGATCAGCTTCGGCGCGGCGGGCACGTCACCGCGGCTGCGGCGCTGGGTGCTGGCCGCGGCCCTGCTCGGCGTGGCCCTGGCACCTTACCCGGTCCAGGGTGCGGCCGGGGTACCCCCCGCCGCCGCCTGCCGGGGCGGCTGCCGCGCCGGGTCGGTGTCCGGCATGGTCAGGTGGACGACGCCGCTGTCCGGCGCGTGGAACGTGGCCCCCGGGCTGGCCGGCACGGTACCCGCCTCCGGCCTGGCCTACGCCGCGGTCGGCGGCGCCCTGGCCGCGGTCGGTGCCGGGCTCACCGTGAGCGCGTACTCGTCCCGGACCGGCGCGCTGGAGTGGCAGCGCACGCTGACCGGCTTCCCGGCCGGGGCCGCCATCTCCTCGGTGCGCGCCTGGCCGGGGGAGGTGACCGCGGGCGTCTCCTACCGTCCCGCCCGCGGCGCGCCGCGGCGCACCGAGGTCGTCCTTTCCGGTGCGGACGGCGCCCAGTCCGGCCGGTACCCGGCCGGTACGTTCGGCGGCACGGTGGCGGGCAGCCAGAAGTACACCGTCGTGGTCGGGGCCACCGCGGTGACCAGCTACGACAACGCGACCGGGCACATCCGCTGGCGGCGGCCCACCGGCCCGGTGGCGCAGGCGTGGCGGTCTGACGGGAGCCGGCTCTACGTGGCCGAATCTCCCGGCGGGTTCGTCGACTCGGCCCCGGTCTCCGCGCTGCGCCGGATCGACCTGGTGACGGGATCCGAGTTCGTCGTCCGGCCGCTCGAGGGCCTGTCGTTCCAGGGCACGCTCAGCACCGCCTTCGACGGCGTGGTGCTGTTCTCCTCGGACACCGGGGTGACCGCGTACAACGGCGCCACCGGGGCGCGGCTGTGGTCCGCTCACGGTGCCGTGCCGGAAGGCACCGATCACGACCCGCGCCGGATCTACCTCACCGAGGGTTCCAACCTGATCGGCGTCGACCCGCAGACCGGCCGGATCAAGGCGACCGCCTCGGGCTCCGCGGTCAACGGGGCGGCCGGGGTGTACGTGGTCAGGGGCGGCGTGGCGCTGGGGCTCGACCAGGGCGGAAACGGCAACGCCTGGGGCTACGACCTCGCGGTGCAGCGGGTCACGCTGGCCGCGCCCGGGCTGCCCTGGCCGCACTACTTCGTCGACCTGAACGGGGTCGGCGGCAGCGCCGACCCGGCCGGCCACCTGGTGATCATCGCGGCCTGCCGCCAGCCGGCGCCGGCCCCGACGACCCCGCCGAGCACGTCCGCACCGCCGAGCACGTCCGCACCGCCGAGCACGTCCGCACCGCCGTCCGGGGCGGACGCCACATCTTCGCCTCCCCCGGGCACTTCCACCGCTCCGGCATCTTCCGCTCCTGCCACGCCGGGCCCCGGCGGCAGCCCGTCCTCCTCGGCCGGGTCCCCGGGGGCCGCCCAGGGGTGCCTGCGGCCCGAGCTGGTCGCGCTCAACTTGTAGCACCTGCTTGTAGCACGTCCTCCGCAATGCCATCATGGCCTGCGCTAACGCGAACGCGATTCCAGTGGATGTTTGCGCTGAGCCCGGGTACGTCTTCCTCGCAATGAACATGCTGCAGAAAGTCCTCCGGGCCGTAGACGAACTGCAGCAGCGGCATGCCTGGCTGGCCTTCCCGATCGCGGTGTGGAAGAAGTTCGGCGACGACCAGGCGGGTAACCTGGCCGCGCTGATCGCCTACTCCGGCCTGGTCGCGATCTTCCCGCTGCTGCTTCTCCTGGTAACCGTGCTGGACATCGCGCTCAAGAACGATCCCGAGCTGAGGGAGAAGGTGCTGAAGGCCGCGGTGGACCAGTACCCGGTCATCGGCCCGCAACTCCAGCAGAGCATCGGCCACCTGAGCCAGAAGGGGATCGCGCTCGCCATCGCCGTGATAGGTATCTTCATCGGGGCGCTCGGGGTGTCGAACTCGCTGCAGAACGCGCTCAACTCGGCGTGGGAGATCCCCTTCTCCCGCCGCCCCGGGTTCCCGTGGTCCTGGCTACGCAGCGCCGCGCTGATCATCGTGATCGGGGTGGGCTTCATCGGCACCACGATCATTTCCGGTATCGCGTCCGGCGCAGGCCGTTTCCTGCCAGGCGCCGGCCAGTCCGTACTGTTCTACGCGGTATCGCTCGTGCTGAACTTCGGGCTGTTCTGGCTCGGCTTCCGGCTCGGCACCGCGAGCGAGATCACCTGGCGGCAGCTGTGGCTCGGCGCGGCCATCAGCGCCGTCATCTGGCAGGTGCTGCAGGCCTTCGGCAGTTATTTCATCTCGCATCAGCTGGCCCACGCCTCACCGCTATACGGCACGTTCGCCCTGGTGCTCGGCCTGATCGCCTGGCTCTACCTGCAGGCCCAGCTCACCTTGTACGCCGTCCAGATCAACGTGGTGCGGGCCTACCGGCTGTGGCCGCGAAGCTTGGCCCCGCCGCCGTATACGGAACAAGACCGCCATGCGTTCCGGCTATACGTAGAGAAGCGTCGTGACCAGTACGACATCGTGGCGGAAGCCGGAGGTGAGGACGATCGCGAAAAGACGTCAGGCTGACCCGAACGCGCCGCACGTGGTCATCTGCGGCGCGGGATTCGGCGGTCTGTCCGCCATCTCCGGGCTCACCCGCGCCGGGCTGCGGGTGACCCTGGTGGACGGCCACCTGTACAGCACCTTCCAGCCGCTGCTCTACCAGGTCGCCACCGGGGGCCTCAACCCCGGCGACGTCGCCTACCCGGCCGGCGGCGCCGGGCGGCGGTACGGGGCGGTCTTCCGGCGCGGGGAGCTGGCCACGATCGACCCGGCGTCCCGCCGGGTCAAGCTCACCAACGGCCTGGATCTCGGTTACGACTACCTCATCCTGGCGACCGGGGTGTCGGCCGCGTTCTACGGCATCAAGGGCGCGGCGGAGCACACGTTCGGCCTCTATACGAGGACCGACGCGATCGTGCTCCGTGACCACCTGATGGCGGCCTTCGAGCGGCTCAGCGTGGACCGCGGCGACCTGCACGTCACCGTGGTCGGCGGCGGGGCCACCGGCGTGGAGCTGGCCGGCACGCTGGCCGAGCTGCGCCAGACCGTGCTCGGCGCCACCTTCCCCGACGTGGACCCGGCCCGGGTGCACGTCCAGCTGGTCGAGATGGCGCCGTACCTGCTCGGGCCGTTCCACCCCAAGCTGCGCGAGTACGCCCGGGTCCAGCTGATGGACCGCGGCGTCGACGTGCGGCTGGACACCCGCATCGACGAGGTCACCGCGGATCAGGTCCGGCTCGCCCACGGGGAGGACCTGCCGAGCGACATCACGGTGTGGGCGGCCGGCGTGGCGGCCGGGTCGGCGGTGGCGGGCTGGGGGTTGCCGCAGGGCAAGAACGGCCGCATCGTGGTCGGGCCGGACCTGCGGGTGCAGGGCCAGGACAGGATCTTCGCCGCGGGCGACATCGCGGTGAACCCGGACGATCCCGCGCCGCAGCTCGCCCAGCCCGCGCTGCAGATGGGGCGGCATGCCGCCGCGCAGATCGTCAACCTGGAGGGCGGCAAGGCCACCGAGCCGTTCCGGTACCACGACAAGGGCATCATGGCCACGATCGGGCGCCGGTCGGCCGTGGTCCAGCTGGCCGGCGGCCTGCGGCTGCGCGGCACGCTCGCCTGGCTCGCCTGGTTCGCCCTGCACCTGTTCTACCTGCTCGGCGGGCGCAACCGGGTGACCACGATAATCAACCTGACCTACCGGTACGTGCTCTGGGGGCACGGCGGGGCGGTGATCGTGGGCGACGAGCCGGTCGGCGCGCAAGAGCTCCCGGTAGCCAGCGACAGCTTATTCCTACAGGCTGTAGTAGACCGTTGGGCCGAACCGAATGGCCGCAGTAGGCTGTTTCTCGCCATGAACAGGTTCCGCGCGCGCGCCGCGCTGTCAGCGGCGGCCCTGGTCGGCGTCCTCGGCGGGCTGCCGGGCCTGGCCGCATGTAGTTCCGGCACGCCGTCGGGCTCGCAGGCCGGGAGCGCGTCGTCCACCGGGGCGAACTCGGCCGCGATGGACAACCCCAACCTGGACCTCGGGTCCTCGCTCGGCGGACAGCCGGCGCCGGACTTCCGGCTGCGCAACCAGTTCGGCCAGCCGATGTCGCTGAGCCAGTTCCGCGGCAAGGTCGTCATGCTGGCGTTCGAGGACTCCGAGTGCACCAACGTCTGCCCGCTGACCACGCAGAGCATGCTGCAGGCCAAGCAGCTGCTCGGCCCGGCGGGCAGCCAGGTGCAGCTGCTCGGCGTGGACGCCAACCCCGACGCCATCGGCCGCGCGGACGTGCTCTCCTACTCGCGGACGCACGGCCTGGTCAACCAGTGGGACTTCCTGACCGGCTCGCTGCCCGAGCTGAAGGCGACCTGGACGAAATACCACATCGCCGTCCAGATCGAGCAGGGCCAGATCGACCACACTCCCGCCCTGTTCCTGATCGACCAGCAGGGCCGGGAGCGCAAGCTCTACCTGACCCAGATGGCCTACTCCAGCGTCGGGCAGTCCGCCCGGGTGCTCGCGGAGGAGATCGCCAGCCTGCTGCCCGGACACCCCAAGGTGGCCAGCCAGCAGTCGCTCGCGTCCATCGCGGGCCAGGGCCCTTCCGATCACCTCACGCTGCCGTCCGCCAGTTCCCAGGGCAGCACGGTCACGCTCGGGCCGGGCCAGCCGCGCCTGGTCATGTTCTTCGCCACCTGGCTGGACGAGGTCGCGAACCTGAAATCCGAACTGGCCGGCATGAACGCCTACGTGGCCGCGGCGCGCCGCGCTGGCCTGCCGCCGCTGGTGGCGGTGGACGAGACGGTGGTCGAGCCCTCGGCCCAGGCCGTCCGCTCGTACCTCGCCAACCTGGGGACCAACCTGGACTTCCCGGTCGGGATGGACACCACCGGGCGGGTGGCCGACGGCTACCAGGTCCAGGACCAGCCCTGGTTCGCCCTGGTCTCCGCCTCCGGCACGATCATCTGGTCGCACGACGGCTGGCTCCCGCTGCCCGCCCTCGAATCGGCCGTCAAGCACGCGGCCGGCTAACGCCCTAGCCGGGATGTCGCGGCGCATGCACACCCGCGGCCACCGGTCCAGGCCGATCGCGGCCTCCTGCTGCCTGATCGCCCACAGCCCGGCGGTGACCTCGGCGTCGTCCAGGATCCGGAACCCGCACCGGACGTAGTACGGCGCGTTCCACGGCACGTGCGCGTACGTGGTCAGCGTCAGCGCCGGCACGGCGCCGGCCGCCGCGCGCTGCGCGGCGTGCTCCAGCAGCGCCCGGCCGAGCCCGCGGCGGGCGCTGCCCGGATCGACCGACAGCTGCTCGACGTGCAGGCAGCCGTCGACCAGGTTCCCCATCAGGAACGCGACCGGCTGGCCGGCGTCGCCGGGTATGACCCACAGCAGCCCGGCCACCCGGGAATGCTCGAGGTCCGTCAGCGTCCACGGGCCGTACTCCGCGACCTCGGGCATGCCGATGTCCCGGAACATCTGCCCCGTCGCCACGTCGATGTCCTGCAGCAGCGGCAGCTCCGCCGCCTGGGCGTCCCTGATCAGCACGATCCCATTGTCCCGCGCGAGGTCAGGACCGCGGGTCGAGAGACCCCACCCGGACACCAGAAGGCGCCGCGCGGTCCTCGATGTCCGCGCGGCGCCCCTGGGCCCCCAAATCCCCCCGCCGAGTCCGCGGGTCCCCCCGGCCCCCGCGGACTCAGTTGCCTATACAGAGGGCACTCTGTCAGGTTTGATACACGGCGCCGCGAGAAATTCCGGATCGCCTCGGTCCAGGTTTCCCGCCGCCGGAAGCCGAACCCTCATATCGTGATCCACCCGGTCAGCACGTCGGTGCCGTCGGCAGTCCGGCAGCGCAACCGGAACTGGATGTCCGGGATGGGGTCGACCGAGAAGCAGCCGATCTCGTCCACCTCGGTCGTGCTGATCTGGCCCGCCCTGGTATGGATCTCCAGCTCGCCGGCCCGCGGCGGGAGGAGCTGGCCGAGCAGTGAGTTCCCGGTGACCTCGAGCTCCAGGGTCAGGTGGGCCGAGGTGAAGGTGAGCGCCCTGATCGAGGCCGTCTCCGACCGCAGCACCGCGG
>Ga0306923_10000313_pt1 | contig 36916 bp, 35 predicted proteins | sample sta12Can44000108_FD_203841 | JGI IMG/M metagenome (GOLD analysis project Ga0306923, IMG submission 203841) | Lab enrichment of tropical soil microbial communities from Luquillo Experimental Forest, Puerto Rico - statanox.12C.anox.44.000.108 (v2)... | ecosystem: Environmental > Terrestrial >... | reverse complement strand
GCGGATTTGGGCACAAAGACTTCCTCGGTATCGTCGAATTCGTAGATCGTGCCTTCATCGGCCTCTGAGAGCTGCACCGCGCGGCTGATGATCGTCGCCAGCACGGTGTCGAGGTCGAGCGAGGAATTGACCGCACGCAGCACTTCTTCGAGCGCGTGCAGTTCGCCGACCGAGCGGGTCAGCTCGTCGGTGCGGGCCTGCAATTCACCAAGCAGCCGCGCGTTCTCCATCGCGATGACCGCCTGGTCGGCAAAGGTGCGCACCAGCTCGATCTGCCGCTCGGTGTATGGCTGCACTCGGTTCCGCGCGAGATTAATCGTGCCGAGCACGGCCCCCTCGCGCAGCAGCGGCACCCCGAGCGCCGTGCGTCGCCCGGCCGCCACGACCTCGGGCACCGCGAAGTCCGGATCAGCGAGGACGTCCGCGACATGCACGACCCTGCCTTCGAGCGCCACCCGACCGGGGAGGGTTTGACGACCGGGCACCATGGTTCGCTGGCGCATCCTCGTCCAATACTCGGCGTCCGCTGCAACCGCCCGGGTGCTCGCCACATAGCGGTAGACCTCGCCCTCGCGTATTGCGATCCCTGCGGTGTCGGCGCCGCAAAGCCGGGCGGCCGTTTCGACCACTGTGTCCAGCACCGGTTGCACATCGGCAGTCGAGCGGCTGATGACCTTGAGCACGTCGCTGGTCGCGGTCTGGTATTCGAGCGACTCTTCGAGGTCGCGAGTGCGGGCCTGCAATTCGCCGAGTAGCCGCGCATTCTCCATCGCGATCACCGCTTGCGCCGCGAAATTCTGAAGCAATGCTATCTGCTTGTCGGTGAACGGTCGGACCTCCTGCCTGTAGACGGTGAGGGCACCAAGTAAGGTGCCGTCCTTGCGCAACGCGACTGAGATGAGCGTCCGCGCCCCGGCCGCATCGACCATCGCCCGACGTACCGGATCTCCATTTCGATAAGCATCCGTCGCTATCAAATCGGGGACATGGACGCAGCTTTCGCCCCGGACCAGCCGGTCCATCGTCGTTCCCGGCCCCGGCCGGTTGATTGGCCTCCTCTTAAAGAATTCAACGATTTCCGATGGACCGGAATATGAACGATGATTGATATAGCCCTCTTCCGTGACGATGGACAAAGCGCCGAACGCTGCGTCGCAAAGCCGGGTCGCTCTCTCCATCATAGCGTCGAACACTGGTGCGAGGTCGCCGGGTGAGGCGTTGATGACCTGCAACAGCTCAGCGATCGCGGTCTGCTGCTCCAACGCCTCGCGCGTCTCGGTCAGCAGCCGCGCATTCTCGATCGCGATGACCGCCTGATCGGCAAAGGTGCGCACCAGTTCGATCTGCCGCTCGGTGAACGGCTCGACCCGCTTCCGCCCGAGATTGATCGAGCCGAGCACGGCCCCCTCGCGCAGCAGAGGCACCCCAAGGTTCGTACGTATCCCGGCCTTCACAGTCTCGGGATGCGCGTAGTCCGGGTCGGCGGCGATGTCCTCGACATGCACGACTCTGCCTTCGAGCGCCACCCGCCCGGTGATGCTGTCCCGACTGGGGACAAATCTTCGCTGGCGCTGGATCGCCCAAAACTCGGGCTCCGCCGCGCTGAACGAACTCGCCACAATGCGGTAGACCTCGCCCTCGCGTATTGCGATGTTTCCGGTATCGGCGCCGCAAAGGCGGGCGGCCGTTTCGACTACTGTATCCAGCACCGGTTGCACATCGGCGGCCGAGCGGCTGATGACGTTGAGCACGTCGCTGGTCGCGGTCTGGTAGTCGAGCGATTCTTCGAGATCGCGCGTGCGGGCCTGCAATTCACTGAGCAGCCGCGCATTCTCCATCGCGATGACCGCCTGGTCGGCAAAGGTGCGCACCAGCTCGATCTGCCGCTCGGTATACGGCTCGACCCGCTGCCGGGAAAGCAGGATGAGGCCGATCGGCTCGTCCTCGCGCAATAGCGGCACCCCAAGCGTGGTGCGTCGCCCGGCCGCCACAACCTCGGGCGCGTAGTCGGGGATATCGCGGATGTCCGTGATTTGGACGACCCTGCCTTCGAGCAACACCCGCCCGATGATGCCGTAGGGACCGGGGACAATGGCTCGCTGGCGCTGGATTGCCCAATATTCGGGTTCCGCTGCACTGTACGAACTCGACACGTAGCGGTAGACCTCGCCCTCGCGTATCAAGATCGATGCGTTATCGGCGCCACAAAGCCGGATGGCCGTGTTGACTACCGTGTCCAGCACCGGTTGCACATCGGCGGCCGAGCGGCTGATGACGTTGAGCACCTCGCTGGTCGCGGTCTGGTATTCGAGTGACTCCTCGAGGTCGCGCGTGCGAGCCTGCAACTCGCCGAGCAGCCGCGCATTCTCGATCGCGATGACCGCCTGGTCGGCAAAGGTGCGCACCAATTCGATCTGGCGCTCGGCATACGGCTCGACCCGTTTCCGCCCGAGATTGATCGTGCCGAGCACGGCCCCCTCGCGCAGCAGCGGCACCCCAAGTCCGGTGCGCAGCCCGGCCGCCACAGTCTCGGGCACCGCGAAATCCGGGTCAGCGCGGATGTCCGCGATATGCACGACCCTGCCTTCGAGCGCTACCCTCCCGGGGAGGGTTTCGCGACCGGGAACAACGGTTCGCTGGCGCGAGGCCGCCCAAAACTCGGCGTCCGCTACCATCGCCTGGTTGCCCGCCACGTAGCGGTAGACCTCGCCCTCGCGTAGCGTGATCCCTGCGATATCGGCGCCGCAAAGCCGGGTGGCCGTTTCGACTACTGTGTCCAGTACTGGCTGCACATCGGCGGTCGAGCGGCTGATGACCTTGAGCACGTCGCTGGTCGCGGTCTGGTATTCGAGCGATTCTTCGAGGTCGCGCGTGCGGGCCTGCAACTCGCCGAGCAGCCGCGCGTTCTCCATCGCGATCACCGCCTGGTCGGCAAAGGTGCGCACCAGTTCGATCTGCCGCTCGGTGTATGGCTGCACTCGATCCCGCGCGAGAGAAATCATGCCGATCACGGCCCCCTCGCGCAGCAACGGCACCCCAAGCATGGTGCGTCGCCCGGACGCCTCAGTCTCGGGTTGCGCGTAGTCCGGATCAGCGAGGATGTCCGCGACATGCACAACCCTGCCTTCGAGCGCCACCCGCCCGGCCACGGTGTCGCGACCGGGGACAACGGTTCGCTGGCGCAAGGCCACCCAGAACTCGGGCTCCGTCGCCTGGGTGGTCGACGCAGCGCGGTAGACGTCGCCCTCGCGTACTCTGAGCGATCCGCTATCGGCGCCGCAAAGTCGCGCGGCCGTCTCCATTACCGTGTCCAGCACCGGTTGCACATCGGCGGTCGAGCGGCTGATGACCTTGAGCACGTCGCTGGTCGCGGTCTGGTATTCGAGCGATTCTTCGAGGTCGCTGGTCCGGGCCTGCAATTCACCGAGCAGCCGCGCATTCTCCATCGCAATGACCGCCTGTGCCGCGAAGTTCTGCAACAGCGCGATCTGCTTGTCGGTAAAGGGCCGTACCTCCTGGCGGTAGATCACGAAGGTGCCGAGCAGGCTACTGTCTTTGAAGAGCGGCACGAGCAGATGGGTGCGCGACCCGCCCAGCTCCGCTGTCGCTCTGCGCAATGGGTCACCCTCCGCATAGGCTTTGTCGGCGGTGATGTCGGCGATGTGAATCAGACGCTCGCCGCTTAGCAGGCGGCCGAGACCGTTGAGCGGGCTGGGGCGGATCGGCGCTTGTAGGTATTCGCCGTAGGCATGCGGCACGCCATGCAGCGCAACCGTGTGAAAGTTCTCGGCGTCATAGGTCATCAGGATGCCGAAACTGGCCTCAGCGAGCCGGGTTGCCTTTTCCAGCATCGCGTCAAAGACCGGCGTGAGGTCGCCGGGCGAGGAATTGATGACCTGCAACACCTCGGCGGTCGCGGTCTGCTGCTCGAGCGCCTCGTCCCGCTCGGCTCTGGATTCGGCAAGCTGACGCCGCAGATCGGCTACGAGCTGTTCGGAAACAGCTAATGTGCTGTCGGGCATCGCGCTCATTTGCGGACCTCGTCGGGACCGAGCTTCCGCGCGGATCATACCGTATCGACACCGGCCACCACAGGTTGTCGATCGGGACCATCAGAGCAGCGTCGGCGAATGACCGCTATCAATCGGCCCCGTTAGTTCCACTTCTCCGACGAACGGCCGCTACCTGCGCACAGGGGTCAACCAACGCCAGAGCTGGTCCCGCCGCACAGGCTGACCCGCGGTCTCGGCGAGGAATTCGTCGTCAACAGCACGGTGCTGACGCGCTGTCCGCGCCACGCCACCGCGCACGCCGCGGTCAGGGCGGCGCGCGACCTGCGGGCCGAGGACGGCTTCATGGGCGCGGAGGTCGAGGCGGTTACCGTTACCGGCACCGAGTGCATGGTCGAGCGCCACAACATCCTGGAGCCCGCCGATCTGAATGCTCGCGCGGTACATTCCGTTCTGCGTAGCGCTGGCGCCCTCCCGCGCGGCGCGCGACCCCGATTCCTTTGACGAGACCGCACTCGCGACCCGCAGATCCGTTCACTCTGCCGGCGCGTCCGGCTGGTGCGAGAGCCGGGCGGGGAGCACACCGGGATGGCGAGCAAGGTCACGATCGCGCTCGCCGACGCCCGCCGTTTCGAAACCCGCACCGAGAACGGAATGCTCGAACCCGGCGAGCTGGAGGATAAATTCCGGCGCCTGACCCGCCGCGCGCTCGGCGAGCCGTGTGCTGCGGCGCTCTTCGACCGCCTGCAACGGCTCGAGGACGAACCGGATCTAAGCTGGCTCGGCGCTCAGCCGTAGCGCGCTCGCACGCCGGAAAGGGAAGTATACGCCGAGGGAAGCGCTAAAGTGAATCTTCGGAGTGCGGCCATCGTCATCGCCTGGGCGACGCCGACATCGATATGTCTAGTCAGGTGCAGTGGCGGGCGTGACGGTAAAATCGTCCTTCTGACCAAGGAATTCGACGAGCTTCTCGATATCGACATTCGTCAAATAGACGGACAGCACGTCGCCGTCAGGGCCTCTGATCCCAATGACACAATCTGAACGAGCGACACGATCGACGACGAGAAAACTACCGTCGTGACCTCCTACCGCGAGCCCTTTTAATTCGCCATCCATGTCGTCATATTACCGCCCACCCGTTTTCCGAGTGTGAGGTAGCTCACACTTCAACAAAAACAAACCCGAAGGAAACGCCAACGTTCGGCGCACGTTAGGATGGAGCAGGCAACACGTTGAAGCCTCCAAGGGCGGCAGGTGGCCGACCCGAAGTCCCTATTGGCTGCCCGACGACACTCAGCGAGTAGCCAAGAGGCTGTGCCTCAAGCCCGGGAGCGTTGTCGCGAAAATCAGCCGACGATCAGCAGCCCGACGACGTGCTCAGCAAAAGGCCGCACTGGCAAATTCCTGACACCGAGATACTCTATCGGGGAGCGATCCCGTTCCTCCGGTTCCGAGATCCCCCGACGCTCTTGTTGGGTTCACTCTAATGACAGACCTGGTTTGGTTGTGGGTTGTGTATCGCGTAGACAGTGACGCGGTGTTCGGGGCCATAAGACGGGCTGAGAGACTTTACAAAACGGCTGAAGAAGCTCGGAGTGCTGTCGGACAGGTAGCTGACCGAATGGGTGCCGGTGAGATTCGTTGGGATCAGACGGACGAAGCTACTTGGGTAGCGAGGACCACGAGGTACGTTTGCGACGTATGGAGCATTCGGCTACCTGAGTAAAATAAGTTCATGCGTTTCGGTGAATTTGTCGAAACTCCTATCGACTAAACCAAACGAAGAGGCCCTCAACAATCGGGTTTTGCGACTCCCGACTCGGTAGGAGCAGGCCCTACGACCGCTCTACTTGATGGTCGGGAGTGCCGCGATCGCCATCGCTTGGATCGAGCTTTTCTGGCGGCACTGCCTGTGATCGTAAATTGTCTCATCGAGGACAGCAATTAGCGGCGATCCCGCAACCCGATTTCGATTTGGGCTGCGGGAGGCCCACAAGCAGCGACTCGAAATTACAACGCCTGCTCACGATTTTCTCGTGCCTCCGTGAGCCGAACCCTAAGATCGTTGATTTCTTCGTCGAGAGACCGAATGTCATGCGGGATGGCGGCAAAGTCACGATCACGCTCGCCCGACGGGCGCCGCTTCGAAGGTCGCGCCGAGAACGGGATGCTCGAACCCCGCGAGCTCAGGGATAAGTCCAGCGCCTAACCCAAAAACAGCCCGGCGAGAAGGGTGCGATGGCACTGTTCGAGCGGTTGCAACGCCTCGAGGAAGAACAACCCCTCGACTGGCTCGGGGCTCTCCCGAACTAACCTCCAGACTCCACTATGCGTTGGCGAAACCACTCCGCGAGCTGATCCTCCCCTAGGGTGCCGGCGGCGACGGCCTCGACCACCCGGACGGCCTCTGCCGGGTCGAAGCGCAGCAGATTGCCGTTGTCGGCGAGAAACAGCCGGGCGATCACCCACGCCGTGCGCTTGTCGCCATCGGCAAAACCGTGATTGCGCAACAGGCCATAGGCATAAGCGGCCGCCAACGCTGCCGCATCCAGCTCGCCATAGGCGGCCAGGTTCTGCGGCCGGGCGAGAGCCGATTCGATTGCGCCGCCATTCCGCACGCCATCCAGGCCGCCATGCTCGGCCAACTGCCGGTCATGAGTGGCGTAGGCCACCTCAGCAACGACCCAGCACCACGCCGTCACTTCGCGAGCGCGCGCAGAATGTCGCGGTCGTCGTGCATGATCTGCTCGGCACAAGCCATCTGGCGCGCAAAATCCGGATTGTAGGGTGTCAGCCGATAACCCCCGTCCGGAGCTTCGGTCAGGTAGATCGTATCGCCCTTCCGAACTCTGAGCCGAGCCATAGCTTCCTTGGTCAGGATCAGTCCGGCCGAAGCACCGACGGTGGTGACTTTGAACGCAAGCATCAGGCCCCTCAAGGCTATATAATGATCATTATATAGCCTTGAGCCGTCACGGCGGCAAGCGCCGCCGCGAACTGGGCGGCAAGAGGTACTGCCTCAGAGGCAACACCCGGCAAGACAAACGGCGCGTTGGAGTCAGCGCGACGGCAGGCGGAGGCGCGGGATCTCGATCGCCGGGCAGCGGTTCATGACCACCTTGAGCCCGGCGGCTTCGGCGCGCGCGGCCGCTGCGTCGTCACGTACCCCGAGCTGCATCCACACCATTTTGGCGCCGACGGCGATCGCATCGTCAACGGCCGCCCCCGCCGCCTCTGGCCGACGGAATACATCGACCATGTCGATTGGCTCGGGCACCTCGGCGAGCGAGGCATAGCACCGCTCGCCGTTGATCGTGTCGCCCGCCGCATTGGGGTTGACCGGGACGGTCCGATAGCCGCGCCGCTGCAGATAGGCCATGACCCTGTGGCTCGGCCGCTCGGGTCTGGGGCTGGCACCGACCACGGCGATGGTGCGCACGCTTTCGAGGATGTCGCACAGATAGTCGTCGGCGTAGGTCTCGTGGTCCAACATACGCCTCAGCGGTCGTGCCAGACCGGCGCGCGCTTGGCGAGAAAGGCGTCGATGCCTTCGCCGGCGTCGCGGGCCAGCATGTTCGTCGTCATGACTTCGGCCGCATAGCGGTAGGCCGCGGCGAGGTCGAGTTCGGCTTGGCGGTAAAAGGCCTCCTTGCCGATCTTGACGGTCAGAGCCGATTTGCCGGCGATTTCGCGGGCAAGACCGTTCACCGCGTCGCGCAACCCTTCCCGCGGTACCACTCGGTTGATAAGCCCGATCGCCCGCGCCGTCTCGGCATCGATGAGCTTGCCGGTCAGCAGCATTTCCATCGCCGCCTTGCGCCCGACGGCGCGGGTCAGTGCCACCATCGGCGTCGAGCAGAAGAGGCCGATATTGACGCCGGGTGTGGCGAACCGGGCATCCTCGGCGGCGACCGCGAGATCGCAGGTCGCGACCAGCTGGCAGCCGGCCGCCGTCGCCACCCCGTGAACCTCGGCGATGACTGCCTTCGGAATTCTGACAATCGCTAGCATCAGCTCGCTGCACTGGGCGAAGAGTTGTTCGTACGTCTCGCGCCGCTGATCGGCACGCAGCTCGCGCAGATCGTGCCCGGCGCAAAACGCGGGCCCGGCGCCGGCGATAACGACGACCCGTGTCGGTGGATCCTTCGCCGCACGGGCGAGGGCTTCGAGCAATGCCGACATCAGCCCGACCGACAGCGCATTGCGCGCGTCCGGCCGATTGAGGGTGAGGCGCAAGATCCCGTGATCGCTCTCCGCGAGCAGAACGGGGGCGTTCATTGTCACCCTCGGCATCGCCGTCATCGCCTTCTCACCCTTGTGGCAACAACCCCATGTTGGACTGCGGGCCGGGCGGCCGCAAGGAACTCCGCTTGACCCTACGCAGTCGATCGCTTACATGACCGGCTTTCGCGGACCGGTGCGAAACCGGCCTGCCGGTTAGCCGTGCCCGGAGCGATGAAGACCTTTTCCGCCAAACCCTCCGATATCGACAAGAAGTGGCTGCTGATCGACGCCGAGGGGTTGGTGCTGGGCCGGCTGGCTTCGCTCATCGCCATGCGCCTGCGCGGCAAGCACAAGCCTTCGTACACGCCGCACATGGATTGTGGCGACAACATCGTCGTCATCAATGCCGAAAAGGTCCAACTGACCGGCAACAAGCGTAAGGACGACATATTCTACTGGCATACGGGTTACCCCGGCGGCATCAAGGGGCGCAGCAAGGGGGCCATCCTCGATGGCAAGCATCCCGAACGGGTCATCGAAAAGGCGGTCGAGCGCATGGTGCCGCGCGGACCGCTCGGGCGCCGGGTCATGAAGAACCTCAGGGTCTTTGCCGGGCCCGAGCACAAGCACGAGGCGCAGCAGCCGGCTCGGCTCGACGTCGCCGCCTTGAACCGCAAGAATGCGAGAGCGTAGTAACGATGGCCGATAACGATCAATCGCAGCGCCCCGGCGCTCAGACTTTCCAGGGTCTGGCGAGCCTGCGTCAGGCGTTGCAGCAAGCGCGCCCGGCGGCCCCGCCGCCGGTTCCGATCGTGGCGCCGGTCGACGTCCAGCCGCGGCTCGACGCGTTCGGCCGAGCCTACGCCACCGGCAAACGAAAGGACGCGGTCGCCCGCGTGTGGATCAAACCCGGTGGCGGGAAGATCGATGTCAACGGCCGCGAAAGCCCGACTTATTTCGCGCGGCCGGTGCTGCGCATGCTGATCAACCAGCCTCTGGTAGCGGCCAATCGGCTCGGTCAGTTCGATGTCTGGTGCACCGTCAAGGGCGGCGGGCTCTCCGGTCAGGCCGGAGCCGTGCGCCACGGCATCAGCCGAGCATTGACCCATTTTGAACCGGGCCTGCGCCCGCTTTTGAAGCAGCAGGGCTTTCTGACGCGAGACAGTCGCGTCGTCGAGCGCAAAAAATACGGCAAGCACAAAGCACGGCGCCGGCCGCAGTACTCGAAGCGGTAACAGCATCTCGACCGGCGCCGCGGAAAAGGGCTTCGCCCTCGCCGTTCATGGCGGCGCCGGGACGATCGGCCGGGACGAAACGGCCCTCTCTCGTACACCTTCTTATCATCATGGATTGCGCCGCGCGCTCGCGGCCGGGCGCAACGTCCTCGCCGCGGGCGGGAGCGCTCTCGACGCGGTGACCCGGGCGGTCGTGGCGCTCGAAGACGACCCACTGTTCAATGCCGGGAGGGGCAGCGTTTTCACCGCCGCGGGAACGCAGGAGATGGACGCCTCGATAATGGACGGGCGGGACCATCGGGCGGGTGCGGTGGCCGGCATTTTGGGGCCGCGCAATCCGGTGTTGGCGGCACGCGGAGTGATGGAACATTCGGACCATGTGCTGCTGATCGGCGAGGGCGCGCTGGCGTTCTGCCGCGAGCACCGTATTGCCTTTGCCGAGCCCGGCTACTTTTCGACAGACGAGCGCCGGCGGGAATTACGGGATGCGCTCGAGAAGCGCAGCCGAGACGCGGTTGGAGCGGGTACGGTGGGTGCCGTCGCCCGCGACCGCAATGGGAACCTCGCCGCCGCTACCTCGACCGGCGGGATGACCGGCAAGATGACCGGCCGGGTCGGCGACAGCCCGATTATCGGCGCCGGTACTTATGCCGACAACGCGACGTGTGCGGTCTCAGCGACCGGCCACGGCGAGTTCTTTATTCGTTACGGCGCCGGCTTCGAAATCGCCACGCGGATGCGCCATGCCGGCCAATCGCTGCAACAGGCGGCACAAGCAGTCGTCGAGGCGCTGGCCAAATTCGGCGGCCGGGGCGGAGTGGTCGCGGTCGATCACACCGCCGCCTTGGTCCTGCCATTCAATACCGCCGGGATGTATCGTGGCTACGTTCGAGCCGATGGCGCGATCCACACCGCGATATGGGACGAGCCCTACCTTTTGGGATGACGCGCGGCCATCTTTCGGAATACCGCGCCCATCTCGTCCACGGCGATAGCCCTGCGCGTCGTCGCCCGTTATGCACAAGACACCGCCGTGGTCAAGGTACTCGCCCCGGCGCGGCGGCGAGCTCTGCGTGCGCCCTGCCGAGCCGCCCGATCCGCGGGTCTGCGATGAGGCAAATGTCCAGTGGTTCCGACGCTGCCGCTGGCAGCGCGATCCGGGATTGGAGGGACGTCTTATGAACCGGCGCGACCTCATTGCTTTTTTTGCGGCTTTATGGCCGTCCGCAGCGCGTCCGGCACTTTCGCGGAACCGGCCGCTGATAGCCTGGTTCTCGGGGCAATCGCAGGAGAGCGCGACCCCTGGGGTTGCCGCGTTTCGAGAGGGATTACGGGAACTGGATTACACCGAAGGCCAAAACATCGAGATCATCTAGCGCTTTGGTGACGGGCGCGAGGAGCGATTGCCCCCTCTTGCCGATGAGCTGGTTCGGCTGAGGTCGGCGGTGATCGTCGCCGTCGCCGTCAACACTGCCGTCGGAGTCAAGAACTTGACTTCGACGATCCCGATCGTCTCGAGCTTCCTCGCTGACGCAGTACATCTGGGTTTGGTCGCCAGCTTCGCTCGACCAGGGGGCAATGTGACCGGGATAACGCCCTATGTGGATGGGCTTCCTGCTAAACAATTGGAATTGGCGCGCGACGTCGTGCCTGGCGCCGCCAGAGTCGGAATCCTCGGCAACATGAACGACCCAAAGGCGCCGCCCCAGCGACGCGAGATCGAGGACGCTGCTCGGCCGCTCGAGGTCAGCGTGGTCGCGCCGGAGATCCGCAGCCCCGAAGATCTCCCAGGTGCAATGACGACGCTAGCAGGGGAGCGTGTTGATGTGGTCATTGTATTACAAACCACGATGCTCCTGAGCGAACGGCGGCAAATCGCAGCATTGGCGGCAGCTAAGCGGCTACCGGCCGTCTATGGGTATCGCGAACATGTCGACGAGGGTGGGCTGATCAGCTATGGGGTTGATACGCGCTGGTGCTATCGCCGCGCCGCTGCGTTCGTGCACAAAATCTTGAACGGTACCGCGCCGGGTGATTTGCCGCTGGAGTTTCCCACGCACCTGGAATTGGTGGTAAACCTCAAGACCGCCAAGGCGCTCGATATTACCATATCGCCTCTGTTGCTGGCCCGCGCCGATGAGGTCCTCGAGTGAATTGGTTTTTAATCTTCGTCCCGTTGCGGACTGCGCGATGCGCTGGCGCACGATCGACCGAAAGACTCCATACTGCAAGGCAAACGCTACGAGCTTTGCACCGACGGAACCCATGGAGACGAATTAAGCCCAGGTCACGAAGTCGAAGTGCAGAGTTATGATCAGGTTAGTAAGGCCCAGCGCGGCGAGGAGGGCCGCCCAGGCGTAGCCCGCAGCCACGATCGCCGGTACCGGCACATTCTGAAGGACGATCTCCGGCAGGTAGCGGATCATCCAGCCGCGCCACAACATCGCAACGGCTACGGCGAGGTGGGCGATGGTCGGCTTTACCATCATGAACCGGGGGGCTCTGCGTCAGCACTGTCGCCCCGCCGAGGACCACAACGAGCCCCAGGCTCATCCATTGCATCGGCTCGACCTGCTGTCCCGTCGCACAGATGCGGGCAAGCTGTGCGAGGCCCGCAGCGACGGCGACCAGGTTACCCCGAGAGCCCACAGACAATCAAAAACAGGAGCGCCGACAGGAAGTCGCTGACCAATTGCCGGAGCGCCTGCTTCACGGTTGTCTCCCATGGATTGGCTGCCGGTCGTAATTGCGGCCCGGCGGAAAAAGGCTCTCGACCTGCGTCGCATCGCCGAGAAGCGCCCTACGGCCGCTTTCGGTCAGCGCGTGGAGTTCCTGCGTCTTGCGTGCGACAAAGTACTTCTCGATCGCTATATAACCGCGAATTAACCGGAAATCGACTATACGCCTCGGCCCCAGCCGCTACCCGCGCTCGTCCGGTTCCGGTTCCTCGCGTCTGAGGATGTCATTTACCCGGTCGAGGGCTCCGCGGGGCCTATGCTCGAGCTCGGTTCCGATCTGATCGTCGGCGGTTGCCCACGGGAAGGCTTCGAGCACCTCAGTCGGGGTGACTTCGGTTTCCACAATCCTTATCAGGACTGCGTCGTCGAGCGGTCCGAAGATCCCGCTGATTTCGGCGGCGGTCGCGGGTTGCAAAATCTGCTTCATCGAACCTGGCACCGGATATCGCCAAAATGGCGTGATCAAGCGCGGACCGCTTCGGTCGGCGGCAGGTGATGCTTGCCGAGGGGAACCACGGTGCTCGCTTGAGGGCCCGCGGCACTCTCGGAATGCTGCGCGACAAAGCGCACCCCATCGCCCACCGCGAGCTTATCGAACCCGCCATTCGTGACGCTGTTACGGTGGAAATAGATCTCATTGCCTTCGGCGCTCAGGATGAAACCACAATTCTGCGCGGGGAGAAGACGCGCGATCCGACCGTGGTCGGGCACCGCGTGCAGCTTCACCTCGCGGCGCCGCTCGCGAACATGATCTTCGAGCAGCCGGCGGGCGGCATCGAAAGCGTCGCGGATGGCGACGTAGACATCCTCATGCGCATGGTGTGCCGCTGGATCGCGGCCGACGGCGATCTCGCGGCCCGGAACTTTAAGGTCGACGCGGATCCGGAACAGATTGCCCTGATGGTGGCGGGGGTGCCGGCATTCGACGACGACGCGGCACGACATGATGCGATCGAAGAATCGTTCGAGCTCCCCGGCCCGCTCACGTATGCGCGCCGCGACTGCCTCCGAGGAATCCATGTGCCGGAAGGTGATCTGAAGCGGAAACTGCATCGAAGTCTTCCTTGCTGGGACAAATCAATAATAGCCAACGCACGACTTCCGGGTATTGATCCAGCGCAATCGTTAAGAACATCTCAGCAATTGGGTTTTTGCTAACCCCCGCCTAAGACGGTTTCTGGCTGCGGTGTCCGGGCCCGAGACAACGCACCAAGCCCATTCAAGCCCCGGCGACGGTGAGGTCGTCGACCCTGAGGGTTGGGGAATCGGCGCCGGCCTTGAATTCGAGATCGTCGGCGGCTTGGAGGCGGGCGAAGATGTCCTTGAGATTGCCGGCCACCGTCATCTCGCTGACCGGAAGGGCGATCTCACCCTTGTCGATCCAGAAGCCGGCCGCGCCCCGGCTGTAATCGCCAGTTACCCCGTTGACCCCCATTCCCATCATTTCGGTCACGTAGAACCCGCTCTCGATGTCGGCGATCAGTGCCCGCGGGCTCAACGCCCCCGGCTCGATCCAGACGTTGGTGGCCGATGGCGCGGGCGGCGAGGCGGTACCGCGCGCGGCGTGGCCGGTCGTCTTGAGGCCGAGCTGGCGCGCGGAGCGCAGATCGAGGAGCCAGGTCGTCAAGACACCCTTGTCGATGATCGCGCGGCGCCGGTTGGCGATACCCTCGCCGTCGAACGGCTTGGAGCGCAGTCCGCGCTGTCGGTGCGGGTCGTCGGTGATCGTGATCGCTTCGGGGAAGATCCGCTCGCCGAGCCGATCCTTCAAAAAGCTCGTGCCGCGCGCGATCGCCGGACCGGAGATCGCGCCCAGAAGGTGCGAGATGAAGCCACGGGCGACGCGCGGGTCGAACACCACAGGGCAGCGGCAGGTCGGCAGCTTCTTCGCGCCGAGGCGTTTGACAGCGCGCTCACCGGCGCTCTTCCCGACCTCGGCCGGGTCACGCAGATCGGCCGCAAAAATGGCACTCGAAAAATCATAGTCGCGCTCCATGCCGGTGCCCGAGCCACTGATCACGCTGACGCTGACGCCGTGGCTCGAACCCGAGTAGGCGCCGGCAAAGCCGTTCGACGCGGCCAGCGCCACGCTCGACCGGCCCCAGCCGGCCTCTGCGCCTTCGGAATTGGTAACCCCCGTGACGGCGAGTGCCGCCTCCTCGGCGGCGCGGGCGCGCTCAATCAGCACCTCGGCGGCGGGCTCATCGGGGTCGAGCATGTCGAGACTCGGCCAAGCGTGCGCGATCTCGGCGGGGTCGGCGATGCCGCAATGAGGGTCCTCGGGCACGGTGCGGGCCATCGCGACCGCGCGCTCGACGAGCGCGGCGAGTGCCTCGGGCGAACGGTCGGTCGACGACGCGACGGCCTGCTGCCGGCCGATGAACACCCTGAGGCCGAGATCGTGGCCCTCCGAACGTTCGAGCTTCTCGGTCTTGCCCAGACGCTGCGCGTGGGACAGCGAGACGCCTTCGAACAGCACGGCGTCGGCGGCATCAGCGCCGGCGCGGCGCGCCCGCCCGATCAGATCCTGCAGGAGGTCGAGCGCGACCCCCGCTTCCTTGCTTGGTTCAGACATCGATTCTCCGCTCACTTCCAGATGGGCTTGCCGGTCCCAGGTAGGCCGTAGCTCGCCCATTTGCTGGTCACTTGGGCGATCGTCTCGTCGGTCATGCGGATCGGCCGGCCCCACTCTCGCCGGGTCTCCGGCGGCAACTTGCCGGTCGCGTCGAGGCCGATCTTGCCGCCGAGACCCGATTGGGGCGAGGCAAAGTCGAGATAATCGATCGGGGTGTTGTCGACGAGCGTGACATCGCGGACGGGGTCCATTCGGGTCGATAATGCCCACATGACCTCTTTCCAGTCGCGCGCATCGATGTCGTCATCCACGACGATAACGAACTTCGTGTACATGAACTGGCGCAGAAACGACCAGACCCCCATCATCACGCGCTTGGCCTGGCCGGGATAGGTCTTGCGAATCGCGACGACGGCGATGCGGTATGAGCACCCCTCCGGCGGTAGCCAAAAATCGACAACCTCGGGAAATTGCTGCTGCAAGAGCGGAATGAATACCTCGTTCAGCGCCTCGCCGAGGATCGAGGGCTCGTCCGGCGGCCGCCCGGTGAAGGTCGATAGGTAAATCGGGCTCTGCCGCATCGTGATCGCCGAGAGGCGGAAGACCGGAAAGCGCTCGACAGCGTTGTAGTACCCAGTATGGTCGCCGTAGGGGCCCTCGTCGGCGTACTCGTCGAGCAAAACGTGGCCTTCGAGAACGATCTCGGCTTGAGCCGGGACCTTTAGCGGCACTGTTTTGCAGTCGACCAGCTCAACCTTGCGGCCGCGCAGGAGCCCGGCGAACTGGTATTCGGAGAGCGTTTCTGGAACTGGCGTGACAGCGGCCAGGATCGTCCCCGGGTCGGCGCCGATCACTGCCGCGGCCGGCAACGGCTCGCAGCGCTCGGCGCGCCAGCGCTGATGGTGCTGCGCACCGCCGCGGTGCTTTAGCCAGCGCATCAAGGTCGTGTCGCGGCCGGTCACCTGCATGCGATAGATGCCCAGGTTGAAGCCGTCTTCGCGGCGTGCGCCCGGCCCTTTGGTCACCACCAGCGGCCAGGTGATCAGCGGCGCGGGTTCGCCGGGCCAGCACGTCTGGACCGGCAGCGCCGCGAGGTCGATCTCGCCACCCCGCAGGACGATTTCCTGACAGGGTCCGGCACCGACGGTGCGCGGCCGCATCGCCATCACCGTCCGCAACAGCGGTAGCAGGTCGAGCGCCTCGCGCCAGCCGCCGGGCGGTTCGGGCTGCTTCAGAAAGGCGAGCGTCTCACCGATCTCGCGCAGGGCACCCGGCTCGCGATCCATGCCCCAGGCGACGCGCTCGACGGTGCCGAACAGATTGACCAGAACCGGCATGTCATAGCTGCCACCGCCCGTGCGGGTGACGTTCTCGAACAATGCGGCGGTTCCGCCCTCGGCGAGGAGCCGGGTCTGGATCTCGGTCATCTCGAGATATGGCGACACCGGCGCCGCGACCCGCACCAACCGCCCGCTCGATTCGAGCCGGTCGATAAAATCACGCAGACTGGCATAGGGCATGCCCGCTATATGGGTCCGCCCCGATGCGTTGGGGAGCGCCGCTGCTTGCGCGCGAAAATCGAAAAGACCATCATTTGATCGAGGGCGATGAGGAGATGACGAGGCTGAACGCGCTCTACGACGAAGACTTCGTGCGCTGGACCGAGGAGCAGGCAGCCGCGCTGCGGCGGGCCAAGAGCCTGCGTCCGGCCGGATCGGCAGGCTCGAATATGCCGCTCGATTGGGAGAATCTTGCCGAGGAGATCGAGAGCTTGGGGAAGTCGGACCGGCGCGAGTTGCGTTCGCAGATTACTCGGGTTCTGCGCCACCTCCTGAAGCTGGAAGCCTCTTCCGCAGCGCAACCACGCGCAGGCTGGCGGACGACGATCGACGAAGCGCGGACGGAAATCGAGGGCCTCTTCGAGGACAGCCCCAGCCTCCGGCGCGAGACCCAAGCATTGATCAAAAAACAAATTCGCGCCGCCGCGAGGCTGGCCGCGGACGATCTCATGCAGCACGGGGAGCAGATCGGGGCGATACGGGCACGGTTCGAAGGAGATGCCTATACCGAGGAGCAGGTCCTTGGAGATTGGTTTCCGGACGGCCCCGACTGACCTCTGCTTGAGGGCTCTCACGCAGACAGCACCTGCCACACAATGGCGTCGCGGATGTCGCGGTCTTCGAGCTCGCGGCTTGTCGGCACGAGGTAGTGCGCGCGCTCGATGAGGCCCTCACTCGGGAGGTATGCGCGTCCCGGGTCACCCAGTAGGGCGAGGGTGCCCCGAGCGGCCAGCCCGCGCAGCCAGCCCATGACCCGGTCCGCCATCGGCCGCTCGTAGCACACATCGCCGGCGGTCACGACTTCCCACCGCGCATCGACCGTGTCGAGCAGATCCGTTGTCGTCACGGCAATGGCGACATCGTTCAGCGATGCGTTCGCAGCGATCGCGGCGGCGGCGAAATGGTCGATCTCGGCCGCGAGCACAGAGGCTGCTCCGGCCTTGGCGGCGGCGATCGCGACGATGCCCGACCCGGCGCCGAAATCGAGCACCGAGCGGCCGGCGACTCGTTCGGGGTGGTCGAGAAGAAAGCGGGCTAGCGCCTGACCGCCGGCCCAGGCGAAAGCCCAGAACGGCGGCGGCAACGCGCTGAGCGCCAGGGTATCCTCGGTCGCCTGCCAGATCGGGGCGATTTCCGTTGCCAGATAAAGGCTGATCTCTGGCACCAGCGAGGGCGCCGTGATCGCCGTATTGCGGCGGACGAAGGCGGCGCGGTCCACGGCCGGATCAGGCAACGTGACCAGCGATGATCCCGCCGAGCATCAGCCAGCCGACGACGCGGTTCGAGCGGAACTTTGCAAGGCAATCGGCCGGGTCGTCAACGGCCACCCTCGACGCCTGCCCGGCCAGCTGCAACGCCGATCCGGCGAGCCCGACCCAGAACAGGATGCCGAGCCCTGCCACAAATCCTGCCTCCGCCCACGACGATAGAGCAACGGCGTAGAAAACAAAGAGCCACGGGCGGGTGTGCGGGCCGAGCGCAATCGCCGAGGATTTGACGCCGATCCGTAAATCGTCCTCCTTGTCCTGATGTGCGTAGATCGTGTCGTAGCCGATGGTCCAGAACACGCCTCCCAAATAGAGCAGAACGGAAGGCCCAGCGAGGGTTCCGGTCACGGCGGTCCAGCCGAGCAGGGCCCCCCAGTTGAAATTGAGGCCGAGGAATAGTTGCGGCCAATAGGTAACCCTTTTCATAAACGGATAAGTGCCGATCAGCCCGAGAACGGCAATGCCGAGCAGGACACTCGTCCGGTTCAGGGCGAACAGCACTGCGGCACCGGCCGCCAGTTGGAGCACCAGGAACAGAAGCGCCCGACGTACGGTTACCGCGCCGCTCGGCAACGGACGCAGCCGGGTGCGGGCGACAAGCGCGTCATAATGACGGTCGGCGATGTCGTTCAAGGTGCAGCCGGCGCCGCGCATCGCGACCGCACCGACCGCGAACAGCACCAGCAACACCGGATCCGGCCAGCGCGGCGACGCAAGCGCAATCCCCCACCAGCCCGGGAACAGCAGCAGCCAGGTCCCGATCGGGCGGTCGAGCCGAGCCAGACGGGCGTAGGGCCGAACCCGCGCAGGCAGGTAGTGCTCTACCCAATCACCGTGACGGATGTCACTCGGATCGGAGCGGGAAGCCGGCTTCCCCTCAAGTTGCCTGACCGTTTCCATTGGACCCAGTCTAATTTTAATCTTGTCGACGCAACAGATGGGGCACGTCAGGGTGGCCAAACACCGAGGGCCGCGCCTTCATGTCGAGGCCGGGCTTGCATCGGGCGGATCGGTCGAGCTCGAGACCGGGCAGGCGCATTATCTGCGCTCCGTGCTGCGGCTGGGCCGAGGTGCGGCAGTCACCGGATTCAACGCCGCCGACGGGGAGTGGCTGTGCCGTATCGCCGAGGTCGGCAAGAACCGCGTGCGGCTGACGGTCGAGCACCAATTGCGGGTGCCCGAGCCCGACGCCGATCTCTGGTTGCTGTTCGCGCCGATCAAGCGGGCCCGGCTCGACTGGCTCGTCGAGAAGGCGACCGAGCTTGGCGCCTCGGCGCTGTTGCCGGTGTGGACAGTGCGAACCCAGTCGGAGCGTCTTAACCTCGAACGGTTGCGCGCGCATGCCGTCGAGGCGGCCGAACAGAGCGAGCGTCTTTCGGTGCCTGAATTGCACCCCCCCGAAGCGCTCGATCGAGTGCTTGCCGCTTGGCCGGCCGAGCGGCCTCTTATGGTGTGTGACGAGAGTGGTGCGGGCGAACCGATCAGTGAAGTCGCGAGGCGGCTCGCGGCGGGGCCGGTGGCGGTTCTTGTCGGGCCGGAAGGCGGGTTCGACCAGACGGAGCTTGACGCTTGGGGCAAACTCTCTTTTGTTAGTCGCATCGGGCTCGGCCCGAGGGTGTTGCGTGCGGAGACGGCCGCGCTTGCGGCTTTGGCAGTCTTCCAGGCGATCGCCGGTGATTGGCGCCGCACTCGTACCCGTTGATCGTCCTTGCCGTTATCGTTGGGAGTTCCGCCGAGGATGACCACAGCCCCGAGCTCGCCAGGAGCGCCGATCACCGACAAGCGGCAGCTCATCGAATATCTCGAATCCGGATGCAAGCCGCCCGCGGCGTGGCGGGTTGGCACCGAGCACGAGAAATTCGTCTTTCGCCGCTCGGATCTGCGCCGGGTGCCCTATGAGGGGCTGGACGGGATCGCCGCGGTGCTGCGCGAGATGACGCGCTTCGGTTGGAAGCCGATCCTCGAAAACGGCGACACGATCGCGCTGGCGAACGATGCGCAATGCGCGATCACGCTCGAGCCGGGTGGCCAGTTCGAGCTGAGCGGCGCGCCGCTCGAGACCGTTCATCAGACCTGCGACGAGGTGCATGAGCACCTCCGCCAGGTGCGCGAAGTGTGCGACGAAGTCGGGCTTGGCATGCTCGGGCTTGGCTTCGATCCGAAATGGCGGCGCGATGAGATTCCGTTCATGCCTAAGGCCCGTTATCGGATCATGCGCGACTACATGCCGAAAAAGGGCCGGCTCGGCCTCGATATGATGCTGCGCACCTGTACGGTACAGGCCAATCTCGACTACGGATCCGAGGCTGACATGGTAAAGAAATTCCGCGTCAGCCTCGCGCTGCAGCCGGTCGCGGTGGCGCTGTTCGCGAACTCGCCGTTTGTCGAAGGAAAGCCCTCCGGCTTTCTTAGCCAACGCAGCCTCGTGTGGACCGACACCGATCCCGACCGATGCGGTACCTTGCCATTCGTTTTCGAAGACGGTTTCGGCTTCGAGCGCTATGTCGACTATATGCTCGATGTGCCGATGTATTTTGTCTACCGGGGCGGGCGCTACATTGATGCGAGTGGTCAATCCTTCCGCGATTTCATCGCCGGCAAGCTGCCGGCGCTGACTAACGATGTCCCACGACTCGGCGACTGGGCCGACCATTTGACGACCGCGTTTCCCGAGGTGCGGCTGAAGACGTTTCTCGAAATGCGTGGCGCCGACGGCGGTCCGTGGCGCAGGCTTTGCGCGCTACCGGCTTTGTGGGTCGGTCTCTTCTACGATTCTGCGGCACTTGATGCGGCCAGCGACCTCGTTGCTGACTGGACTGGCGAGGAACGCGAGGCGATGCGCCGCGACGTTCCCCGGCTGGGGCTCGCCACGCCGCTGCGGACGCGAACGCTGCGCGACATCGCGCTTGAAATGCTCGAGATTTCGCGGGAAGGGTTGCATCGGCGGGCCCGCCGAAGCATGGCCGGCGAAGACGAAACGCATTTTCTCGACCCGCTCTTCGCCATCGCCGGCTCGGGGCGTACCCCGGCCGAAGAGCTGCTGGAGGATTTCCACACCCGCTGGGGCGGCAACGTCGATCCGGTATTCACCGATTACGCCTATTAGGAATGGTTTTGGTGCGCTGCCGCCCGGGTACGGACGCGCGGCGATCCCTGTGTCGGCCGGCCCCCCTGTAAAAGGCCGGAAAACAGGGTGAATTATCGCTTCCGCATTGGTATTTGCCCCAATCGTCCGCGATAAAGATCTATATATCAAACACTTGGAAGCCGTCATCCGATTAGCACGAACAGGGGCCGGACACCGCCGACCAGGGGGCGAAATCGGTCTATCAGGGGGCGAACAGGGCAGGCTTCTTTGTGATCATCCTACTGCGATATTTACTTACTAGCCCGGCGAGGGCGCCGGCGACGGTGGCAGGCTTTCGATGATCTGTCGACCGTTGCCGAGCCGCATCGCGGGCCAGTCTTCGGGATGGTTCATCGCGGTGTCGGGGGCGCGACCCGACAGCGACATCCAACGCTCGCGATCCCATGAAGTGATGGCGATTTCGGCCCGCAACTGCGTTCCCGGTGCGGGTGGGGTGATGCCGAGCGCCGACCACGGAATTACCATCTCCGCGGTGATCCGGGGCTGATCGGCTCCGAAATAGACCGCTTCGGCGCCGCTGACTTCGGCGCAACGCTCGGTGATCGCAATCTGGGCCGCGCCCGCGCAGAGCTGCGCCCTCATCGGCGGATGGTCGTGGAACTTGGTGCGCGGCGGAATAAAGAACAGCGTAAAGCGCCGCGGCCCTTGGCCGAAATCGACGCCGATCTCGACGCGATAGGCATCGCCGAGCGGGAAGGCCCCGTCATAGACGAGAAGATCCGGTTCGAAGTAATCCTGGCCGATCGTCGCTAGTGCAAGACCGCGCTCGCTCCACGAGAGATAGGCTTCGCCAAATTCGACGGCCCCCGGGGAGGCAGTCAGGCGCGGCAGCAGGCTCGCCGGTTTCGGCCAGTCGGAAAGCGAGCGCTCATGCACGGAGATCGACGCGTGCGGTAGAGCGAACGTCCCGGTTCTCGGTAGCGAGACCGCCGCTGCTGCATGAATCTGGGGAGCGCGCCGGTTCGCTGCTGCGAGCGCCGCGGTCAGACGCTCGTACGGCCGGTCGTTGATGTCCACCAGCCCAAAGTCATAATCCTCGCCGTCGGGGCGCCCGCCTTTTGGATGATCGTAATACATGAACCAATGGGCGCCGACGAGTTCGGGGATCGCGGCGAAATTCGCCGTTGCCGCGGCTGCCCCAGCCGCTCGGTCCTCTTGCGTGGCGACCGTCATCAGATGGCCGTTGTTGCGGTTTCCAGTGCGGTTCTCGCGTGCCGCGAAAAACCATTCTGAAACGAGAACAGGCTTGCCGCTGGACAATTTTCGCAAGCCGTCGAAAAAATAATCCGCGATCCAGCCGTCGCTGCTGTCGACATTGTAATTGGTAGCGATCGCGTCGACATGCGGCGCCATCGCTCGTACCGCAGCCGGGTCGTAGTAGATTGGCAACCGGTCGCCGAACAATAGAGCGTCGGGATCGGCCGCGCGGATCGCCCGCTCAGCGAGTGTGTAGTAACGCTCAGCGACCATACCGGTCCATTCCCGCACGACATGGATTCCGGCGCCGCCGGGCTTCATTCGGGTCGCTTCAACGGCACCGAGCAGCTGTTCCCACGAATCGATCGCGGCCGGCGGCGAGAAATCGGCTGTAAAGCGCGACCAGTCGTCGGCATAGTGCCGACGCAAGAGTTCGACCCAGCGCTGCTTGGTCACCGAGCTCGCCGGCTTCGAAGAGTAGAAGATAAACAGCGCTCCCGCCCACCAGCCAACCTCGTTATCGGAGAAATAGCCGATACGGTATGGCGAGTCGCGGTACGGAGCCACGAGCTCGCGGGCGAGCGCGTTCATCCGGGTCTCGGTCTCGGGCGCGAACGGGTCGAACCAGTGAAAGCGTGCCAGACGCCCGAGCTCGAGGTTGATGATCGTCGGGAGTTTGAGCGTTTGCGGCGCGAGGGCCCAGCCGCCGGCGCTGTTGAACCCCCACGAAGACAGCCGCCGCCGGGTCTCCGCCGTCCAATCCGCAAGCGTCGGCTCGAACGTCTTCCAGCTGTAATAGATCTTGCCCTCTTTCTCGCGCTCGGGATAGCCGCCGTCGAGGACGTTGACGCCGAGGCTGAGAAAGCGCTCGCCGCATGGTGTCACCAGCCAGGACACTCCGCTTTCGGCGGTGAGCGACCAGCGGGTGGAGAGGGCCGCAGCAAAATCGGCGCAGGCAAAGCTGCCGGTAGGGACCGCCGACGCGACCGTGACCGCGATAAAAACCGCAACGCTGCGCGTGGCGGCGCGTGTCACGCGCTCGTGCCGCCGACCGTCAGCCCGTCCATCCGCAACGTCGGCTGGCCGACGCCGACCGGCACGCCCTGCCCGTCCTTGCCGCAAGTGCCGATCCCGTCGTCGAGGCGAAGATCGCTGCCGATCATGGTCACTTTGGTCAGAGCGTCTGGTCCGTTGCCGATCAACGTCGCACCTTTTACCGCGGGTCCGACCTTGCCGTCCTCGATCAGGTACGCTTCGGATGCGGAAAACACAAACTTGCCCGAGGTGATATCGACTTGGCCGCCGCCGAAATTGACCGCGTAGAGCCCGCGCTTGACCGAGCCGAGGATCTCCTGCGGGTCGTGTCCGCCGGCCAGCATGTAGGTATTTGTCATCCGCGGCATCGGCGCATGAGCAAAGCTCTGCCGTCTGCCATTTCCGGTCGGAGCAGCGCCGAGAAGCCGGGCGTTCATGCGATCCTGCATGTAGCCCCGCAGGATGCCGTCCTCGATCAGCACGGTGCAGTTAGTCGGCGTGCCCTCGTCGTCGACGGTCAGCGAACCCCGCCGGTCGGGCAACGTTCCATCATCGACGACCGTCACCCCCTGTGTGGCAACGCGCTGCCCGATCATCCCCGAGAAAGCCGAAGTCCTCTTGCGGTTGAAATCGCCCTCGAGTCCGTGCCCCACTGCTTCATGCAGCATTACCCCTGGCCATCCCGGCCCGAGAACCACCGTCATCTCGCCCGCCGGCGCGGGGACCGCGCCGAGATTGACGAGCGCTTGGCGCAATGCCTCGTCAACTTGGACCTTCCAGTGCTGGGGGTCGAGATAACGGTCGTAGGCGACGCGCCCGCCAGCCCCCGCGGACCCCGTTTCCATGCGGTCGCCTTCGCCAACGACGATCGCGACATTCAATCGCACCAGCGGTCGGATGTCCGCGACCCGGCGGCCATCGGGGCGAACGATCTGCACTGCCTGCCACACGCCGCTCAGCGAGGCCATTACCTGTCTGACCCTGTCGTCGCGGCTCCGGGCGTAGGCGTCAATCTCGGTGAGAAGCCGTGTCTTGGTCCCGAGATCGACCAAGCCGAGCGGGTTCTCCTCGGTGTATAGATTCCGGTTGGTGCCGGAAGGCGGTGCTGCCATGACCCCGGAATAGCCGCCCGCCACTGCCCGCACCGTTGCTGCGGCGCGGCGGATCGCCGCTTCCGAAAGCTCGGAGGCATGTGCATAACCGGCGGCCTCGTCGGCAACCGCGCGCAATCCGAACCCCTGGGAGGTGTCAAAGCTCGCGTTCTTGATCCGGCCGTCGTCGAGCGCGAGGCTCTCGGACTGGCTGTATTCGAGGTACAGCTCACCGTCATCCATGCCGGCCAGTGATTGGGTGACGAGCGCCTCGACACGAGCCGGGTCCATCCCGGTCTTCTCGAAGAACAGCGCGTCGGTAACGGCGAGATTGGTCATTCGCTACTCCCTCTGGAAACGGCCCAAATATGGCCTCAGGCGCTCGCGAGCGAAAGACGTGATCGCTCTCGGTACGGGATGTTGCGCCGCTGCGGCGGCTCGTCGCAAGGAGTCGAGACGGGGTTGACCCGGTTGTTGTCAGAACGAGCTTTGGTGTAGGTTCCGCTGGGCTTTGCCGCGCGGCCGAAACCCGCCGGAGGATCAGCCAGCAGTCCATAACGGATGAGAGGCTGCAGGCGCATGGTGCGGTTGACGAGGTTGTTGACAACGAAGACGACGGCAAAAGCTGTTGTGGCGCTCATGCTCGGCGTGATCGGAGGCGTTGCGGTCGCGACGATCGCCCCGGCTGCCGAGCCGAAGCCGTGGCAATTTGGCATGCAGCCGCCGGCCACTGAAGTCATGGCCCGGCTATCGGCGTTTCACTTCGGGCTTTTGATCGTCATTTTTCTTATCACGATTTTCGTTCTGACCTTGCTCGTCGTCGCAATGTGGCGCTTTAACCACCGGCGCCACCCGGTCCCGACGCGCACCTCGCACAACACCGTCATCGAGATGCTATGGACCGTAGTCCCGGTGGTGATCCTGGTTGGGATCGCCATCCCCTCCTTCAAGCTGATGTACTACATGGACAGGGTGCCCAATCCGGAGATGACGATCAAAGTGACGGGGCATCAGTGGTACTGGTCATACGAGTATCCCGACCAGGATGGGCTCGCCTTCGACAGCAACATCATTCCAGAGGTTGAGCTGAAGCCGGACCAGAAGCGGCTGCTCGACGTCGACAACCCGCTCGTTGTTCCGGCCGGTGCGACAATCCGTGTGCTGATTACCGGGACGGACGTGATCCACAGCTGGTTTGTTCCGTCCTTCGGGGTCCAGGAGTATGCCGTCGTCGGCCGGCTCAACGAGAGCTGGATGAAGATCGAGCACGAGGGCATCTATTATGGCCAGTGCAACCAGATCTGTGGCGTCAATCACGCCTTCATGCCGATCAAGGTCGCGGCGGTATCGAAGGATGCGTTCAAGAATTGGCTGGTCGACGCCAAGAAAAAGTTCGCGCGGCGTGACGACGGCAGCGGCGCGGTCCGCGTCGCTGCGGTTCCGGAGCCGGCGGACGCCGCCCGCCCGATGCCCGGTAACTGAGATCGAGGGAGTGAGGGATGGCTTACGAGCGGGACGCTCACATCGCCGACCTACATGGCCACGAGGCCTATGGTCACGGCCATGCCCCGGGGTTTTTCACTCGCTGGTTTTGCTCGACCAACCACAAGGACATCGGCACCCTCTACCTGCTCCTCGCTATCGTTGCCGGTGTGATCGGCGGCGCCTTTTCGGTCGTCGCGCGGATCCAGCTGATGCATCCTGGCAACACATTCATCGAGGACCATCAGCTCTATAACGTCATCGTCACCGCGCACGGGCTGATCATGGTCTTTTTCGTGGTCATGCCGGCGATGATCGGTGGGTTTGGCAATTGGCTCGTGCCGCTGATGATCGGCTCGCCGGACATGGCCTTCCCGCGCATGAATAACATAAGTTTCTGGCTCTTGATCCCGTCCTTTGCGCTGTTGGTCGGGTCGACGATGGTCGGCCAAGGCGCCGGCGTCGGCTGGACGGTCTATCCGCCGCTGTCGGGGCCGCTCGGACATCCCGGGCCGGCGGTCGACATGGTGATCTTCTCGCTGCATCTCGCCGGCGCTGCATCGATCATGGGGGCCATCAATTTCATCACGACGATCTTCAACATGCGCGCCCCCGGCATGACGATGCACAAGATGCCGCTCTTCGTGTGGGCGATCCTGGTGACGGCCTTCCTGTTGCTGCTATCGCTGCCGGTGCTCGCCGGAGCGATCACGATGCTGCTGACCGACCGCAATTTCGGCACCACTTTTTTCGACCCGGCAGGCGGCGGCGACCCGCTGCTGTTCTTGAACCTCTTCTGGTTCTTCGGCCATCCCGAGGTATACATCCTGATCTTGCCAGGCTTCGGGATGATCTCGCAGGTGGTGTCGACCTTTTCCAAAAAGCCCATCTTCGGCTATCTCGGCATGGCCTACGCCATGATGGCGATCGGCGTCATCGGCTTCATCGTGTGGGCGCATCATATGTTCACGACCGGGATTTCGGTCGATGCACGCGCTTACTTTACGGCGGCGACGATGGTGATCGCGGTGCCCACCGGGGTGAAGATCTTCTCGTGGATCGCCACGATGTGGGGTGGGTCGATCGACTTCAAGACGCCGATGCTGTGGGCGATGGGCTTCATCTTTCTATTCACGATCGGTGGCGTGACCGGGATCGTATTGGCCAATGCCGGCGTTGATTTTGCACTACACAACACTTATTACGTAATCGCTCATTTCCATTACGTATTGTCGCTGGGCGCAGTATTTTCGATTTTTGCCGGATTTTATTACTGGATCGGTAAAATGTCGGGGCGGACGTACAACGAGACCTTCGGTAAGATCCATTTTTGGACCACCTTCATCGGGGTCAACCTGACCTTTTTCCCGATGCACTTCCTCGGTCTTGCCGGCATGCCCCGGCGCATCGCCGATTATCCGGATGCGTTCGCCGGCTGGAACATGGTAGCCTCGATTGGCTCGTATATCTCCTACGCGTCGACCCTGTTCTTCGTCTTTATCGTGCTTCACACCCTCTTCGCCGGGCGTCGTGTCGGGGCCAATTATTGGGGAGAGGGAGCAACAACCCTCGAATGGAAAGTCTCATCGCCGCCGCCGTTTCACAGCTATGAAGAGCTGCCGGTCATTTCATGAGCGTCCGCCGCCGTGACTGAATTGTCCGACGCACCGGCGACGGACGCCATCCGATTTGGAACGACCGCTGGGGCGGGGGTCGCGGACTATATCGAGATCCTGAAGCCCCGAGTCATGTCGCTAGTCGTCTTCACGGGGCTCGTCGGGCTGGTCGTGGCGCCGGGACATCTCCATCCGGTGCTGGCCGCGGTTGCGGTGCTGTGCATTGCGGTCGGCGCCGGTGCGGCAGGCGCCATCAACATGTGGTACGACCGCGACATCGACGCGCTGATGCGGCGCACCGCGGGGCGGCCTTTGCCCTCAGGCCGCATGATGCCGGGCGAGGCGTTGGGCTTCGGTGTGGTGCTCGGGATCGGAGCGGTGCTGGTGATGGGGCTAGCGGTCAACTGGGTGGCGGCCGAGCTGCTGGCGCTGGCGGTCAGCTTTTACGTCTTGGTTTACACGATCTGGCTGAAGCGGCGGACGCCGCAGAATATCGTGATCGGCGGCGCCGCGGGTGCTTTCCCACCGATGATCGGCTGGGCGGCGGCGACAGGGGAGATCAGCTGGGGCGCGATCTCATTGTTCGCAATCATCTTTTTCTGGACCCCGCCGCATTTCTGGGCGTTGTCGCTGTATCGGACTGGCGATTATGCGGCTGCCGGCGTGCCGATGCTACCGGTCGTTTCTGGGCCACGCGAAACCAAGCGCCAGATCCTGCTCTATACCCTTGTGCTGTGGCCGGCAGCGATCGCGCCTTGGCTGCTGGATGTTGCGGGCAGCCTCTACGGCGCCGGTGCACTGCTGTTGAGCGCGGTCTTCACCGGCGCGGCGATCGAGGTATGCCGCGACGACGGCGATCGCAGCGCCCGCCGAATGTTCGCTTTTTCACTGCTATATCTGTTCCTGACCTTCAGCCTGTTGCTGGTGGACCACGCCGGCGGAGATTGGCACTAACCGCAATGGACCTCGAAGGAGAGCGGCAGCGGACGATCCGCGCGCGTAACCGAGCGCTAGTCGCTGTGCTCGTGGGCTTGGTGGCATTGTTCTACGCCATCACGATCGTCCGGATGGGTGGTTAGGGATGCCGAGAGAGACCGGAGCGCAACGGCGCCGCCGCAACGGCGCAACCGTGTTGTTTCTCGTTTCGGTGGTCGCCGGCATGACCGGCTTGTCGTTTGCCTCGGTGCCGCTCTATCGCCTGTTTTGCCAGGCGACCGGCCTGGGCGGCACGACCCAGCGTGCCGCGACCGCACCGGCCGAGGCGGCCGCGGCCGTCGTCACGATCCGCTTCGATGCCGAGACTGCGCCGGACCTAAGCTGGGAGTTTCGCCCATCGCAGGGCATGGTCACCGTTCATCCGGGCGAAGCGCGGCAGATCTCATACCGCGCCGTCAACAATACCACCCAGCCGGTCACCGGTTCCGCCACCTACAACGTGACGCCCGCCAAGGCCGGTATCTACTTCGACAAGCTGCAATGCTTCTGTTTTTCCGAGCAATATCTCGTAGCTGGCGAGAGCGTCGATATGCCGGTGGTGTTCTTCGTCGATCCCGACATCCTGACGGACCCGAACACCAGCGACGTGCGCGAAATCACGCTGTCCTACACGATGTTCCGGGCGCATCAGCCGGCGCGCCCGACGGCTTCCGCGGCACCACCGGCACCCTCCGTGAATTGACCGCACCAAGTCCAGATCCATGAGCGAGTCGCACGCCGCGCCAAAGCATCCCTATCACCTGGTCGATCCCAGCCCGTGGCCGATCGTCGGTGCGATCGCCGCCGGGCTTCTGACCGGAGGCGGCGTCCTCTACATGCACGGCTACGGCTGGACCGTGCTGATCATCGGGATCGTCCTGGTGCTCGCCACCATGTTCGTGTGGTGGCGCGACGTGATCCGCGAAGCGACCTTTCAGGGCTATCACACCCCGGTTGTACAGCTCGGTATGCGCTACGGCATGGCGTTGTTCATCGCCTCGGAGGTGATGTTCTTTGCCGCCTTCTTTTGGGCGTTCTTCGCATCGAGCCTGTTTCCGGTCGGCGGTGTGTGGCCGCCGAAAACGATCCATCCGTTTAACCCGTTTGAATTCCCGTTTCTCAACACGTTAATCCTGCTGTTGTCGGGGACCACGGTCACCTGGGCGCACCATTGCTTGATCGAAGGTGACCGCAACGGATTGCTGCGGGGTTTGGCGCTGACCGTCTTTCTCGGCATCTGCTTCACCTCGGTCCAAGCCTACGAGTACAGCCACGCGCCATTTCACTTCACTGGCGGCATCTACCCGTCGACCTTTTTCATGGCGACCGGCTTTCACGGCTTCCATGTCATTATCGGCACGACCTTTCTGATCGTCTGCCTCTACCGGGCATGGGCGGGACACTTCAAACCGGATCATCACTTCGGCTTCGAGGCGGCCGCCTGGTATTGGCATTTCGTCGATGTGGTTTGGCTTTTCCTCTTTGTTTGCGTTTATTGGTGGGGCGAGGGGAGCGGCGGCGCCGGCCCGGTAGGCTGATCCGCCGGTGCCAACAACGGACTTCCCCGTCGTCACTCTGCTGCGCGCGGCGCTTGGTTGCCGATGTCCGCGATGCGGCAGGGGCAGGCTGTTTGCCGGCCTACTGAGTGTGCGCCCAGCGTGCACGGTCTGCGGGCTCGACCTGTCGGCGCAGGATGCCGGTGACGGCCCGGCGGTCTTTGCCATCCTGTTTTTGGGCCTGATCGTCGTCGGGCTCGCAGCCTTGGTCGAGATCAACTTTTCACCGCCGATCTGGGTGCATCTACTGTTGTGGGCGCCGTTGATCCTGATCGGCGCGGTGGCGATGTTGCGCCCGCTCAAGGCGGGGTTGATCGCGTTGCAATATCGGCATCGGCGGCTCGGTGCCTCGCCGCCGCACTGATACTTGGGTCTGCTCATGGCCGGCATGACCCGGTTTCGCCCGTTGTTCTGGCCGACCGTGTTCACCGTGCCGGTGGTGCTGCTGTTGCTCGGGCTCGGCTCTTGGCAGATCGAGCGGCTGTTCTGGAAGCGCGAGCTGATCGCGCAGCGTCAGGCGGCGCTGGCGGCAGCTCCGGTCGCCGCTCCGCTCAGCTTGGAAGAAGCGCGCGGCATGGAGTTCCGCCACGTCACCGACGAGGGCGTCTTTCTGCACGACAAGGAGATCTTTCTCGGCGCGACATCGGAGGCTGGGAGAATTGGTTACCAGGTGCTGACCCCGCTCCAGGAGCCCAGCGGTCGCATCGTCTTCGTCAATCGCGGGTTCATCCCGGCGGAGCTCAAGAATCCGGCCACGCGGTCCGCCGGTCAAATCGCCGGCACGGTCCTGATGGCGGGATTGCTGCGGCTGCCGCCGGCCGAAAAACCCGCCTGGTTTCTGCCGGACAACCGCGCCGACCTGAACTACTGGTTCTGGGTCGATCTGCCGCCGATGGCCATAGCCGACAGGCTCGATCGGGTCGCACCCTTCTATATTGATGCCGATGCGACCCCGAACCCGGGAGGCTGGCCGAAGGGCGGCGTCACCCGCCTCCAGCTGCCGAACGACCATCTGCAATATGCGATCACGTGGTTTTCCCTAGCGGTTGCGCTAATCGTTGTCTATTTCCTCTTTCACCGCCGCAACGCGGGATCGGGATGACCGCTTATCGTCAATTAGAGGCGTTATTTCGCCGGATCGGAGCGATCGAGGAGGCGATCTCGATGCTCCATTGGGACGCCGCAGTGATGATGCCAGCAGGCGGGGCCGCGGCCCGAGCGGAGCAGCTCGCGACCTTACGGGTGCTCAGCCATCAGCATCTCACCGCGCCGGAGATCGGCGACCTCTTGGCCGAGACCGAGAGTGAGAGCGACGCGCTCGACGAGTGGCAGCGCGCCAATTTGCGCGAGATGCGGCGGCGCCGGGTGCACGCGGCAGCGCTGCCGGATACGCTCGTCGAGGCCGAGTCGCGCGCTTGTTCCGAGTGCGAGGCGGTGTGGCGAAATGCCCGAGCGCAGAACGACTTCGCTGCCGTCCTGCCCCTGCTAAAGCGGGTGCTGCGCTTGGAACGCGAGATTGCCGCGATCAAGGCGGAACACCTCGAAACCAGCCCTTATGAGGCGCTTCTCGACCAATACGAGCCGGGCGGGTCGGTCGCGACGATTGACCGGCTGTTCGATGAGCTCACGCGTTTCCTGCCGGATTTGCTCGAAGCGGTCCTGACCCGGCAAGCGGCTTTTCCGTCGCTGCCAGCCCCTTCCGGGCCTTTCCCGGTCGACCTGCAGCGCCGGGCCGGGATGCAGCTAATGGAGCATATCGGCTTCGATTTCACGCGTGGCCGGCTCGATGTCAGCGCCCATCCGTTTTGCGGCGGCACACCCGATGATGTGCGGATCACGACGCGCTACGACGAGAACGATTTCGCGCGAGCGCTGATGGGGGTTCTGCACGAGACCGGCCACGCCCTCTACCAGAGGGGTCTCCCCGCTGAATGGCGCCTGCAGCCGGTCGGCCGTGCCCGCGGCATGGCGGTTCACGAGAGCCAGTCCTTGCTGCTGGAGATGCAGGTCTGCCGCAGTCCCGCGTTCCTGACCTTCGCGGCGCCGATCCTGCGCGGAGCTTTCACCGGTGACGGGCTGGGCTGGGGTGCCGACGCGCTCCACCGGCGCCAGATCCGTGTGCAGCGCGGCCTGATCCGGGTCGATGCCGACGAGGTGACCTATCCCGCTCACGTGATTCTGCGCTACCGCTTGGAGCGGGCGATGATCGCCGGCGACCTCGCGCCGGCGGACCTCCCCGGCGCCTGGGCCGAGGGGCTCCGTCGATTGCTCGGTATCACCCCGCCCAACGATCGCGAGGGGTGCCTGCAGGACATCCATTGGTATGACGGCGTCTGGGGTTATTTCCCGACCTATACCCTCGGCGCACTGATCGCGGCGCAGCGGTTCGAAGCCGCTCGCGAGGCCATCCCGGATGTGCTGCAGGCGATAGCGCAGGGCGAATTCGCCCCGTTGCTCGGCTGGCTGCGCGAAAGAGTTCATTCGAAAGGATCGCTGTTGTCGACGGCAGAGCTGGTCGAGAACGCCACGGGTCGGCCGCTCGGGACGGCGAGTTTCGAGCGCCATTTGCACGATCGTTACCTCGGTTAGCGCAACCTCCCGGCAGCGGGGGCGTTAGCGGGACAACACAACAGGTTTGGGGGATGCCGTGTTCGACAGTGCCGAGAAACTGCAGGCTTGCGGCGCGGATCGCGATGCCGTGATCGAGCGGTTCGCCGAGGTGCGCCGCGAAAGCGAAGCGCTGACGGCCAATCTGACGCCCGAGGATCAGTCGATCCAGTCGATGCCCGAGGTCAGCCCGACTAAGTGGCACCTTGCGCACACGACCTGGTTTTTCGAGACCTTCATTCTGAGCCGGCTCGACGCGAGTTACCGTGTCTTCGACCCGGCCTTCGCCTATCTTTTCAATTCATATTACGAGGCGGTCGGCCCGCGCCACCCGCGACCTGAGCGGGGGCTGTTGTCGCGTCCGGCGGTCGATGTCGTCGCCGCCTATCGCGATCACGTCAGCGCGGCGATGACCCGGTTCATCGAGGCAGCCCCGGCGGAAGCCTGGCGGACCGCGGCACCCCTGCTCGAGCTGGGGTTCCAGCACGAGCAGCAGCATCAGGAGCTGATCCTGATGGACATCAAGCACGTTTTCTCCGTGAACCCGTTGCTGCCGGCCTATCAGGCGCCGCGGCCTCAAATCAGAGGGTCCGCGACACCGCTCGCCTGGGTCGAGTTCGCTGGCGGGCTCGTGGAGATCGGACATAGCGGGTCGGCTTTCGCCTTCGACAACGAGACGCCTCGCCATAGGGTGTGGCTCGAGCCATTCCGTCTTGCCACGCGTCCGGTCAGCTGCGAGGAGTACCTCGGCTTCATAGAGGCCGGCGGCTACGAGACGCCGAAGTTCTGGCTTTCCGACGGCTGGGCGGCGGTTCGCGAGCAGGGCTGGGAGGCCCCGCTCTATTGGTCCTGCGAATCCGGCGAGTGGTCGATCTTCACGCTCTCCGGCCGCTGCCGGTTGAACCCGGCCGAGCCCGTCTGCCACATCAGCTTTTACGAGGCCGACGCATTTGCCAAATGGGCCGGGAAACGCTTGCCGAGCGAAGCGGAATGGGAGATCGCCGCCGAGGGTCTCGCCGTCGCAGGAAATTTTGCCGACAGCCGTCATTTTCACCCGCGCGCCGACGGGGCGGAGGCACCGGTCGACGAGAAGCCGATTTTGCGCCAGATGTTCGGCGACGTGTGGGAATGGACGGCGAGTCCCTATATCCCGTATCCCCGCTTTCGTCCGGCCGCCGGTGCCGTCGGTGAGTACAACGGCAAATTCATGTGCAACCAGATCGTGCTGCGGGGCGGTGCCGCGGTGACCTCGGCCGGGCATGTTCGCGGCACCTACCGCAACTTCTTTCCGCCCTCGGCGCGCTGGGCCTTCGCCGGGTTGCGGCTGGCGGAGGACCTCGGATGATCAGTCGCGCTCGCTTCACGTTTCATGACCTGGCGCCCGGTGAGGAGAGCTTTCGCGACGCGGTGCTGAAAGGGCTCGGCCGCACCCCGAAATCGATCCCGTGCAAATTCTTCTACGACGCGCGCGGCTCGGCTCTGTTCGAGGCGATCTGCCGTCTGCCCGAGTATTATCCGACCCGCACCGAGGTCGCGATCCTCGAAGAAAACGCGCCTGAGATTGCAGCCCAGATCGGCCCGCACAGCCGGTTGATCGAGTTCGGCAGCGGCGCCAGCACCAAGGCGCGCATTCTGCTGGAGGCGCTCGATCGACCGGCGGCTTATGTGCCCGTCGATATCTCGCGCGAGCATTTGCGGGACGCCGCAATCAGTCTGGCCGAGGACTTCCCGTCACTGCCTGTGGTCGCCGTCTGTGCCGACTACACCCGGGCCTTCCCGTTGCCGCCTCTGCCCGGTCCGAATGGCAAGCGGGTCGGCTTCTTTCCCGGTTCGACGATCGGCAATTTCGAACCCGACGCCGCGGTGCACTTCCTGGCCAATTATGCACGTATCCTCGGACCCGGCGGCGAGATGCTGATCGGCGTCGATCTGAAAAAGGATCCGGCGATCCTCGACGCCGCCTATAACGACCGGGCCGGGGTGACCGCCGTTTTCAACCTCAACCTGCTCGAGCGCATCAACCGCGAGCTCGACGGCGATTTCGACATCGACCGGTTCGAGCATGTCGCCTTCTATAACGAAGCCGAAGGGCGGATCGAAATCTACATCCGCAGCCTCGCCAATCAGGAGGCGTGGATCGCCGGCACGCCGATCCTGTTCGCCAAAGGCGAGCTGATCCACACCGAATATTCCTACAAGTATTCGGTGCCCGAATTCCGCGCCTTGGCGGCAGAGGCGAACTTTCGTCCGGTCGGCACCTGGACCGACCCCGCCGAGCTGTTCAGCGTCCACTATTTCAGGCTCGGGTGATCTCTTAAGCGGTCGCAGCACCATCGACCGGCAGGGCGGCGCCGGAGACGAACGACGCCTCGTCCGAGATCAGGAACAGCGCGGCGTTGGCGATCTCCTCGGGCTTGCCGGTGCGCCCCATCGGGTTCTGGCGGCCGCGCTGAGTGACGAGCGCCTCCTTGTCCTGACCGGCGGTGCGCTGTTGATCCGGCCGGGCGACAAAGACCCGCAGCATCGGCGTGTCGATCGGTCCCGGACAGATCGCGTTGACGCGAATCTTCTCCGGCGCCAGCCGCTTGGCGAGCGAGCGGACAAAGCCGACGACCCCGAACTTCGCCATCGAATAGACCGGGCTAAAGGCCGAGCCTTGGATTCCCGAAGTTGATGCCGTGTAGAGCAGGCAGCCGCCGCCGCGCGCCCGGATCTCGGGGATCGCCGCTTCGGTCGTCACCAGCACCGTGCGCAGGTTGAGGTCGATCGCGATCTCGAAATCCGCCATCTCGATCCCTTCGATCGAGGCGGGACCGGGGTGGCCGACATGGTTCCACACAAAATCGAGCCCGCCAAAGGCGTTGGCGGTGCGCCGCACGATGCCGCGGGCGAAATCGTCCTGGCGCAAATCGCCGACCAGGCCCAGCGCGCGGCCGCTAGCGCCGGTGATTTCGCCGACGACGGCATCGACGCCCGCCTGATCGATGTCAACGACCCCGACCGCGGCGCCTTCGCGGGCGAAGCGGAGCGCGCCGGCCCTCCCCATCCCCGAGGCCGCCGCCGTAACGATGCCGATCTTGCCGTCTAGCCGCATCTTTCCCCCCTTCCTGCACACCGAGGCACGACGCCTCAGGCAGCGATGTCCTTGCTGTCGTAGAGCGCGTCGAGCACCGCGCCGTAAGCCTCGCCGATGACGTGACGCTTGATCTTCAAGGTCGGCGTCATCTGACCGTTGGCGATCGTAAAGGGTTCCGGCGCGATCGCGAAGTGCCGCACCCGCTCTACGGATGATAGCCGTTGGTTCACTCGCGTCACGGCGGCGCCAATCGCTCTAGCAAACGAGGGATCGGCGGCGATCCCACGAAAATCTCCGACCGGTCCGCCCGCGCCATAGGCGGCCGCGAAGTCGGGGTCGGGAACAAGGACGGCGACCAGATAGGGACGGCGATCGCCGAACACCATCGCTTGGGTGATTTCCGGCTCGATGGTCAAATAGCCTTCGACACGCGCCGGCGAGATCGTCTGGCCGCCGGAATTCTTGATGAAATCGCGTTTGCGGTCAGTGATTCGGATGTAACCGTCCTCGTCGACAAGGCCGACATCACCGGTCTTCAGCCAGCCGTCTTCGAGGACCTGCGCCGTCGCTTCTGGATCGTTCCAGTATCCCTTCATGACGTTGTCGCCGGCCACCAGGATCTCGCCGTCGTCGGCTATCTTCACCCGAACTCCGTCGAGTGGTGGCCCGACAGTGTCGATCTTGATGTGCGCGGGCGAATTGCAGGCGATGACCGGGGCCGCCTCGGTCTGCCCGTAGCCCTGCAGCAGCCTGACACCGAGCGCCACAAAGAAACTCTCGATCTCGGGATTGAGGGGCGCCCCGCCCGAGACCATCGCCTTGAGCCGTCCGCCAAAGCGCCGGCGCAATTTGGCGCGCACCAGGCGATCGAGCACCGGATCGAGCAGGCGCTCCTCGAAGCTCAGCGGCTGCGACAAGCTTCGCTTTCGCCCGATTGCTACGGCCTTGTCGAAAAACCCGCGCGAAACGCTCCCTCTGCGCTCCACCACGAGCCGGATCCGCCGGTGCAGTGTCTCGTAGAGCCGGGGCACCGCGGTCATCAAGGTCGGACGCGCTTCGAGCATGTTGGCGGCGAGTGTCTCGGCACCTTCGGCAAAGTAAATTTGCGCGCCGAGCGAGATCGGAAACATCATCCCCGCGGTGTGCTCGTAGGTATGCGAGAGCGGCAGAAAATTTAAAAAGACGTCGTCGCTGAGCCCGACCATCCGGAGCAAACGATAAGCGCCGCGGCAATTGGCGATGATGTTGCGGTGGGTGGTCATCACCCCTTTGGGGATGCCGCCGGTCCCCGAGGTGTGCATTAGGCATGCGATGTCGTCGGGCTCGATCGCGGCGACGACCTCGGCCGTGTCGTCGGCCATCTCGTCCCCGCGCGCCAACAACTCCTCCCAGGACCGGATGTCGACCGCACTCGCCTGCCCCGCCGCTGGCTCGATCGTGACCACTGTGTGAATCGTCGAGACCTGGTTCGCAGCGGCCAGCACTCGGGCGGAGAGCGGCGGCTTCGAGACGATCACGGCA
>Ga0306923_10000306_pt1 | contig 37288 bp, 40 predicted proteins | sample sta12Can44000108_FD_203841 | JGI IMG/M metagenome (GOLD analysis project Ga0306923, IMG submission 203841) | Lab enrichment of tropical soil microbial communities from Luquillo Experimental Forest, Puerto Rico - statanox.12C.anox.44.000.108 (v2)... | ecosystem: Environmental > Terrestrial >... | reverse complement strand
TTTTCCCCGAGAAGCGCACCCGCTTCCCCTTGGAACTGGGCTGGAGTCCATCCCCGGCCAGCATGACGCCGGCTTTGACCAATTCCTCGTTGAACGCGCCCATTTCGGTGAGCAATTGGTGGCTGGTCATCTTGCCGGCTTCGGAATCCTTGCTGGCCTTGACGATTACCATTACGCGCATGTTATGTCTCCTTTTGGTGATTGAGTGGTTCACTGTATATCGCCGAACTGCTGGGGCAGTTCGAGATTTCCACAGTCCTGAGTGCGGGGTTCGTCGCAACCACCCGAGAAGGTATCGCGAGAAAGAAAGGCTCCACCAACGATGAGCAGCACCGGCCAGCACGGTGCCAGCAGGAAGAGCAGACTATCGTGCACGAACTGGAAGCGATCAAGTGCATAGGCTTGCCATGCTCGCATGGCCGCCATCATGATGGTGGTGACCAAGTCAGGCCCTTGTCCCACACCAAGAAGGTGATCTAACCGGGTAACGGCCAGATCCAAGTTTCCACGGAGGAGAAAGGCCCCGGTTCCCATCAGGGCAGCACCGGCGACGGATCGAATATGTTTTGTGGATGTTATGGTCATGGCCCTCATCCCCCCGCGATTTTGTTTCTCTACTGTCACGTCGAAGGAGGGGGGCCGGGATCGACAAGCAGCACAATTTTTTTGGGAGAAGATCGAAGGTGGGGAATGGCGGGGCATGGCGGGCCCCCGCGCATCTCCTGCTAAAATCAAGGATTAAGCAGCAGCCATGAATTCCGCCTCCATCCGCAACTTCGCCATCATCGCGCACATCGACCATGGCAAGTCGACCCTGGCCGATCGCCTGCTCGAGTTGACCGGCTCACTCACTGCCCGCGAGATGCAGGAGCAGGTCCTCGACGCGATGGACCTGGAACGGGAGCGGGGAATCACGATTAAGGCGCATGCGGTGCGCATGATGTATCCCGGGAAGGACGGCAATACTTATCAGCTCAACCTGATTGATACGCCGGGACACGTCGATTTTTCGTACGAGGTATCGCGCTCCCTGGCGTCGTGCGAGGGGGCGCTTCTGGTGGTGGATGCTTCGCAAGGCGTGGAAGCGCAGACCCTTGCGAACTCGTATTTGGCGATCAATCACGGGCTGGAAATTATTCCCGTCATCAACAAGATTGACCTGCCCAGTGCCGACATCCCGCGCGCGAAGGAAATGATCGAGGGAGCGGTGGGGCTCGACGCATCGGACGCTTGCCTGATCAGCGCGAAGACCGGGCAGGGGGTGCCCGAGGTCCTGGAAGCGATTGTGAAGCGCATTCCGCCCCCGAAGGGCGCTCCGGGACGTCATCTGCAGGCGCTGATTTTTGATTCGTGGTTCGATCCCTACCGCGGTGTGGTCGTGCTGGCGCGCGTGTTCGAAGGCAGCTTGAAAAAAGGGACGAAGATCCGGCTGTGGTCGAATGCGCGGGTGTTCCAGGTGGAGACGCTGGGTGTGCTGACTCCGAAGCCGGTGGAAATCGATGAACTAGTGGCGGGCGAAGTCGGCTTCCTCATCGCGAATATCAAGAACGTGGCCGACACCAAGATCGGCGACACCATCACCGACGACGAGCGTCCCGCGATTGAGCCTCTCCCGGGCTTTGAAGAGATCAAACCTATGGTGTTCGCAGGGCTTTACACGGTCGACGCGCACGAGCACACGCAATTGCGCGAGGCCTTAGAAAAACTTCGGCTCAACGATTCGTCGTTCTTCTTCGAGCCGGAGAGTTCGGTCGCCCTCGGCTTTGGGTTCCGTTGCGGGTTTCTCGGGCTGCTCCATATGGAGATCATCCAGGAGCGCCTGGAGCGGGAGTACGACCTCGATCTCATCACTACAGCCCCGGGGGTGCGCTACAAGGTCACGCTGACCGATGGCTCAATGGTCGAGGTCGACAATCCCTCGCGCTGGCCCGACCAGGGTGAGATTGCCAAAGTCGAGGAGCCGATCATCCTGGCGGTGATCCTGACCAACGAAGAATTTGTGGGCGGCATCCTGAAGCTGGTCGAAGAAAAGCGCGGCAAGCAAAAAAGCTTTGAGTATGTGAGTGGGTCGCGCGTGATGCTGCAGTACGAGCTGCCGCTGAACGAAATCGTGCTCGATTTTTACGATCGGCTGAAGTCGGTCTCGCGCGGCTATGCCTCGCTCGACTATCACCTTGCCGGATACTGGGAGTCGCCGATGGTGAAGCTCGACATCCTGGTGGCTGGCGACCCGGTGGACGCCCTATCGCTGATCGTACACCGAGATTTCGCCTATGAGCGCGGACGGGCGCTGGTGTCAAAGATGCGCGAACTGATTCCGCGGCAGATGTTTGAGGTCGCAATCCAAGCAGCGGTGGGGGCCAAGATTATTGCGCGAGAAACGGTCGCTGCCATCCGCAAGAACGTGCTGGCCAAGTGCTACGGTGGCGACATTACCCGCAAGCGCAAGCTGCTCGAGAAGCAGAAAGAGGGCAAGCGCCGTATGAAGCGGATTGGGCGGGTCGATATCCCGCAGGAAGCCTTCCTGGCGGTGCTGAAAGTCGGCGAAAACAACTCGTAAGCCCACCGTATCCCTCGCCAAGTGTCAACGCCGTAAGACAGAACTGCATTACGTCTGGATGTGCAAATCTCAAGGGTTGCTTGAAATTTGCGGGAGTGAGCTATGGCGTTTTGCAATGATGTCGGATTGGTAGTAAGTGAAAGATTCCAAATGCTTTAGCAAAGTAGAGCACTCTTACCGTAGCCGACCACTTGGTCATTCTTGCGGAATTCGCTAGCCCGAAAAAGTCAGTTCCACAGTGTTTTCCACAGAAGTGTGGAACTTGGCCTGACCCTCCGGACGATGACCCCGGGACACATGCGGGGTTAATTCTCTGGAGGAATCCCGCCGTCGGCGATCGTCTCGAAGCGCGTTGACTGTTTGAGGAAGGCCAGGTTAATGCGGCCGATCGGGCCGTTGCGCTGCTTGGCGATGATGATTTCGGCGCGGCCCTGAAGGTCTGGGTCGTCCTGCTTGTACACCTCTTCCCGGAAGATGAACATGACCAGATCGGCGTCCTGCTCGATGGACCCCGACTCTCGCAGGTCGGCGAGCTGGGGGCGGTGATCGCCGCCGCGGCTTTCGGGAGCGCGGCTTAACTGGGAGAGAGCGATCACCGGGACCTTGAGTTCCTTGGCGAGTGCCTTCAGGCCGCGGGAGATCGCGGAGACTTCTTGCGTGCGATTCTCGTAGCGCTTGCCCCCGCCCGACATCAGTTGCAGGTAGTCGACCACGAGCAGATCGAGCCCACCACAGGACTGTTGCAGGCGGCGCGCCTTGGCGCGCATTTCGCTGACCGAGATGCCGGGTGTGTCGTCGATGAAAATCTTCGAGGTCGTCAGTTCTTCCATGGCACGCACGACTCGTTGCATGTCGTCTCGCCAGAGCGAACCGGTGCGCATCTTGTGGGCGTCGACGCGCGCGCGGGAACAAAGCAGTCGTTGCAGAAGGGCTTCGCGCGACATTTCGAGCGAGAAGATCCCGACCACTTTGCTGTCATGGATGGCGGCGTTCTCGGCGATGTTCATCGCGAACGCGGTCTTGCCCATCGAGGGGCGGGCGGCCAGGATAACGAGGTCCTGCTTTTGCAGGCCGCTGGTCAATTCGTCGAGGTCCGTGTAGTGAGTGGCGAGACCGGTGATGCGCTGGCCGCGTTGCAAGAGCGCGTCGACCGAACCGAAGGAATCTTTTACGATCTCGGTGACGTTCAGGAATCCCCGGCCGATGCGTTTTTCCGAGAGTGTGAAGATTTCTGCCTGCACATCGTTGAGAACATCCTCGGCAGCGTCGGACTGGTCGGCGGCACGGGCAATGGCAGCGTTGGCCGCATGAATCAGACCGCGTAGCAGGGCCTTGTCGCGGACGATCTTGATGTAATGCTCGATGCTGGGGCGGTCGGGAACGCCATCGAGCAGCGAGGAGATGTAGCCAACATCGCCGACGGATGGCAGCTCCTTGCTGCGCTGCAGTTCGTCGATGAGCGTGATCAGGTCGATCGGCCGGGAAGACTCGGCCAGATCGATCATCCGCGCGTAAATGCGGCGGTGCGAGTCGAGCGAGAAATCTTCCGGGTGCAGGTGCTCGGCGGCCTGGTTGTACGAGAGGTTGTCGAGGAGAATTGCGCCGAGGATGGAGCGCTCGGCTTCTATGTTCGCCGGCAGAGTGCTGATGCTGTAATCGGTGGTCGCCAAAACCGTGCTGTACCTGTCTTCAGAGCCCGAAGGGAATTTTTCTCGCTGAACCGAATCGAACTATACCCACGAAGCGCGTTGTGGATGAGAAGTGTTCGCTTCGGAAAACTAAGACCCCTAACAAAATTTCTGGCCGCAGAGTTGCATGACTGGTTGATTTCCCAGAAACAGAGTTACGACGATCCGAGTGTAGGCGAAGAAAAATCGAAAATCAACTCTATTCGTTTGCGATGGGGGGCTGCGTGCCGTGAAGGCGGGGATGCCCTCGAAACAGCCGACAAGATGGCGCCGCTACAAAAACAAATGCGGTCCGGGCCAGCCACCCGAACCGCATTGTTTTGGCGGAATGTCCCGTTGCCCTTCCACGCACGAGGCGTAGAGGAGCTCACCGCTGGCATGCGCCCCGAAGAGCGCTCGCCCGTGATGCCACCCGGCAGATCGTCATGGCGAAGCAAGCTCCGCCGACCCATCTGCGGCACTACGGTGGCCGACGGCAAGTCCTGCCGTGTGTGGAGGACTCTGTGAGGAGGCCGCAACGCCCGGGCAACCATGCACGCGCCGAAGCGCGCTCTGGAGGATCCCACTCGGCGATTCACCCTCGGGAATCACCGAGCTCCGTCGGCTCTGCCGTAACGCTCTGGCAGGGCACTCAGAACATCTCGCTTGATGGGGACACTCTGCGCTCAGGACGATTTCCGTTCAAGCAAAAAGCCGCGCAGCTTTGTGAAGAAACTGTGGATGCGTGCGATTGCTTGTGGAAAGCGCTGGAAAACGCGGACTAAATTTGCACAGGAAGCGCTCCGGCGTCGCAAGACGTGCCGACTTCGACATTTCTGGCGCGCTCAAAAGCGTGGGAATGTCGTTTCACGCCGCCTTTGCCGGATAGCGGCGTCCGAGTTTCAGCAAGAAACCGTGTGCGCGATGAATGAAGCCGGCTTTCGGAAGGAACATGAACGGGCAATGTCCTTCCACCACCTGAATACCATGTTGCTTGCAAAGGGCTACCGCCTCAGAACTCACTGCTCCCTGGCCGCTGGCGCGATAGATCCAGACTTTGCCGATGCCTGCCTCGATGCAGTCCTGCACTACGCGGACCGTTTCATAGAAAGGCGTCATGATCAGTGCGCCCTCGACCGCGGGTTTCACAACCTGCAAGTTCTGAAAACATTCTTGGCCCTCGATCTTGTTGGCTGATGGATTCACCGGGACCATGTCGTAGCCACGCTTGTGCATCTCACGAAGCAGCGATCGGCTGAAGTCTTCCGCATGGCGCGACACGCCGACCATGGCGATGCGATGCAGGCTTAGAAAATTTCTGACATCACGCATGCTTGTCATGGCACGACCTCCAAGGGTATTGACCTTTGCCTACACGTTTTCCAGGGCTTCCGCAGTGACTCGGGTCACGCATTCCTGAGAAGGACAACCAGCATTTGCACCGCAACGACATTCCGCCGAAGAAACGATCCTCCATCTGCCTCTGTCCGCCCGTGGCCGGACCTCGACCTGTGTTGATGATCTCCGCAGCTTGCGAAACCCGACCAGGACAGGCAATCTGGCTGCATGCCGGAATTGCCCGACATTATGGCGTACCTGGACGCCCTCGAGACTCGCATTCTCGGGCAGACCCTCGAGCACGTGCGCATTGGCAGCCCCTTCCTGTTGCGCAGCGTGGATCCGCCGCTAGCGAGCACGGAGGGCCGCGTAGTTCAGGGCTTGCGGCGCATTGGCAAGCGCATCGCGATCGGCGTGGAAGGCGATCTGTGGCTGGTTCTGCACCTGATGATTGCAGGGCGACTGCATTGGCGGCCAGCGGGAGCGAAGCTGGATGGGCGGAGAAATCTGGCGTCTTTCGACTTCGCGGCCGGGTCACTGGTGCTGACCGAGGCGGGGACGAAGCATCGGGCATCGTTGTACCTGGTGCGCGGAGAAGAGGGCCTTCGCGCGATGGACCCTGGCGGCATCGACGTGCTGGCCAGCGATCGGGAAGCGTTTCAGGCTGCGTTGACGGCGGAGAATCGCACGCTGAAGCGGGCGCTGACCGATCCGCGGCTGCTGAGCGGCATCGGGAACGCGTACTCGGACGAGATCCTGCACGCGGCCCAGCTTTCGCCAATCACGCTCACTCACAAGCTGAAGCCGGAGGAGTGGGAGCGCCTGTTCCACGCGACCCGGCACACACTGGAATTCTGGATCAACCGATTGCGGGAAGAGGCCAAGCGCGGTTTTCCGGAGAAGGTCACCGCCTTTCGCAAGGGGATGACCGTGCACGGACGCTATGGTGAACCCTGTCCGCGCTGCGGCGACAAGGTCCTCCGCATTCGCTACGCAGACAACGAGACGAATTACTGCGCTCGCTGTCAGACGGGCGGGAAAGTACTTGCGGACCGCAGCCTGTCGCGATTGCTGGGTTCCGACTGGCCTCGCACTCTGGATGAATTGGAAGCACTGAAGCGCAAGTGAGCCGTGCGGGTTCTTCTGCGGAGCCCACGGCATCTTTATTCGGAGGACACCGCTCCAGGGCCGAGAATACAACCGGCAATGCGGACCGACCTGGAGTTGTGTCCACGGTCACAAGCGTTCGGCCGCGACTCCGCTTACGATCAAGCGGGTGTCTGTGTGTTGTCCCGACTGACTCGAACTACCTTGTGCGTGTTGGACTGGTTCGGGCTCGCTGAGCTCTCAAGCCACACGCTTCCATTCAATCAACGCACGGGTCGCCGAGGAGAGGAGGAAGCCTACTTCTACCTGCGCCGACGAGGCTACGTTGTCGGGGCTCGCAATTATCGATCGCCACTCCGCCGACGAGAAATCGACCCTGGCCGGTTGGGTCGGTGAGGTGCTTTGTTTTGTCGAGGTGAAGACGCGAACGTCGCGCGAAGTGAAGCCAGCGGAAGCGGCGGTGGACCGAGAGAAGCGTCGCGAACTGGCCGGCATGGCACGCGAATATCTGAGGCGCCTGCCCGACGGCCTCCCGTGCGTTTTGACGTGGTGAGTGATTACGACAGTACTCGTTCGCTTGAGATCGAATTGTTCAAAAATGCTTTTTCTGTAGCGTAGAATGAACATTCTTATCCTTCATGAAAGGATTTAGTAATTGCCAGAACTCAGGAAAGATCCAATTGTCGGGCGCTGGGTAATCATCTCCACCGATCGCGCCAAGCGCCCAACCGATTTTGTTCGCGAAGGCGTACGCATACGAGGAGGATTTTGCCCCTTCTGCCCCGGGAATGAAAGCAAGACACCGCCGGAGATCCAGGCTTACCGTCCGAACCCGAACGGAGGACCCGCGGCGCCGCGCGATACTCCGGGATGGACGGTGCGCGTGGTCCCCAATAAATTCCCGGCGCTCGGCATCGAGGGCAATCTCAATCGCCAGGCCGAGGGATTGTTCGACAAGATGAACGGCATTGGAGCGCACGAGGTGATCATCGAGACTCCCGACCACGCGCTGAGCCTGGCCAACATGACTCCGAAGCGCATCGAGGACCTGCTTTGGACGTTCCGCGACCGCATTCTCGATCTGAAGAAGGACCGCCGGTTTAAGTACATCCTGATCTTCAAGAATCATGGCGAGCCGGCGGGCGCCTCTTTGGAGCATGGGCACTGCCAGTTGATCGCGCTGCCCATTCTGCCAATCTATGTAGTGGAAGAAATCGAAGGCGCGAAGCAGTACTACATCTACAAAGAGCGCTGTGTGTTTTGCGACGTGATCCGGCAGGAAAGTGAGACGGGCTCACGCGTGGTGGCCGAGAACGACGACTTCATCACGCTGGCGCCCTACGCGCCGCGCTTTCCCTTCGAGACGTGGGTGTTGCCCAAAGAACACGAGTCAGCATTTGAGAACTCGTCGTCACGCATGTTCCAAAACCTGGCGAAGGCTGTAAAGACGCTGCTGATGAAGGCCGACCGGGTGCTCGACAATCCGCCTTACAACCTGGTCATTCACAGCTCGCCCGTGCAGGAGTCTACCAACGACCACTATCACTGGCATATCGAGTTCATGCCGAAGCTGACCAAGACAGCGGGATTTGAGTGGGGCACCGGGTTCTACATCAACCCGACGCCTCCGGAGGAGGCGGCGCGGTTCCTGCGTGAGGCCGGAGTGGAGGAGCCCGCGACAGCAGGCGTTGGTTAGGGGGTAGGCTTTGATTGCGAGGTAAGCTAAGAGCTGACAGCTAAAAATAGGGCACGCCTTCCCAAGAGCGTGCCCTTTAGCTTTGTGAGAGAAAAACCGAATACCCGTTGTGCTGGGCGGCCACAGCATGAGCAGGCCCCTACCCACGGCAACCGCCCGGCACATCAGTCACGTCGCAGGCAGTCTATTGAAAGCCGACTGCCGGAGTTGTCATAAGTTTGTAAATGCAGTGAAAAAAAACGTTTGCAACCTTAGTCCTGGGTACGGTCAAGAAACTCGTCATGCCAGGCCATCTGGATGGCTTCCAGCTTGGCCTCATTGGACTTCTGCGGGTCGTCGTTGAACTCGGGCAGTTCGGTCACGTAGCGGTGCAGATCCGTGAATCGCACAGCCAGCGGATCTATTTCGGGATGCTTTTCGGACAAAAGAAGGCCGATATCTTCAGCGTCGGTCCAGGTGAGTTCTTTCGGCATCTCAGTGTTCCTCGGAAACGTAATTGCGGTTCCAGGCCGGAATTTCAACGGTGACCTTGCCAGGCTTTGTGATCACCGCCTGGCAACCAAGGCGGGAGTCTAGCTGGAGGTCGGCAGCCATGTCGAGGCGATCCGCTTCATCGTCTTCCATGTCGGAAAGATTCTCGGCGCCCTCCTTCACCCACACGTGGCAGGTCGTGCAGGCGCAATTGCCGCCGCAAGCGTGATCCAAGCGAATGCCGTTGTTCAGCGCGACATCAAGGATGGACTGTTCCTTGCCGTGGTCCTTGTAGGGCAGCTTGCCGTGCTCAAACTGCACGCTCTTGCCTTCGGGAAGAAACGTGACCTGGACGGTGTTGTCGCCGGGCGCGTCGAGGGTAGCGGCGGTGCCGCTGGGATTCGTCTTTTCGTTCGCCATAAGAACTCCGAGAAAGTTTCAAGGTTTCAACGTTTCAAGGTTGCAAAATCAAACCCACATTGGCGGTTGAAACCATGAAACATTGGAACTGCTTTCTATTCAAAATCTGGGCTCGCGAATGGATGTGGGGGTTCCGGTCCCTTGCCAAAATCGGCCTCATCCATTTTCTTGCCTTTTAGTGCAGTTGAAACCGCGCTGTCCATCATGAGTTCAGCCAGATGCATCGTGCCTTGATTCAGCTCGTCAATGGCTTTGCGGATGGCTTGATAGTCTTCGCCCTTCTTGACTTCGTGCAAGCCCTTCTCGAGCTTTGCAATTCGCTTCTGCTCGTCCGACGTCAACTTGCCCCAGGCGGGGCTTTTGCGCCCCTTTTCGAGCGCGGCCCGGATCGTTTCTGCCTCGTTGCGAGCTTCGATGACCTGACGCTGGCGAAAATCCTCTTCAGCGTAGTCAAACGATTCGAGCAGCATGCTCTCGACCTGTTCATCGGTGAGCCCGTAACTTGGCTGCACCTCGATCTCGGCTTCCTTGCCGCTGCGCTGCTCACGCGCAGAAACATGCAGGATGCCGTTGGCATCGATGAGGAATTTAACTTCGATGCGTGGCATGCCGGCGGTCATCGGCGGGACGCCTTTCAGGTCGAAGCGGGCGAGAGAGCGGCAATCTTTGGCGAGCTCGCGTTCGCCCTGTAACACATGGATGGCAACGTTCGCCTGGCCGTCGACCTGGGTGGTGTAGAACTGCGTCGCCGAGGCCGGGATGGTCGAGTTGCGCAGGATGATCTTGTCCGTGACGCCGCCCGCTACCTCAATGCCGAGGGACAGTGGCGTGACGTCGAGCAACAGCATTTCCTTGGTCGCTTCGGATCCGCCGCTCAGAATGTTGGCCTGTACAGCCGCGCCGAGCGCAACGATCTCGTCGGGATTCAAATCAATATGCGGGCTTCGCTGGAACAGATCCTGCACCAGCGCACGCACCTTGGGGATCCGCGTCGAGCCGCCCACCAGCACGACCTCATCGATCTGCTCGGGTTTCAGGCCGGCGTCCTTCAAAGCTTGCTTGCAGGGGACGACGGTGCGATCAAGGATCGGCTGCATTAGTTGCTCGAACTGTTGGCGCGTGATTTCCCGCTGGTAGCGCCTGCCGCCCGGCAAGCCAATGTCGAGTTTGGTCCCGGGCTGTGACGATAGGGCGATTTTTGCGTCGATGACGGCCTTACGAATCGTCTGGACGGCCTCGCCGCTGCGGCGAAGATCGAGCCCCAGGTCTCCACGGATGTCGTCGAGGGCGATGGTGATCAGCAGGTTGTCGATGTCGTCGCCGCCAAGGTGCGTGTCGCCATTGGTGGCGACCACTTCGAAGATGCCGTCGTGCAGCTTTAGAATGGAGATGTCGAAGGTGCCGCCGCCCAGGTCATAGACCGCGACGATCCCGTTCTTCTTCTTGTCGAGGCCATAGGCGAGCGAGGCGGCCGTCGGTTCGTTGACCAGGCGAAGCACTTCGAGGCCCGCGATGCGGCCGGCGTCTTTGGTGGCCTGGCGCTGCGCGTCGTTGAAGTATGCTGGAACCGTGATCACGCCCCTGGTCACAGGCGTGCCGAAGTAGCGTTCAGCATTGCGCTTGAGTTGGCGCAAAATGAAAGCTGAGATCTCAGGCGGTGTGTAAGTCTTCTCGCCGAGCTTGATGCGAAGAACTTCGCCGGGTTGAAGGTCCTCGGCTAGGCGGAAGGGGAAAAGCTTCAATTCCTCCTGAACGTCTTCCATGCCGCGGCCCATCAGGCGCTTGATGGAGTAGGCAGCGCGCTCGGGGGTCTCGATCAGAAACGTACGGGCAGCACTGCCGACGATGACTTCGTCATTTCCCCCCAGGGCAACCACGGATGGGACGAGATTCAACCCGTCGTCCCCCGGAATGACGACAGGCGTATCCCCCTGCATGTACGCCACCAGGGAGTTGGTGGTGCCGAGATCAATTCCGACGATGCGATCGTTAGGCATGAAATAGGTATTAGCCCTTAGCTGGTAGCTCTTGGCATTCGAGCATTCAGCACTCGGCATTCAGTCACTCGAATTCGTAAACTGACCAATTCTTCCGTTGGCTGAATAGCGATTGCTGAGTGCTAAATGCTAGCTCTCGAGCACCTCATTCACATCCCTTACCAGATTCCTCAAATAATTCCGCCGGTTGAGCACATCCACCATCCTGTCGCGGATCTTCAGGCGGTCGGACTCGCCGCCGTTGTCCACAACACGGTCCCATTCGGTCCACTCGTGTTTCAATTCTTCGAGCAGCGCTTCGTGCTTCTCTTCCAGCTCAAGTTTCTGGCGGCCGATTTCTTCGATCAGCGCGGGATCGTCTTCGCCCATCTTCTTCTGCATGCGCAGCTCTTCAAGTTGCATGTTCAGGTCGAAAACCTCCTCGAGGAGGTCCGGCGGCACAACTTGCTTTTTGACCTGGCCGCTGGAGCGCGCCTGCTCGGTGGCTGTTTTGGATTGCTCTTCCAGCTCCACGCCCTCGAGGCGCAGGAGATACTGGGTCCGCTTGATCGAGTCTTTCAGCGTTCGGTACGCGTCGTTGAGCAGCGAGCTCTGCTCCAGGCTCCACTCCTGCTCGCGCTTGTCGGCGCGCGAGTAGAGATCCGGGTGCAGCTTGCGGCTCAGCTGGTAGAACTCGCGCTCGAGCTGCGCGATATCGACATTCAACTTCCGTGGCAAGCCGAAGAATGTAAAGTAATCCACCGGCACGGGCGGCTGAACCTTCCCGCATGCGCTGCAGAAGTGCTCGGCGCGCATGGTGCCGCAGGACCAGCAAGTGGACGTGGCCCCGCCCGGCATGATCAACGACGAACTCGCCTTGGGAACTGGATTCGTCATAAACAAATTCACCACGAACGCTTGTCCTGCACCATACGTCCACACGGTGCAGGGCGGAGCGCCGTGGTGCAAGGATCGGGAGTGTGCCTCCTAAACAGCGGACAAGAATGCCCGCCCGACGTCAGGCCGAAAAAGAACTGCCACAGCCACAGGACTTCGATGAGTTTGGATTTACGAATACGAAGCCCTGTTGCATCAGAGTTTCCTGGTAGTCCAGGGTCATGCCGCTCAGGTAGATGAACGACTTCGGGTCCACAAACACGCGCACGTCCCCGAATTGAAAGATCCGGTCGCGCTCGCGGGGCTGCGTGTCGAAGCGGATGTTGTAGCTCAGCCCCGAACAGCCGCCGCCCTGCACGCCCAGCCTAAGGCCGCCTTCGCTGGCGGAGATCCCTTCCTTCGCCATCGCACTCCGAATTTTCGCGACAGCCTTCGCTGTCACCTGGATGCCCTTGGCGGGGGCATTCGCGGTCGGCAAGGCAACGGTTTTTGAAGTTTCCTCTGTCACGCTCATGACGCTAGCTCAGCGTTGGGGCCCGTCTGTGATCTGCAACACAACGCGGCAGCCCGGGCTTAGTGGCCCGCTTGGCTCGCAGCGGGTACAGGCGCTTCGCTGGCCACGCCGTTCTTCTTCTTCCAGTCGTGAATCGCCGCCCGGATGGCGTCTTCCGCCAGCACCGAGCAGTGGATCTTCACCGGCGGCAGGGAAAGCTCCTTCACGATCTCGGTGTTCTTGATCTGCAGAGCTTCTTCCACAGTCTTGCCCTTCACCCACTCGGTCGCGAGCGAGGAGGAAGCGATCGCCGAACCGCAGCCGAACGTCTTGAACTTCGCGTCCTCGATGACCTGCGTCTCCGGGTTCACCTTGATCTGCAGTTTCATGACGTCGCCGCACTCGGGAGCGCCCACCAGTCCAGTCCCGACTTCCTGGCTGCTCTTGTCGAGCGAACCCACGTTGCGGGGATTGGAGTAATGATCGAGAACCTTATCGCTGTATGCCATTTACCTTTTCTCCTGCTTTTTGATTCTGCTTTTCTCGAATTCTGAAACTCGAAACTTGAAACTCTTCTTATTCTGGTGCCACTTATTCTGCTGCCCACTTCACGTCTTTCAGATTGACGCCTTCCTTCGCCATCTCGTACAGAGGCGAAAGCTCGCGCAGGCGTTCGACCGTCTCGCAAACGCGGTCAGCCACGTAATCGATCTCCGCCTCGGTGTTGAATCGGCCTATGCCAAAGCGAATCGAGCTGTGCGCCAGGTCGTCCCCGGTACCCAGGGCCTTCAATACATAAGATGGCTCCAGCGTCGCCGAGGTGCAGGCCGATCCGCTGGAAACCGCCACGTCATTGATTCCCATCAGCAGCGACTCACCTTCTACATAGGCGAAGCTGGTATTCAAGTTGCCGGGCAGACGGTGCTGCATCGAGCCGTTGACATAGACCTCGTCGAGCCGGCCCATGATGCGGTCTTTCAGGCGGTTGCGAAGAGCTGCCAGGTGCTCGGCTTCCTGGGCCATTTCTTCCCGGGCAAGCTCGCACGCTTTTCCCAGACCGACAATGCCGGGAACATTCAACGTGCCGGAACGCATGCCACGCTCGTGACCACCACCATCAATGATCGCTGAGATCTGCACGCGCGGATTCTTGCGCCGCACGTAAAGAGCGCCTACGCCTTTCGGCCCGTAAATCTTGTGTGCCGTGATCGATGCCAGATCGATATTGTCCTTGTTCACATCGACGGGAACCTTGCCGATCGCCTGCACGGCATCGGTGTGGAACAGGACGCCTCGCTCACGACAAATCTTTCCAATCTCGCGGATGGGCTGCAATACGCCAATCTCGTTGTTCGCGGCCATGATCGTGGCCAGGATGGTCTTGTCATCGATGGCCCGCTTCAGGTCTTCGAGATCGATCAGGCCGTCCTTCTGGACGGGCAAGTAGGTCACACGGTAGCCGTTTTTCTCCAGCCGCTTGCAGGTGTCGAGCACCGCTTTGTGCTCGGTTACGGCCGTGATGATGTGGTTGCCCTTCTCGCGGTACATCTCGGCCACGCCCTTGATCGCAAGGTTGTCGCTCTCGGTCGCGCCCGAAGTAAAGATGATCTCCTTCGCCGTTGCGCCGATCAGCTTGGCGATCTGCTCGCGGGCGTTCTCCACTGCCTCTTCCGCAGTCCACCCAAACGGATGGTTGCGGCTGGCCGCGTTGCCGAACTTCTCCATGAAGTAAGGCAGCATGGCCTCAAGAACGCGCGGATCCATGGGGGTGGTGGCATGGTTGTCCATATAGATGGGCAACTTAATGCCATTGGGAGCAGGGGTGCGCTGCTCGTGGGTCGCCGTCTTCACTTCGATACTCATGTTCTTCGCTCTCCTACCTTCAGGTCCTGAACTTGGCTAGCCGAGAGTCAGCAGATCCACGAGGACTTTCTTTGATTCACTCGCGCCGTCGGTCGACTCAGTCATGTCCGCAATTCGGATTTTTTTCAAAACTTCTTCAATACTCTGGTTCACCTTGCGCAGTGGCTCGCGAATGGTACAGCGTTGGGTTTGATCGCATTCGCCTCGGACCGTAATGCACGAAGTGATGAAGAGCGGCCCGTCGATCACTCGAATCACTTCAAAGGCTGAAATTTCCTGGGCTGGCCGAGCCAGTGTGTATCCGCCTCTAATTCCGTGCTGGGCGTGCAACAGGCCGGCACGCGCCAAGCGCTGGAGAATCTTGGCCAGCACTTCGGGCGGGATCGCATACGCCTCGGCCACATCCTTGGCGCTGCAAGACCCCTCGTGGGCGTGCTCAGCGAAATGCTTCATGGCCATCAAGCCGTAATCCGCTTTTTTGGAGAGCTTGAGCACGTCAATAATCCGACCAATTTGATCGGATTAAAATCCGACCGATCTGGTCGCCTTTTATTTTAGCTCCAACCTCGCTTCCCCCGCAACACGGGACAGGGAACGGCCGAAAATAGCAATTGAGTGGGAACTACCAGCAATGGAGGGGGTTAGAGAGAGGCGGCAGGAACCAGGTTCGGCTCGAAGTGTCAGGATGGCGACGTTCCCTGGGACAGTCCGGAGCTATTACCGCTGGGGACTTGACATACTTTCGGGTGGGGCTAAAATACCGGAAATTTCCGGCAGTACGGGTCCCCGCATGAGCTCGCCAATTGGGACTCCCCATCCGGATTATGAAGCCAACCGCCGTCACCAACCCCCCAGCTGAGAAGGAACATGAATCAGTGTAAGCACCCGCGCGTGCAGATTGTGAGCCGCGATGAGGACACCGAGTACGTCGAGTGTCTGGAATGCGGCGATGTCTTCGAGTCCAGTGAATTCAAAGACATGGCGATCGAAGAGCGCACCCAGTCGGAAGAAGCCTGACCTTACCCCCCGCCGTCCAATAGCTGCGATTGTCGCCTCCGGGGGAGGCGTCTGTCCGGCGACGTGACTGAGGTAATTGCGATGCACGAATTGTGTTTGTTGAGCGTCAAAGCGCTTTGATCTAATGAGCGGCACGGACAATCTTGTCCGATTGAGGCACACGCATGGCCGTTGTGGCCCTGGTGGTCGACGATTCTATGATTATCCGGCACATGATCTGCCGGTTTCTCGAGGATCGTGGCTACACGGTGGAGGTGGCTTCAAATGGGCAGGAGGCGCTCGAGGCGGCTGCCCGCAAACTTCCCTCCCTGATCATCACCGATATGCAGATGCCGGCCATGGGCGGGGGCGAATTCATTTCGGTGCTCAAGAGCAAGCCCGAAACCGCCAACATTCCCATCGTGATTTTAACCGGGCGCTCCAGCGGCTACGACCAAGGCGAGAACCGGGCGGAATTCACCATCTTCAAGGACATCGACATCCAGGAGCAGCTCGAAAAGGCGCTCGCAGCCCTGGCAAAGGGCCGAGCCGCGAAGGCGCAAAGTTCGGGTAATTGACGTCCGACGTCCTTCCCAACTCAGAGTTTTGGAAGCGGCAAGCTGGCCTCTGCCGAGAAGTCCATGGGTGCGAAGTCGCGGGCCAGCCATTTCGGATAGGCTGCCGCAGCGATCATGGCGGCGTTGTCGGTGGAGAGCGGGCGGGAGGGAAAGAACACGGGGAAGCCTTGCTGTGCAGCGTCCTCTTCGAAGCGCGCGCGAAGCTCGTTGTTGGCAGCGACTCCGCCAGTCACAAAGAGCGTGGCGGCGTTGAAGTTGTCGGCAGCGGCGAGCGTTTTCTCAACCAGGTCCTCTACCATTGCGCGCTGGAAGGAAGCGACGAGGTTGCGCGTTTCCGGCTCGCAGAGGGCGAGATAGTCTTCGAGTTTTGGTTTGGCGATGCCGGCCAGAGCCTTACGGCGCTTCTCAATGGCCGGGGCGAGTTTGTTTGTCTCCACGTAGCGCAAGACCGCAGTTTTGATTCCGCTATAAGAGAAGTCGAAGCGCGGGCGTCCGTTTCTGGAATTGGCGCGATCGTTGCGGTCGGCATGCTTGATCTGCGACATCGCAAACTTCACCGCCTTTGGGTCGCCGTGAATGGAAAGCCGATCGATGATTGGCCCGCCGGGATAGCCGAGCCCGAGCAATTTAGCGACTTTGTCGAAAGCTTCTCCGGCCGCGTCGTCGCGCGTATGCCCAACGTTCTCGTAGGACCAGCTCTCACCTTTCTGCTCGGCAAGATAAAGATGAGTGTGCCCACCCGAAACCACGAGAGCCAGCACCGGGAAATTCAGTTCGTGGTTCCCGTTTTGTCGCTCTTCCAGCAGGACGGCGTGGATATGCCCCTCCAAGTGGTTGACTGCCACTAGCGGTTTTTCGAGTGCGAACGCCAGGGCCTTGGCGTAGCTCACCCCGACCAACAACGCTCCCGCCAGTCCCGGCCCCTGGGTGACAGCGATGGCATCGACGGACTGGTAGGTCTGCCCCGCATCCTCAAGCGCTTTACGAACCACCGGCACAATGGCGCGCAGATGCTCGCGCGAGGCGAGTTCGGGGACCACCCCTCCATAGGGGAGGTGAGTGGCAATCTGCGAGAAGACGACGTTGGAGAGGATCTTCTCGCCGGAGCGCACCACAGCGGCGGCAGTTTCATCGCAGGAGCTTTCGATGCCGAGGATGTGGGCGTCTGGCATAGCTTCTATATTATTTGAAGGACGAGCCGGAAATGTCTGCCAGCAAACAATTCGCCATTGAGGTGGTTCGCGCGCTGCGAGGCCGTGATTTTCAGGCATACCTGTGCGGCGGATGCGTGCGCGATTTACTGCTGGGACGTGAACCCGCTGATTATGACGTCACCACCGACGCCACACCGGAGCAGGTGATGCGTATTTTTCCGCAAACCTACGCGGTGGGAGCGCAGTTTGGAGTGGTCCTGGTGCCCATCCTCAAGGTTGAGAATGCCGAGCAGTTAGAGCTCCGCATGGCCCCGGAAGCCTCCGCTGCTGATGCGGCGCCCGAGGACGTGGCAGCGAACTCGAAGGCGAGCGTCATTGAAGTGGCCACGTTCCGCTCCGACGTCAGCTACAGCGATGGACGCCACCCGGATGCGGTGCGCTTCAGCAAGGATCCTCGCGAGGACGTGCAGCGGCGCGACTTCACCATCAACGGCCTGCTGATGGATCCCATTTCCGGAGAAGTGCTGGACTACGTGGGTGGGCGCCAGGATCTGCAAGCGCATGTTCTGCGCACGATCGGCGAACCATCGCACCGCTTCGCCGAAGATAAGCTGCGCATGTTGCGCGCGGTGCGCTTCGCTTCGCGCTTCGAATATCAGATGGATGCCGCGACTTTCGCCGCCATCCGGCAGATGGCGCACGAAATTCATCAGGTCAGCCGCGAGCGCGTGCGCGACGAGCTAACGAAGATGTTGACCGAGGGGCACGCGCGCAGTGCGTTGCTGTTGCTGGATGAGTCCGGCTTGCTCATCGAGGTCCTGCCCGAAATTTCTGCCATGCAAGGGGTCGAACAGCCGCCGCAATACCATCCCGAGGGCGACGTGTACGTGCACACTCTGTTGTTGCTGGAGAAGCTGCCGCATCCCTGCCCGCCTACGCTGGCCTGGGGAGCGCTGTTGCACGACGTAGGCAAACCGCCGACTTTTCGTGTGGCCCCGGACCGTATTCGCTTCGATGGGCACGTGGAAATCGGCGTGAAGATGGCGGAGGCGATCTGCCGCCGGCTGCGATTCTCGAATGACGATACGGAGCAAATTCTTGCACTGGTGAACAACCACATGCGGTTTGCGCACGTCGGGCAGATGAAGGAATCGACGCTCAAGAAGTTTCTGCGCATGCCGAAGTTTGAAGAACATCTCGACCTGCACCGGATGGACTGCCAGGCCAGCCATGGAGATCTGACTCTCTACGAATTCGCAAAGGAAAAGCTGGCGTCCATTCCGATTGAGGAGATGCGTCCCGCTCCGCTGGTCAACGGCGACGACCTAATCGCAGCCGGGTACGCTCCCGGGCCGGGCTTCAAAGAAATTCTTTCCCTGGTCGAAGACGCGCAGCTCGAAGGCCGGCTTCGGTCGAAGCAGGATGCGATGGCATGGATCGCGCGCGAGTTCCCGACGCAGTGAGGGATTGAATTGGCGACATCTCGGCGCCTGTGCGTTGCGATGACTCTACAACCGGAACGCATCGCAGTGTCTACCAGTTGCGCAGTGGAAAAAAGATCGAACACAAAATGTTAAAATCATCCCCTCATTGCTGACTGCAACATCCTCATGAAGCCCAGAAAATTTCCCATGCAAGCGGCCGGCGACGGCCTCGATAAGGTTGTGGCACGGTCTCTGCGAAAGGCTGCCCCCAAGGAGGCTCCCCTTCTGGCTTGGCCCGTCGCCTGCGGCAGCGCAGTGGCAGCGCGCACCCGCGCGGTCGAGTTTGTGGATGGGGTTCTGCGGGTGGAAGTGCCGGACACGGGCTGGCGCCGCGAACTTCATGCGCTGGCTCCTCGCTACCTGGCTGCGCTAAATCGCTATCTGAAAGATGCTGTCGCGGAAGTGGAGTTCGTAGTGGCCGGGCGCAAACGCGTGTCTAGCGTTCCCACGAACAAAAATTCCCGCCGCAAGCGGGCCTAGCTGCCATGAAGGTCACCGAAAAGGACGTCAGCTACGTCGCCGATCTGGCCGACCTCGAACTGACCGAGGAAGAGCGCGCGCGCATGGTGCGCGATCTGAACTCAATTCTGGACTACGTCGATATGCTGAACCGGCTGGATACTGAAAACGTCCAGCCCATGGCGCAGGTGTCTGACCGACACGGAATCGATACCTCGAAGACGGGCAGCGAGCGATTTAGTTACGCCAGTAGGGAAGATGTTCTGTTCGGGCTGCGGCCGTCGCTGTCAAATGAAGAAGCGCTCGCCAATGCTCCCGATCCGGATGAAAACTTCTTCCGCGTCCCGAAGGTGATCGAGCGATAGCGGGTGAAACCGCCGGATCGTTCCGTAGCGGATGCTCACGGAAAGGCCTTCTGACCTGGTTTTCTCATCATGGACCTGAACCATCTCACCATCGACGCCGCTCGCCAGACTGTGCAGGAGCGTACCGCCACGTCGATGGCTCTGGTCGAGGCTCACTACGAGCGCATTAAGAAAGAAGACCCCACCATCGGAGCGTATCTCACACTTACGCGCGAGCGGGCGATGGAGCAAGCCGACCGCATGGATCGATTGGCGGCGGAAGGCAAACCCTTGCCTCCACTCGGAGGAGTGCCGGTCGCGATCAAGGACGTGATGTGCACTCGAGGTGTGCGCACAACGGCCGGCTCAAAGATTCTCGGCAACTTTATTCCGCCCTACGACGCCACCGCGGTAGCACGCCTGGAAGGCGCCGGCGCGGTCGTGCTGGGAAAGTTGAACTGCGACGAATTTGCGATGGGATCGTCGAACGAAAATTCGGCATTCCATCCCGTGCGCAATCCGCATGACACCAGCCGCGTGCCTGGAGGATCTTCTGGCGGTTCGGCGGCGGCGGTGGCGGCCGATATGGCTGTCGCGGCGCTGGGTTCTGATACGGGCGGGTCGATTCGTCAGCCCGCATCGTTCTGCGGTGTGGTCGGCCTGATGCCAACCTATGGCCGCGTCTCACGCTACGGCTTGATTGCGTTTGCGTCGTCCCTCGATCACATCGGTCCGATCACGCGGACGGTGAAGGACGCGGCTCTGGTACTGCGAACGATTGCCGGCCGCGATCCGATGGACTCGAGTTCTGCGGATGTTCCTGTGGCCGACTACGTAGCCGAGCTAGACAAGCCCGTGCGCGGTTTGAAAATTGGAGTGGCAAAAGAATATTTCGGCGAAGGATTGGACAGCGAAGTCAGAAAATCCGTAGACGACGCAATTCAGAAGCTGGCGGAACTGGGCTGTGTGATTGTGCCGGTCTCACTGCCGCACACCGAGTACGCGATTCCCACGTATTACATCGTGGCGACGGCAGAGGCGTCTTCAAATCTGGCCCGCTTTGACGGCGTTCGCTACGGGTATCGTGCAAATAACGCCCGTGCGCTTTCTGACATGTATCGGCGCACCCGTGACCAAGGCTTCGGCGCCGAGGTGAAGCGGCGCATCATGCTGGGGACATACGCGCTCAGCGCTGGATACTACGATGCTTACTACCTGAAAGCACAAAAGGTGCGCAAGTTGCTGACGCGCGATTTCGAAGAAGCCTTCAAGAAAGTCGACGCCATCGTCACGCCTACCAGTCCCACGGCGGCGTTCAAAGTGGGTGAGAAGGCGAACGATCCCCTGGCAATGTATTTAGCCGACATCTACACGGTAACCGCCGATCTGGCCGGAATCCCGGGAATTTCCATCCCTTGTGGAAAGACACGCGAGAACTTGCCAATCGGTTTGCAGATTCTCGGAAAGCATTTCGACGAGGCGACTATTCTGCGGATTGCGCATGCCTACGAGACGGTAGCGTGATCTAAGTCGCGGTCTCGATCGTGGTCGGTATTGCCAAGGAACCCCCGAAGAGAATCGCCCAGAGTATCTCGGCACCGGAAAACCAGGCGAAATCCGGCAAGATCAGATGCAGAAGACCGCCAAGGAGCGCCCCGGCTGGAATCGCGAGCAGTAAAGGGCTGAAGGCAAGTCCGTTTTCGGCTCTTTCGGTCAGCACCTTTTGCGTCCGCGTCAGGAGCCATGCGTAGGCCACGGCCGCCGGCAGCGGGGCCAACGTCCAAACAATTCCAGCAGCCGCGATCATCACGATCGCCGCGACCGCACTTGAGAAAAAAAGGAGACCCAGCGCAGGAAGGAATTTTGCCGGTTGGAGATTGGGCAGCCAGTTCAAAACGATGCCCACCAACATGGCGAGCGTTACAGCTGCAGGGAAGCTCAGTGCCCAGATCCACCACTGGCGGTCGGCATATTCTGTCAGCGCAAGGTTACCCTGATACCAACCTTCGTACGCTATCTTTTCGCATCCTCCATAGCAGTCCACCCGCGGCACCTTCTGCGCCAGACAATCCTGATGGCAAACCTTGAACCGAGCGCTCTGGCTGTTTTCGGCAAAGCGCTGTGCCACCCACGCCGAGTAAGAACTACCCACGTAGGCGGCTGCGAACCCTGCAAGGGCAAACAGCGTAATTACTGGAGGAGGGATCCTCTTCAATGTGGAGACGAAGGTCGCTGCCGTAATCCGCGTCATTTCCTTCGCCATCGTATGCCGTCTTTGGTGATTTCGATCAGGATGCCGGCGGCTGTCAGTTCCGCGCGAATCGCGTCCGAACGCTTGAAATCGCGAGCGCGACGAGCCTCGCCCATGTCGTCGATCTTTTTCTGAACCTGGTCGTCGGATGGCTGCCCCGAACCGGCATTGGCCCGGGCTTCTGGCGTGATGTCCTTCTCCCGGCCCTCGGCCCTTGCCCAGTCGAGGATTGCTCTCACCTTGGGCGGGTCATCGTCGGCCAGCACGGCGAAGACATCGTCGAATTTCTCGATCGCACGCAAGAGCGGGGCCGCGTCCTCTTTGCGCATTTCGCCGGCGTCGATGGCTGCGTTGGCCGCACGGACCATTTCGAAAATTGCCGCCTGTGCCTGCGCCGTATTCAAGTCATCTTCAAGAGCCGCTTTCATGCGCTCGACCGTCTCTTGCGCAAGCTTTGCGACAGCGGGATTAGAGCCAGCCGAGAAATGCCCGCTCGTAAGCCGTAGCCGGAAGTTTCGCAGGCGGTCTACCGACGTCGCAGCCTGGCGTAAGCCGTCAAAAGTGAAGTTAAGTTGATTGCGATAAGGGACCGACGCGAGCAGATAGCGAATCGACGAAGGCTTGTAGCCTTTGAGTACCAGGTCGCGCGGCGTAAAGAAGTTGCCCAGGCTTTTCGACATCTTCTCGCCTTCCACCAGCAGAAAGCGGGCGTGGAACCAAAAATTCGCAAAAGTCTTCCCGGTCAGCGATTCTGACTGGGCGATCTCGTTTTCGTGATGCGGGAAGATCAAGTCTTCACCGCCGGCGTGCAGGTCGAAGGTCTCGCCCAGTTGTTCCATCGACATCACGGAGCATTCGATGTGCCAGCCCGGCCGTCCCGGCCCGATCACCGTGTCCCATGAAGCTTCCCCTGGCTTCGGAGCCTTCCATAGAGCGAAGTCGCGGGCATTGTCTTTCTCGTATTCGTCAACGTCGACGCGGGCGCCGTCCTCCATGCCGGCGAAGTCCTTCTTGGAGAGCTTGCCGTAGGCAGGGAATCTGACGATCCGGAAATAGTACGACCCGTCTTCCGCGGGATAAGCGATGCCTTTGTTTTCCAGCTTCGCGATGAACTCCGCCATCTCCGGAATGTGATCGGTCGCTCGCACCAGGATTGGCTGCTGAATGTTCAGGGTCGCCACGTCTTCCAGGAAGGCCTTCTCGTACTTGGCCGTGTACTGCTTGACGCCGACCCCATCGCGTGCCGAGTTGCGGATGATCTTGTCATCCACGTCGGTGATGTTCATGACGTAGTGAACGCGGTATCCACTCTGCTTCAGGAAGCGCTGCAGCACATCGACGGCGATGAATGTCCGGAAATTGCCGATGTGGCCGAAGTCGTAGACGGTAGGTCCGCAGGCATACATGCGGACTTGATTGGGCTCGATCGGGTGAAACTCCTCCACCCGCGCGGACATGGTATTGAAAAGGCGCAGTGCCATAGAAAAGAGCGAAGCGTCGGGGCGAACCTGTCATTCTAGGGGGTGTGAAGAAAGAGGGTCAATGATGTGTAGGGGTGGTATATAGAGACGGCAAAATGCTCCCTCCCCCCAGGGTTGGCAGGGCCAGTTATACTGGCGCAGCCGCGAACCGCGAGGGCAGAACAATGGGCATTCTGGATCTGTTTCGTAAAAGCCAAAGATGAGGTTCATGGACCAAGGGTTCTTGTTTGCGCCATTGACAGTCGATTTGACGATCTTCTCAAAACAGATTCGGATGTTTACGGGAACTACTATCCCGCGACCTCCACAGCAGTCCTCCCTGGCATTCAGGCCCTGCTGGGACGTTTGGAGGAGAAGTACGACATCGTCCATCTGCTTGCTGATGTAACTGAGGCTGGCACGATTCGGGATGCCAGCGGGCATGAGGTCTCTGGAACCGACCTCATCCAGCGCTGTTGTGATCAGGATGTGAAGCTCTTGTGGTCAGCGAGCGATAATCCACCAGACCGATACATAAAGGGGTTCGGGGCCCGGGGCAAACGTCTTAACCTAGTAATGACGCTGCAGCGCAAGCCCAAATTTCTCTAGCTTTTTTCAAAACATCTTGTCGCGGATGGCGCACGGCGAAACGATGCCGGTCGCTTGGAACGCCATTTGCCCCAGATTCCCCTATCAGATCAAAAGGATGCGCCAGACTCCATGTTCTTTGCAGGGCGTGGCGGTGTAAGGCTCATGGCGTACCATCCCCGTTGAACTAGTAACCAAAAGGTTACAAGTGTAAACGCCTGATTTCGTCAATTGACCACGAAGACGATCAAACGGACGCGGACGATGACCTAGAGGTCGCGAAAAAACGTTACAGTAGGGGTATCATTCGAGGCGTGCCACCCACCGCTACTACCCGCATCTGCAATGGCTGCGACCAGCGCTTGAGCGAAGCATCCAATGCAATGCGCCATCACGAAGCCTTGATGAACGACGCGATTTCTTGGGTTCAACGTGGCGCGACCGAGGAACAGGTGAAAGAGTTTAAGGAGAAGCTCGAGGCGTCATTCAACGATGTGCAAGAGGCATGGGACGCCTCTCGTAAGCACCTTGATGGGCATGGATTGTTGCCTGCTCCCCCCTCTTCGCAGGGTGTCGCATGAATCAACAGGAACCCTAAATCTCGTAGCACTCCCTCACACTGATTGAAACAGAAGGCGAACAAACGGCGCATGCTTGTGTAATTGCCAGCAGCCAGCGGCAACGTGACAACTGAGAAAATACTACCTAACGCATCATTCCCCCGCAATCGGTAGGGACGCGGGTTGCTCAAGTCGGAACTCGAGCAAGGATTCGCTCGGGATCTGCAGCTGCTCGCCTTTCTTAGAGGCGGCAACCGCTGTTCCACCCGCCGCACCGGCGAGCGCGCCAATGGCAGCTCCGGTTCCTCCCCCCGCAATGCCCCCAATGAGCGCACCAAGCCCTGTACCTCCGAGCACCTTACCTGCCGTCTTCTTGCCCTCTCCCTTGCCTTTCACCGCAAACGTGCTAGTGAGCAGCGGATAGGCCGTACCATTGATGACGATGTCCGTCAATTCAAGAGTCAGCTGAGAGCTTCCAGACATTCTGCCGGCCGATGATGCCTCTGCGAGACGGCCATAAACCGTGCTACCCCTGGGTGCGACAACCACGTCTTCCGCTTGGAGGTTGGTTTCGAGATTTGCAGTGAAGCGGTAGCCCATTTTTTGCTTGCTGGAGTCTAAAGAGTCGATCGTTCGGATGAGGATGCGCGTTCCTGCTGGAATCGTAACCCTTTTCGTGCTTTGCCCCACCGCACTCGCTGCATAAGTAATGGCGATCCCGGCCAGTATAGTGACTGCCCGAATGAATGAATTTCGCATCTGCATTCCTCCTCTTCCGAGGTTTTACGAGCCCTGTCCCACAATGGGCAGCGACGAAGCAATTTGTAGATCAATGATCAACAGTAACTGGTTTTCGATTTGAGCAAAGCGCGCTGCCGTAACGCCCCCTACGGCCTGCTTGACACGGTCATAAGTTCCTGCAAAAAGCTCTGAACGCTGCTTTTGATAGGCCAGCGATTTCTGAATCAATTCGTTCGCCTTATCGTCCGTCATCTGGGTATAGTTACGGGCATACTCCTTGATGTTCTCGACTCGCTGATTGTTCAGCTTGGTCAGCTCTGCATCGTATTCGGCATATATCGGCCAAAACTTCGCTGCGTCATCGGTGCTTAACAGCATCACCGCTCCCATGATCTCGGCCTTCTGCTGGCGTACGTTTGTGCGCAGGAGATCAATATAAGCCTGCAGGTTTTTATCCTGAGCATCGGCCTCGGGCGATGCCGCAGCTTTCTTCTCGGTTGTTTGGGTCTGCGTTTGCGCCAGGCCGGGAGTTGCGTCAAATATCAGCAGCAAGAACGTTACTGGAAACAATATGTGGTTCAAGAATTTCATCCCGAATCTCCTCATTGATGTCGAGAGCGCGCTTATAGTTTATGCCCGCCACACCCGTAGGCGGAGTCGGCTCACTGCGAGAGTCGTTATCCAGTTTCCCTTCATAGGCTCGGCGTAGTTTCGACTTCCAAGCGGAGATCTGCGGTTCAGACGTTTCCTCTCCTACGCCAGAAGTGAGGAATCGTCCGCACCGGGATGCCTCGATTGAGAATCGAATGGGTAACGGAATGTGGCCCCCCTGAAAGGGAGTGGCGCGCGTCATGATAGGGAGAGTCCGGCACCCCGCTAAACTGTCATTTCCACCAGTGTCCAATGCGGCGTCACCCCGCATCAGCCGTGGTCAAGCAGCGAGGCCCTCCAGCCCGCCGCGCACTCCGCCCGCCGCGCGCCCATCCCGCTCGCCCGCCCGCTTGTCCACACCTTGGCGCTTCACGGCCAGGCAAACGCGCACGCGCGAAGATTCGCCCGCACCGAACGCCTTGTACCGACCAGTTAATAGTGTTAACTCGTTCGTTACGGGGTGGCCCGATTTTTCCGCGCAAGTAGCTTACCCCGTCAATGATGTGTAGGGGAGGGTGGCGGGGCGGGGAGCCCACCTTCGGGTGCAGTTCAGGAAACGTTCATAAACAGGATATACTGATTATGCTTAACCTCGAAGACACGCCAGAGATCTGCGCCTTCGCGATTGAGAGAAGGAGGGGCGTGATCTTTGCATCAACCGTTTTTCTCCATAGTTCCGCCCTGACACCCAAAAGGTTCGCTAAGTTTGGCCGTGAGAAAATCATCTTCGTGTCAGGAGGTCATCATGTCAGCTCGGAATGGAGACAAATCCAGATTCAACCGGGAACGCAAGCAGAAGATCGCTCGGCGGAAGCGCACCCACGAACTGCTGGAGAGCGCGCCTAAGGCGCCCAAGTCAGGTGACACCACGAGCCGCGCTCAGCCCCGGTCGGTGTCGGCGTGATGTTTTGGCGGTGGAGGAGGCGATCGAGGGCGAGACGACTACCGCGGCCATCCAAGCCAGCCACGCGCACCGCGCTGGTATTTTTTTGAACACCAAGTTTGCCGGGTGAGGTTGCAGGACGTGCCCGCCTGGCTGCGAACAGAGGATAGAGGGTAGGTATGCCTAGAGGCCGATCAACGTTTACGAAGCGCCAGAAGGAACACACACGGCAACAGAGACAAAAGGACAAGGCAGAGCGCAGGAACCAACGAAGGCAGGAGAGGCCTGTAGAAGGCAGCGTGGACGAGATGGCCGAACTGCGCGAACATGCTGCAGCGCAAGCGGCGCTATTTAATATTGGCATGGAAGAAACTGAAATGGCGGAGGAATCGCCGGGTGGCCGCATCGGCGAATGACTCGCGATTGCAGGTCGTGCGGAGCCTCCTGGCAGTCAAATTGACGGTACGAAACGTTGAGCTCAAGTGATAAGGGATCTCACTAATCGGATGTAGGAGGGTGGAATGGCAGAAGTTCGATTGCAAGAGGGTGAATCGTTAGAGAATGCGCTCCGTCGATTCAAGCGTAAGGTTCAGACGGAAGACATCATCAAAGAAGTGAAGCGTCACTCGTACTACTTAAAGCCAGGCGAAAGGCGCCGAGTGAAACAGGCTTTGGCGAGGAAGCGCGCGCGGAAAAAGGTCCGGAAGGAAGGTTCATTTGCCAGGGACTCGCGTGGGAATAATGCATGATTCCGGAGAGTCGTGGCTGACGTGATGGGTGTGCCCAAACGGCTCGCCTTGCGCACCGACGATCCCGCGCACGACGAGGGAACTTTCTTGAGCATTCAATCGTGCGCGAGGAATTGTCGGATTCGAGGGATCAGCTGCTCCTACCGCAGCCTGAGCCGCGACATCATTTCCGCAGAGTCCTGAAGGAAATCGTCATCGGTGGGACACACGCTCTGCAGGCTTTTCACTAGCCCTTGCAACGTCTGGGGACGGTCGTCGCCATCTTCGTTCAGGGGATGAAAGCGGAATTCGGAGCTCAGGTCGCGCTCGTAGCGCTGCACATCACGATCGTAGCGCTGGAGATCGCGGCCGTAGTGCTGCAGGTCCTTACCGTAGCGCTGCAGATCGCCCCCCAAAGCCTGCCAGTTGCCGTCTCCGAGATCGTCGGCGATACGCTCGCTGTCGTCTTCTAAACGGTCGCGATCCCGATCGAGGCGATGCTCATCTTTGCCGAGACGCTCGCGATCGTCTTCTAAACGGTCCGGATCCTGGCGCGGATGAATCCAGTCGATGCCGCGGTCGTCGGCGTCATGGTCGTTTCCGCTGCAACGATATCCATCATCGCCATCACCGCCACGACGCAAGAACGGGTTCGTGCCTTCCTTGAGATCCAACTTGGTGAGGTCGATGCCAGCCAGCGGATGGCCATCGCCGTAGGCAATCGCCCGATGGAAACCAGCTACATCCTGTGCCGTAAGAGTTCCGCCCTGTTGCAACTGCTGGATGCGGTCCGCGACCGCTCCGAAGAACTTTCCGCAGCGCTCCGCGTGCGATGAGCCGCCCTCTAGGCCGTGGATTGCGTTCGAAATGGCTTGTGGGATTTCCGAAATGGCTTGTGGGACTTCCGAGAGCAGTTCACCCCCGGGAATCAGGTTAGCAAACGAATTCAAGTTAATGTTCATTCTTGGCAGATCCTCCTACTGCCTACTGCCACAGTTATCGAGAGAACGGTACGATGGTTGCTCGGGGGGCGGGTGGCGCACGCGTTTACCTTCTATGCGAACGGGTTGCAATCTCGCAGATGCGAATGACTGTGGTGAATAAGCTGCCCGGAGTCCCACACATTTCGTTCGCCAGTAACCTGTCATCCTAATTACCTTGGTGCCGCTCCCTTCTTTCCTCCACAATTCACACAATATTGACCTTCTTGTAAGAAATAGCATGTCACGCTATATGCAGCGGAAATGGTGCAAGGAGGCGTGTCATGCGCAAGCTGACCATCGTGTTTTTCGATGCCGGCGGCGGGCATCGCAATGCCGCCGAAGCGTTGAAGACGACGCTCGAGCAGCAGTCCCGGCCGTGGGACGTGCAGCTGCTGAACCTCCAGGAGCAGCTGGACTCCATCGACGTGATCCGGCGCGCCACTGGAATTCGGATTCAGGACGGCTACAACCTGATTCTGCGCAAAGGCTGGACGCGCCCGACGCCGCAATTGCTTGTTTTGCTGCGCGGACTGGTGCGCCTCTATCACAGCCCGATCGTGGCCATGCTCGAGAAGTATTGGCACGAGCACCCGACGGAGCTGGTTCTTTCGGTGATCCCATTGTTCAATCGAGAGCTGGCGGAAAGCTTGCGCTCCGCGGCACCGCAGACAGCATTCGCGACATTGCTGACCGACATGGCGGATTGTCCGCCGCACTTCTGGATCGAGGAAGAATCGCAGTTTCTAATCTGCGGCACCGAGCGCGCGGAACAGCAGGCATTCGCCCTCGGGCATTCGCGCGACCGCGTCTTTCGCACGTCGGGCATGATCCTGAAGCCCCGGTTCTATGAGAAGCCGCAAGTCAACGTAAGGGCCGAGCGTGAACGGCTGGGGCTCGATCCCGATCTGCCAACGGGCATTGTGATGTTCGGCGGACACGGCGCGCCCGTCATGGCCGAGATCGCCGAGCACGTTGACGCTGGCCCAGCCGAAGTGCAGCAGATTCTGATCTGCGGACACAACCAGAAGCTGTATGCAGAACTGGCGGCGAGGCGGACAATTCGGCCAATGCGGGTCGAGGGGTTCACTACCAATGTGGCGCATTACATGGCGCTGTCGGATTTCTTCATCGGGAAGCCTGGCCCGGGAAGCATCAGTGAAGCCTTGCAGTTCGATCTGCCGGTGATCCTCGAGCGCAACCGCCGCACCATGCCGCAGGAGCGCTACAACACTGACTGGGTCCGTGAAAATCGACTGGGCATCGTGCTGAAGGATTTCAGCCAGATTGCTTCCGGGGTCGAGCAGTTACTACAACCGCAAACGTTCGCGGAGCTTCGCGCCAATGCCCGCGCTTACACGAATCGAGCGATTTTCGAGGTGCCGGCGATTCTCGAAGAAGTAGCCGAGCGGCACATTCCCGTATCGGTGCCGGTATTCACCAATGCCACCATGGGGCAAGGTGCGGCGTGGGCAGGATCGGGAAGGATTTCGTAGCAATTCAAAACGTCACCCATCCACGCTCGGGGACAGTGGCGCTTACGGGATCCGAGACCCGTCAGCGGGCGGATGGGAGCGGTAGGCATCCGCGAGTTCCGTTGCAAGGCCGTTGGCGCGCGCGATCTCGCCATAAAGCCGCCCGCTGGGACGAACCACCCGCTCCTGGGTCGCAGGATTCAGTTCGACCAAGCCGAAGCGCAGCCTCCATCCTTCAGTCCACTCAAAATTATCGGTGAGCGTCCAGTGGAAGTATCCGCGGATGTCGTGACCTTCTCCGATCAGCTTGTGCAGTTCATCGACCACGTTGACGAGTAACCACGGACGGATGCGGTCCTGAGCATCGGGCACGCCGTTTTCGAGAATGTAGATCGGCTTCTTCAGGCGCGCTACCCGTTCCACCGCCAGGCGCACCGCTCGGGGATACGCCTCGCCGTAGGGGCGCTCGACTCCCGGATCGCCTTGCGGCACATGTTCGGGAACGAAAATCCGGCTAAACAGCTGGCTCAGATTCACGGGGTCGAATTCGACGTGCAACCGGTTGTAAACGTTCAAGCCGACGAAGTCGCACGCGCCCTCCACCTGCGATGGGTCTCCATCGAGAAGGCTTAAAGGAAACCGCAACCTACCCTGCTCAATGAGCTTCAGGAACGTTTCATTGAAGGTCTCGTTGAGCAAGCTGGCCACCCAGCGGTCGAAGACCGTGGCCACGGGTTCAAACACGACGTAGTGTTGTGCCCAGCCGACTTCGGTTTCGGGCTGCAGATCGTGAATCGTGTGATAGACGAGCAGGTGGCTGCGTGCCAGCACGCTGGTCACACGGATGGCGTTGCTGATTTCTCCCATTTTCCCAGGAGGAAACTCGCCGAGCACGTAGCCGGAAGCGGCGTAGACGTTGGGCTCGTTGAACGTGACCCAGGTTCGGCACAGGTCGCACAAGCCCTCGACGACGTAGCGGGCGAAGCGCTCGAACAGCAGAGGGGCCCCGGGGGCGAGAAACGCTCCTTTCTGTTCGAACCACTTGGGATTGGTGAAGTGGTGGAGGCAAACGACGGGACGTATCCCGCGCTGGATCAGCCCTTGGAGTTGATTGCGGTAGCGCGCGAGGGCCTGCGGGTCCCAGCGTCCTTCTTCGGGTTCAATGCGGCTCCATTCCACCGACAACCGCAAGGCATTCAGGCCAAGGTCGCGGGCCAAATCGAAATCGCGTTCGGCGTTGATCCACCACTCGCAGGCAGCGCCTGAACGGTCGCCCGAGCGGATGCGTCCCATGGTCTCCCAGTCGGCCCATTGGCTGTTACTGTTGTGGCCTTCGACCTGGTAGGCGGCGGTGGATACGCCCCAGAGAAATCCCGCGGGAAACTGACGAGAGGAATCCGGGGGAGCACTGTCGGCGGGAAGAACCGTCTGCTGTGAAAATGCGCTCATCGCGATCTGGCTAGTGAACGGCGAACCTGGCCGCTAGCTGGGGAAAGCGAGCGCGCGCCGAGCCTCCTTAAAGTTTTCCTATTGTAGCGGAAGAGGCAAGAAAGTGGGTTTGCGGTCGACGTTAGTTCTGGTAGCTTGATGCGGCACCTTCACCGTTCCCAGGAGACACGGGTCTTGAACTTGCGAACCTCGATTTTTCGCATCGCTCTCTTGCTTTTATCCGTAGCGCCGCCGTCGTTCGCGCAGCTCGACAACGCCACCCGACAGCTATCGCGCGATATCTTCAAAGAATTGATCGAGATCAACACCACCGATTCGGTGGGCAGCGTCACGGCCGCATCGGAGGCGATGGCCAAACGCCTGCGCGACGCCGGCTTCCCTGACAGCGACATCCAGGTGCTCGGTCCCAATGACCGCAAGAAGAATCTGGTGGCCCGCCTGCGAGGCACCGGAAAGCGCAAGCCGATTCTGCTGATCAGCCACCTCGACGTGGTCGAAGCTCGCCGCGAAGACTGGAACCTGGATCCCTTCCAGTTCATCGAGAAAGACGGCTACTTTTATGGCCGCGGCACGCAGGACATCAAGTCGGGCGACGCCATCCTGGTGACCACTTTCCTCCGCATGAAGAAAGAAGGATACAAGCCCGACCGTGACCTCATCCTGGCCCTTACTGCCGACGAGGAAGGCGGCAAGTCGAATGGCGTGGATTGGTTGCTGAAGAACCACCGCGACCTGGTGGAAGCCGAGTATGTCCTGAACGACGACCACGGCTGGCTTATCAGCGAGCATGGCAAGCCGGTGATCATGGAAGTCGACGCTACCGAAAAGCTCTATGCCGACTATCAGCTCGAAGCCACCAATCCCGGGGGACACAGTTCGCTGCCTGTTCCTGACAACGCCGTCTATCATCTCGCCGACGCGCTCGGCCGCCTCGAGCGCTACGAATTCCCCGTCGACATCAACAACGTTACTCGCGCGTACTACGAGCGCATGGCGCAGCTTTCGAGCGGGCAGCGGGCCGAGGACATGCAGGCAATCCTGAAGGATCCGCCTGATCCGGCAGCTGTCGCGCGCTTGTCGCAGGATCCCGTGGACCACTCGAAGCTGCGAACGACCTGTGTGGCGACGCGTCTGGAGGGCGGCCACGCGAACAATGCCCTGCCGCAGATGGCGCGGGCGAACGTGAATTGCCGCATCGCTCCGGGACACTCCGCGGAGGAGATTCGCCTGAAGCTGGCCGAGATCGTTGCCGATCCGAAAGTCTCGGTGAAGTTTGTAGGGGCCATCGGCGGCGTCACCGAGCACGCGACCAATCAGCAAGCGTACGCGCCCCCGCCGCTTCGTCCCGATGTGTTTGAGCCTCTCGAGAAAATCGTGCAGGAGATGTGGCCGGGCGTGCCAGTCGTGCCCTCACTCGCCACGGGCGCGTCCGACGGCATATACACGAACGCTGCAGGGCTGCCGACTTACGGCATCAGTGGCACGGCCATCGACCGCGACGACGTCCGAGCCCACGGCCGCGACGAGCGCATGGCAGTAAAGTCCTACTATGAGGGCGTGGATTTCTACTATCGGTATCTGAAGGCTCTGACCACCGGGTAGCCACGCGCGGATGGTGTGCAGCTGGGGCTGAAGAGCTCGCGTCGTCCTCGTTTTGGCCGTCGTTACAAAATCTTTACTATTTACACATTCTTTACCGAGAAAGAATGTCTCGTCGGCTCAAGCATCTGAGCGGATATACCCGTAGCCGATCTACAGGACATTACCTCGGTCACGTTCCCCTTTCTTACTAGCTCGCAGACAATCACCCCAGTTTGTTGTGGGGTTGCAGTGTTTTTCTGGCGGCAAGAGAGCGGGGTTCTTGGCTGGCGGCGAACGGTTCTCGTTCGCCTCGCGGGCCTATTGCTTCTTCAACTTCTCGCTCCCGCGCGTGGGCATTCCCAGTCGCCTGATCCCGAAAAGCCGGTTCCCATCCTGAGCGGTACTGCCGGTTTTCTTCCCAGCGTAACGGCGGGGCAAACGGTTCTCGACACACAGTTCAATCCGGTTCTGCTCGTACCCCTGGGGCAGAATTGGCTCATCGAGTCGCGCGGCGAGTTTGAAGGGGTGTTTCAGCGCCAGCCCGATGGTTCGTTTGGCGGGCCGGTTCATAAACATCTCGACTACTTGCAGGCCGATTACATTGCGAATCCCTACGTGACCGTCACTGCGGGACGATTCCTCACGCCCTTCGGGATTTTCAATGAGCGTCTGTACCCGGAATGGATTCGCGCCCTGCAGCCAGATCCGTTGATCCTGCCGATCGGCACTGCTTCGAGCGATGGCGCGATGCTGCGCGGCGGGTTTCCCGTGAGCTCACGCGCCAACCTCAACTATGCCACATACGTTTCGGTCGCGAGCATCGGTGTGAGCGGTGTGGAATCGGAACGGCATGTAGGCACTCGCGTGGGAGTTTTCTTTCCTGGCCCTCGGCTGGAGGTCGGGGCTTCGTGGCAGAAGATCCTCGAGGACGTTCGCAAGAATCTCGTCGGATTTCATCTCGCCTGGCAGTCGCGTGCCCTTCCGGTAAGCATCCATTCCGAGGCTGTGAGGTCGAACCAGGGCAGCGGCTATTGGGCCGAAGGCGCCTATCGTCTCAGCCAGGTGCACTTCTGGGAGAAGGCCATGCGGCGTACAGAGTTGGTAGCCCGCGCTCAACAGTTTTTCAACGGGAACATCTCCTCGGATGTGGCGCAGTCGCTGGGCCTGCCAGGGGCGAACGCGCGCGAAGCCGATTTCGGAGCGAATTATTTTTTCAGAGACGGATTCAAGGCGGTGTTCAGCTACGGCCGCCAGTTCAGCTCGGCAGGCGATTTCAACCAGTGGACGTTCGGCATTGTCTACCGTTTTCTGGTTCCGCTGGGACGTGAGGGTACGCCATGAATCGCGTTCCAATCCTGTGCCTGGCTTTTGTTCTGACTTTGACGACAGTGGCCGGATCTTCGAACAAGAAAGAAGCGGCGACCGCAACGGCATTGGTGGCGCAGAGTGCAGCCAACGCCGAAACCATGCGCACCCAAGGCGAGGAGCGGTTCCGTGCCAACTGCGGACGCTGCCATGCCGCGCCCCAGAAATTTCCTCCGCGGGCGATGGCAACCGTTCTGCGCCACATGCGCGTGCGCGCCACCCTGACCGACGAAGATATGCGGCTGGTTCTGTTCTACCTGACGCAATAGTGGAGCTTGCATGACGCAGGTTTTATTTCGAGGGCTTGTGGTGGCCGGACTGTTGATCGCGATTGGGCCACGTGTCGTGGCACAGCCGCGGGTGATCGAGTTGGCCGCGGACCGCGACAGCCGGTATCGGATCGCCGGGCAACGCGCTCCGGAGATTACGGTGAAGGCCGGCGAGCAGATTCTGCTGCGCGTGACCGCGCGCAAGGCCAAATCATGGAACCGCGATGGCTCGGTCCACGGATTCTCTCTGCTGCGGGCGAAAGATCGCAGCAAGGTCGAGGGCTGGGACCTGCTGTTCAAGCCGGGAACGCAGGAGTTCACTCTCACCGCGCCAACCGAGCCGGGGGAATACGAGGCGGTTTGCACGGTTGTATGCAGCGAAGACCACGAAGGCATGCACCTGAAATTTGTCGTGCTCCCTTAGTCAGGAAGGTTGGAGGGGTTATGAAGCGAATCATGGTTACTTGGATGGCCGGGATTCTGGTGGTGGCCGGGTTGGCCCAGGCGCAGGGTACGCGCGTGTTTCATGGAGAAGTCTCCGACAGCCAATGCGCTATGAACGTGCACTCGCTCACGCGGTCCCATCAGGAGATGCTCAAGTCGAAATCCATGGGCGGCACCTCCAACAGTTGTTCCGTCTATTGCATCGAGCACCTGGGCGGGACGCTGGTTCTCTCGGCAGGGAAGGACGTTTATCGGCTCGATCGACCCGACCTTGTCCACGGGTTTGAAGGCCAGAAGGTGAAGATCGTCGGGACACTGGATTCCAAGGCGAACCAGATCCACGTGATCAAGATCGAGCTGGACGGGCAATAAGGGCGGTCTTACCAAGGGGGCCAAAGCTGCGACCAGCCCGGCTGGCGGGCGGGCCGCCTGGATATCTGAGCTTCACTCCGCGCGAATTTCTTGGCCTCGGGGCCCCTCACCTGGTCAAGTGACGTCTAAGAAAGAAACCTACTTGACATTCGCCTTTTATTCGCTAACAATCTGCCCATGGCCATCACCCGTCGTCAGCACGAGTTGTACGACTTCATTTCGCGGTTCGTGGCGGAGCGTGGGTACTCTCCGTCGTATGACGAGATTCGGGAAGGGATGGGGTTGAACTCGCTGGCTACCGTGCACAAGCACGTCTCCAACCTCGAGAAAAAGGGCCTGCTTACCCGCGATTTCAACCGCAGCCGCTCCATCGACCTGGTCGCCCCCAAGGGCAAGCTGAAGCAGTCAATGGGGGTCAACACGGCCCTGGTGCTGCCCATCCTCGGGCGGATCGCCGCCGGACTGCCGATTGAGTCGATGGAACAACGCGACGGCAATACCATCTCACTTGCCGACTTTGTCCGCTCCAAAGAAGTGTTCGTGCTTGAGGTTCGAGGCGAATCGATGCAGGACGAGCACATCATGGACGGCGATTATGTGCTGGTAGAGAAGACCAAGGTTGGCCGGAACGGCGATCTGGTAGTCGCGTTGGTCAACGGCGACGAAACCACGCTGAAGCGTTTCTACAAGGAAGGCGACAGGATCCGGCTGCAGCCTTCGAACGCCTCAATGCAGCCCATCATAGTCCCCGCGGCCGCGGTCGAGTTGCAGGGGAAGGTGATTGGAGTGTTGAGGAAGTACTAGAACCCGGGCCTAGGGCATAGGCTCCAGGGAAAAGTGAAAGCGACGCAGGGCCAAAGAAATCGGCGTTTCGACTCCCCAAGAAACAGTTACGCCCGGCACTTGACCGGGCGCCTCGTTTCCAACAAATTCCAAGCCTACCCTACGTGCTTGTCGAGTGCCTTCTGGATCTGCTCCTTGGGCACATACCCGACAATCTGTTCCTTCACCTGCCCGTCCTTGAAGACCAGCAGGGTGGGGATGCCGCGCACGCCATAGCGCATCGGCGTGGCCGAGTTGCGGTCGACGTCCATCTTGCCGACCTTTACCTTGCCCTGATATTCCGTGGCCAGTTCGTCGACGATCGGAGCGATTGCGCGGCAGGGGCCGCACCAGGTCGCCCAAAAATCGATCAGCACGGGCTTGTCGGATTTCAATACATCCGCGTCGAAGTTCGCATCGGTTACTTCGACGATTGCGTTGCTTGCCATTGTTCCTCCCAGGTACCTCGTTCCGGCCCGGTTCAAACTTGCCGGCCGTGGCACCGGTAATCAGTGCTGCTACATATCGCGCAGCAAATTCTAACACTGGCGTTAGATGCTTCGACACCACAAGAAGGTGCAGAGGGTCTCTCAGGCCGAGGAACGAGGGATTCGGTGTAACGTCCTTTGCTCTTTTGAGCCATAAGCTTAGGAATCGATCGACAGCGTCACCATGCGCCCCGCGTTCCCATTCTGCAACGAGATTTCTAACGGCTCGAATGAATCCGACAGGCTGCGAACCGGCGCGCGCAACCGCTTCCACTTGCTTGTAAATTCTTCTGAACAAATCGGAGTATGTGCTACTGGAAATTCCTGGTAACGAACCTCGTTTCTGCTTGCTGCCGAGCGCAGTTTCCGCTTTGCTTTGTGGGTGTTTCGCGCGAAAGCACGGGCGCAGAATCTCACGCGCCGCGCATTACTTTTGTAAGACATCGAGTGGTTACGAACCAAGTCGGTAAATTACGAACGTGACATTTACACGCCGTGCGACTGACCGTACTATCGGCACGTGGTTTGGCAGTTCTGGGGGAGGGCTGCCGAGGCGTCCTGAACTTAGTTCAGGACGCTTTTAATTGTGTGCCGAGCATGTTTGACAGCTGGGAGGTGCAAGTCCTCTTCACAACGTGATGGACGTGAAGTGATAGCGAAGCGCAAGGGTGAAATCAC
>Ga0306923_10000305_pt1 | contig 37343 bp, 40 predicted proteins | sample sta12Can44000108_FD_203841 | JGI IMG/M metagenome (GOLD analysis project Ga0306923, IMG submission 203841) | Lab enrichment of tropical soil microbial communities from Luquillo Experimental Forest, Puerto Rico - statanox.12C.anox.44.000.108 (v2)... | ecosystem: Environmental > Terrestrial >... | reverse complement strand
ATGCAGACCGCGCGAGCACTCGGCATCGAGGTGCCGCCAGCCGTATTTTCCATTGCCGACGAGGTGATCGAGTAAGCACGTCCATGTCCGCTATTGGCCCAAAGCAGACATCGGCCAGTGCACTGCACATGTCCGCTTTTGGGGCTAAAGCAGACATGGCCTTTTGCGGAATTTCGCTTTCGCGGTCGCTATTGGGTGTAAAGCGGACATTACGTCTTGCAGCGCACATGTCTGCTTTTGGCCCAAAGCGGACATCACGACAAACCGCCGGACTCACCCTCCCCGCTCCATAGCGAATCCGAGGAAGTCGCGATCCTCATCCGCCTAGTCCGAAGCGACCAGGACGAGCGTCGGCGAGCAGTACGCGCGAACGGCTGTGCGCTTCATCGTCGCCTCTTCCTCGCCCGCGGCTTGGGATCGGCGCGATCGAACTCACGCACAAGCTGTCGCACGAGCGGCAGCTTGATCGCCTCGTCGCGTGTGCCGCCGCCACCCTTTGCGACGCGGCTCCCCGACTCGTAGCGCGCCGCGCCACCAAAACAGATCAGATCTACGCCGGCTTTGACGTAAGCGCCGATTTCCTGACGCCGGATCGATCCGGCAATCCAAAATTCGATCCCCTTGGTGTGCGCGCGGCGCGCGAGCTCGCGCGTGTCCTCGACGCTGAAGAAATCGTTGTAGCGCCGGCCCGAGTACTTTTCGAACGTGTCGATCAGCATCCCCTGCCACTTCGCGCCGGCTGTCAAGTCGATTCCTGCCCGCGCGATGTCCATCGGGCGCTCGCCGACCGAATTGATTCCAACCTCGGGAAAAAACACGCTGATGAGCGGGTACCGCCCATCCGCCCTCGACAGGGGAAACACGAGCAGCCGCTCACGCACGACGTCGTCGACCATCCGGCGGACCAGCTTCATCTGCAACGCGACATCGGCGGAACGCAGATCTTTCTTGTACGGATCGAGGTTTGCGAAGCCGACCTTCACGACGTCGGCGCCCGAGCGGAGCGCCGCGATTACCTTCGACGCCGTTAGGGCCGCGGTGGACCGGGCATCTATCTTACCGGTTTCGACGGCGCGAACGATCTGCGGCGTCTCCGAGACGTTCGTCGAAATGTAGACGTGCTCGCCGATCGCCTTCCGGATTTTGAAGATCTCGGTCAGCGTGGCCGGGCCGAGCGCTTGCTGCATGTGCTCCGCGTCGACGACGACACGGTCGGCGTCGACGAGGCCCGGAATCTCCTGCCCTTCGTGGCCGCTGATCAGGCACAGCGCATTGACGGGCCGGCTGTATCGTGTGCCGGTCTTTGCGCTCAGACGGAGCCCGTAGCGATGATGCGGAGCGACCTTAAACTTGTGGATCGCCTCGAGCCGAAGCTTAATCAGCTTCTGCGCGCTCGGATTTAGTGCGGGCAGCGCCTCCTTCAGCGATTCCCATCCTCGACGTCCCGCCAGACGCTGCACTTCGGCAATGACTTCGCCACCGGCGCGAATCGCCCGCCATGCGGCTTTCCAACTGTCGACGTGGCTGCCCGGAGAGCCGATGTCCAGAATGTCCTCGGGACGTCTGACGATGAGGGGTCTTCGATGGAGCTTCATGGTGTGAAGCCTTTTAGATCGGCGGCTACCTGTTCCGCGGTGCTCCAGCCCGCAATCTTCCGCTCGAACATGAAATATCGAGGCTGCGGCCCGGCCCACGGAAATGGTTCGATGGCCTCGAGCGTCCGGCGGGGATCGGATTCCTGGAGCGCCAGAGCAGCAGCGGTCGGAATCGCGATCGGTTTCGTGTCCCACAGCGCGGACCTGTCGGCGGTCAGGCCGGCGTACACGAAGGCGGCGACCTGCCGCGGATGGCCGTACTCGCGGCGCCCGCGTGCCACGGTCGGAATGAAGCGATCGCCCAGCGCTCTGGCGAGCGAAACGAGCGCCGTCAGCATGGACGTGCCGATCGAGTGGGACGGACGGATATCGCGCAGGGTGCACCAATGCTCCCAGACTTTTCCACCGTCGCCCTCCGATCCGATCGGTTGATCGAAATCCTGGCGCCGCCAGAGGTTGAATCGATCCGGCGGATCGAGTACGCCGCGCGCCGAAGTGCGGCCAAGCGAAGTGCCTTCAACAAAGCCGACAAGGCTCGAACCGGCCAGCGCCTCGCGGCCTTCCGCGGTGTCGACGCCAAGCGTTTCGATCGCCTTTTCGCGGCGGAGCGTTACGGTTGCACAGTAGTCATCCGTCATGCGACGGTGCGAGATCTCGAGCCACATGAGGTTGCCGTTCGCATGCCGGCGGACGCCGCCGGCGCCGGCGATGTGGCAGGCGACGTGCCATGCGCCGTGATCGAAATCGCCGCGATTTCCGGGACCGAGGTCGTCGCCGTCGATGAGCACAGGATGGAGAAACAAGTTGCGGAGGATCTCAACGTTCAACGCCGAGTTTTCCAGATCACCGTCGGGAGTGACCTCAAAATGGAAAGCACCACGCAGCATTCGAAGCACCGGGCCACAGGACGAGAGGGCGAGCAGCGGAGGAGAGGAAGAGCTTATGGAAAGGTTGATTCGAAAGTCAACGTGTTGCGACGGCCAACAGGTTGACGTCAGCACCAGTTACTGGCTTGAACGTGCAACGGAAGGGACGCATGAATACCAAAGAGCGCACGAATACGAATATCGTAGCGGCCACGCACGATTACGAACGATGGCTGTCCAGACATACCCGTATCGTGATCGACGACCTCCGGCTGAAGATGAACGCATGCGCGAGAGCCCGTTCATATTTCTCCGTGCAACCTTCTGCCGATGGCTGCAGTTGTGGCCCAAGCTCTGCCGCACGGAGGCAGGCGCGCACGCGGTCCATGGGCTGGCAATTGCGCGTCGGCATCGGAGTTGGAGGGATTGGAGGGGGGATTGGCGGTATTCTGCTGGACGACTCGTCTAAAAGGTACCAAAGCCAGCGTCCCGCGCTGATGAGATTATTGAATAGCTGGCGATGTCCGCTTTTGGCCCATAGCGGACATCCCTAGTTGCGCCGCACATGTCCGCTATTGGGGGTAGAGCGGACATGCGTCGGGCAATTTCGACTTGCGGGATTTAATTATCTAAGAGTGTTTGCAGCCAGACCGCCACTTGCCGTGCTTGGCTCGGCGGCCCGGTTAACTAGTCGCCCTTGGGTCTGACGTACCGACGCTCGCAGTCGTCCTCTCCTGCCAGTCGTCCTCTTCCCACCAGTCGTCCTCTTCCCACCAGTCGTATTCGTCCTCGCCTAACTTCTGCAAATCTTCCCCCTGCAGAGTCGTCCGTAGAATTTGATGCCAAACGTCTTTTGCCTCCGATTTGGAAATCGCATTATCATCATCATCATCGGCTCTCAGCGTAAAGACGAGCGTATATGGATTGGTTATATTTCTGCTTGTTGATGTCCAGTCAATGATCGTAAACGAGTTCAAACCGCGGTCTACTGCGGTCTGAGTTGCACTGACTTCTATATTCGACGATTTCTTTGTTCCTGCGCGAATAGCCAAGAGCGCCGAATCCAACCGATCCGAGTCACCTTGAAGCGTGAAATGAACGATTTCGTTTGCTTCATTCTTTGCGAATCCCGCAAGATTGTACTTTATCGCCTGCTTCATAATCATGGCCCGGAAACCGACGTGCTGATCGTCGCCGGTGACGGTGGCCAAAATAGCTTTTTTCCAATGTCTACGGAGGAATTGAATGTGCTCAAGGCATTCTAAATAAGTTACGGCAGCGGAACGCACATCGTCCGCCTTTTGATCGTCCGACTTTTTAGTGGTCATCAGGAGAGCCGCCGCGAGTCGAGCTGCCGCCTCGCAATCGAGCTTGTATTCTACTTCGTCGTTGACGGGCGATTTAAAGACCATTGAGCCCTCCGTGTGAAAGCCAGTCTGACAGCTTGTGTCACTCGTCCGCCGAACCTGCGCATATTGCTGAGCGTCATCGGCTCGCCGGGCGGGTTTCGCTTAGAAGCCATCCGCCATTGATAATGCTGATGCTCTGAGTCTGGGCCGACACTACAGCATCGCCACCGCCTTGCAAGAATTGAACTCAAACCGTGTACGTGAAGGTCTGTATCCCGACTGATCACCTTTGACTATAATTAATGAACCGCCGAGCTGAAGGCGCGTAAGGTGAAAGTATTCATCAGCTATCGCCACGACGACAGCGCGGGTCACGCCGGTCGCGTTCACGATCGACTGGTGCAGGCATTCGGTCGCGATCTCCTTTTCATGGACGTAGACACCACGCCTCTCGGAGTGGATTTCATAAAGGTTTTGCGTGAGGAAGTCGCCAAGTGCGACGTGCTGCTCGCTGTGATCGGCACTCATTGGCTCGATGCCCGCGACGAGGAGGGGAAGCGCCGCCTGGATAGCACAACTGATTTTGTGCGAACCGAGATCGCGACGGCGTTGCAACGAGGCATACCTGTAATCCCGATACTGTTGGATGGCGCAAAGATTCCGAAAGTCCAGCGATTACCCAAAGACCTCGAAGGATTGGCGGCGCGCAACGGGCTTGATGTACGCCATGCCTCGTTTCACCAGGACATGGACAAGCTGATCGCCGGGCTCAAAGGCGCGTCGATACAGGGTGACACGCCTAACGCGCTCTCGCGCGCAACCACTCAAGCACTGGCAAGCCGTGTTACGGGGCCGCGATGGGTTGTGATCGGATTGATTGGCGCCATTGGCGTTGCAGGGGTGTTATTTGCTGCACGCAACGTCAAACAGCACACGGAGCAGCCGCCGACGTCGGTCCAATTGTCGCCTTCGATTGTTCACCAATCGCCGGCACCATCGTCGACTCCTCAGCTGCCGCCCGCAAAGGTCTCGCCTCCGCAAACCGCGCAACTGCAAACCGTGCCGCGAGCAGCTCAGCCACCCTTTGTGCCGCTTCCGTCGACGCGGGAACACGCATTGCAGCCGGGGGACAGTTTTAAGGAATGCGATAACTGTCCCGAGATGGTGGTGGTCCCGATAGGCTCATTCATAATGGGCTCGCCCGAGACCGAGATTGGTCGCGGACGTAATGAGGGTCCCCAGCATAAAGTCACATTCGTATATCGCTTCGCGGTCGGGCGCTTTTCGGTCACCTTTGACGAGTGGGACGCGTGCGTCACTGACGGTGGCTGCAACGGCTATTCGCCCCCGGATCAAGGGTGGGGCCGTGGCCGGAGGCCCGTGATTAATGTGTCGCGGAATGACATTAAAGCCTATTTGGCCTGGCTGTCACACAAGACTGCAATGAGCTACCGGCTGCCGAGTGAGGCCGAGCGCGAATACGTGACTCGAGCCGGAACGACTACGCCGTTCTGGTGGGGATCATCGATCTCGACCAGCCAAGCCAATTACAAAGGCACCGAAATATATGGCGACGACGGTGTGCGGGGAGAATTTCGCAACCAATCACTGCCGGTCGATTCGTTTGCTCCCAATCCTTGGGGCTTCTATCAAGTACATGGCAACGTGTCGGAGTGGACGGACGATTGTTGGCACGACAATTACATCGACGCTCCAAGTGATGGAAGCGCTTGGACTGCTCCCAATTGCAATCAACATGTTCGGCGCGGCGGCTCCATAGGCAGTCCGCCAAGCGCCTTGCGCTCCGCCTCCAGGTTCTTTAGCCCACCCACGGTCGAGCCTTTCCTCGGTTTTCGAGTTGTGAGGGTGCTTACTCCTTAAAGACCAGCCTTCTCGCGAACCGCACGATCATCATCGACTCGCGATCTGTATCGTTTGGTCCGCCGCGATCCTGCGTGCTTCATCTTTCGTCAGCAACTTCGCCGCTGATCGCCGATCTGGCTCATTCGAATAATAAATGTACGCGAGCTTCTGCCCAGCGCTGTCGCTGACGACTACGCGACGACTACGCCGAGACGCTGACCGATTAGCAATTACAAATCAGCGTCTTATCGCGCGCGGACTGTGACGGGGGTAAAGCGGACATAGGCTAGTGCACCGCATATGTCTGCCTTTGACCCAAAGCGGACATGAGCGGCTCAGGTTGGATGCCGTGCAAACCGACATCTCAACCCCATTCGCTCGCAAATCCCTGCTTGTAAGGGACATCGCTAAAGGGAACGTCCACGCGATGTCTGATTTTCACTGGCGCGCGTTAGTCTTGATCGTCGCCCCGCAGGCACCCTACACTGGGATGTGCTTTCGCCTTGGAGTTGGCGAGGGATGACCGGCAAAATATTCATTAACTATCGCCGCGGCGATGACGCTGGCAATACCGGCCGCGTGTGCGATCGCCTTCGAGAGTCCTTCGGATCTCAGCAGCTTTTTCTGGACGTCGACAACATCGCTCCCGGACTGGACTACACGCAAGTACTGAACCAACGTGTTTCCGAATGCGACGTGATGTTGTCGATTATTGGAAAGGGCTGGATCGACGCACGCGATGCCAGCGGGATGCGCCGGCTTGACAAGCCCGACGACCCCGTTCGGCTCGAAATCGCGTCAGCTCTTAGCCAGAATAAGCGGGTGATCCCAATACTAGTCGGCGGAGCGCAGATGCCGGAGGGGGGTGAGCTTCCCGAAGCCATCAAAGCATTGGCCACTCGCAACGCCGTACGGCTTACACACGAGCGGTTCGGACCTGAAATACAGGGCTTGATTAAATCGCTTCGGAAAGTTTTTGACGAGACCGATGCAACTTCGCGCCGGCAAATTCACCGCAAAGTGCCTAAACAAACCTTCAAATGGCCAACAACGATTCTTGTAAGTGCGCTCAGTTTAGCATTGGTCGTCGCCGCGGCACTGTTTTGGATGCCTAGTCCGTCATCTGATGTCCAAAAGCCATTTACGCCTACCCCATTCCGTGGGGAGGGTATTTCCTTCAACCCCGAAAACGACAAATACCTTGTGTTGGTCTTCTATCGACCGGATCGCCTAGAGGATGCCCAGCGCATAGTCGGTGCCCTAAAACAGGCCGGCTATCGGAGTGATGGTAGCCAGTCGACTCTCGACGAAGTCATCGCCCCGGACAAGAGACCAGGTACATCCGTCATCAAGACGACTACCCTCGCGCGACCGATCGCGGATGACGTATCTAAAGTCGTCCGATTTGCCATACCCATTCAGGCCACATTCGTGTCTTTGTTACCGGACGACGTTCCCCTCCAGCGTGGCAATATTCAGATCGATCTATTCTGACGAATAACGGAGAAAAGGCGTTCCGCCTAAATGCCGCCCAAGAAGTCGCATCTAGAGATGATTTTCCGCGTCGTTTTGACCTTACTGCTCAGCATGGCACCTTCTGCCGTCCGCCTCACGCAGGCTGCTACGAGCTTGCCGCCCGATGCCTCAGCGGCACTTTTGAAAGCATATCCCGATTTCTTGGACCGAATTGAGGAAAACGACCTTGTTTGGAAAGACGGCACGCGCATGCATATCGATGACGGCAAGGGTGCCAAGGCCTTTGACGCGATGCTCAATGATCCGGACATCAAAGATATGTTCTTGATGAAATATCCTGTCGGCGAAAAGGGCATTGCACCAGAAGTTGATTTCGATCCAGGACGTGTGCGGTATGCGCCATTTTTCCAAAAGATGTACGGCGACTGCCGGACAAAAGGCTTTATGACAAACGCAGCTGATGTCGTATGGCTCCCGAGCAAGGACGGCAGAAAAGTCAAATTCACCAAGATCAACGGCGCAGCGGAAGCGTTGCAAAATGTATCGAATGAACTCGACAAGCTGCCGGGTCGCTTCCTTGTGTATTTGCGGCCTAGCCAGGGGACCTACAATTGCCGTCCGATCATGGGAACAAACCGTCAGAGCGCTCACGGCTACGGTATCGCGATCGATATTGCCGCCGCACATTCTCACTATTGGTTATTGTCGAAGCCCGATGGCGACGGTCGCATTCGCTATAAAAATGAAATCCCTTGGGAGATCGTTCGCATCTTCGAAAAGCATGGTTTCATCTGGGGCGGCAAGTGGTATCATTACGACACGATGCATTTCGAGTACCGACCTGAAATCATCGGGGCGGCGAAATAACCTGGCGTGTCCAGAACCCGAAGTATGAGCTGCTGATCAATCTCAAAACGGCCAAGGCACTCGGCCTCGCGATGCCCCCTGCGGTGCTTGGCCGCGCCGACGAGGTGATCGAATAAGACGATGTCCGCTTTTGGCCCAAAGCAGACATCCCTAGCTGCACCGCACATGTCCGCTATTGGGGGTAAAGCGGACATGCCTTTTTGCGGCTCGAACGTCTGCTTTTGAACTAAAGCGGACATGACGTCTTGCCAAGTAGCGGACATGACGCCTTGCCAAGTAAAAGGCGCGCAGCCGAACAGCGAGTTAGTGATGGCACGCCAGGTCCCGCTGGATAACCCTCGGCAAAACTTACCGGCTCATTCGCAGCCGGTAATTTCCCTCTCCGCAACCAATACGAACTCATCCATCAGCAGCTGCTGCTGGCGTTTCGACCATCCCGTCGAGTAGGAGGCGTGTCGCCACACAAACCGCACCACGGCAGGGTTCATCGCGAGGGTCTCCGTCCCCCCGCGTTGGATGTGCTCGTACGCCTCCATAGCCGTCATTCTAAAGAGCTTGGTCACCCGCGTTATTGTGCGACGTCCTCTAACGGGCGCCATCGAATAGCAGTGGTCGACTTTAATTTCGTCTGGTTTCATTTGCCGTAGTCTGCCTCTTACGCGGTTATCGCGCTAGTGCGCCAGGAACGCGGCGGACTTAAGCCTGAAGCGTCCGAAATTGACCCAAGGAATCTGGCGATGACAAGGGCGGCAAAGACTCTGTCTGTCGACCCGGGCAGCACCGATATCACTGGCTTCAACGCGCTGCGCCACCGCTCGACCGCGCCGATGAAGTTATCGAATAACTACAGACTGTCCGCTTTTGGCCCTTAGCGGACATCGGCTATTGCACCGCACATGTCCGCTCTTGGGGGTAAAGCAGACATGCAGGAGTCCGCTTTCGCGGTCGCTATTGGGTGTAAAGCAGACATACCTTCTTGCGCTGCACATGTCCGCTTCTGACCCAAAGCGGACATGAGCTGCTCGCTTTTGCTGCGACGCACCGCCCTGAATCGCTCTACGACCTGCTATACTTGACCGGCGATCGCGTTAGCCTTGGGGTAAGCCCATGAGGCGGCGGGAAATCATCGCGCTTCTCGGCGGCGCGGCAGCCGCGTGGCCACTCGTGGCGCGAGCACAAAAGTCCAGCAGCGTGCGCCGTGTCGGCGTGTTGATGTCCGCGGCGTCGGACGATTCGTACGGTCAAGCCAATAGTGCCGCATTTGCTCAAGGCCTGCAGCAATTGGGTTGGGAGGTCGGCAGCAACATACGCATCGATTACCGGTGGGGCGCAGGCGACACAGAGCGCTTTCGCAAATACGCTGCGGAGATCGTTGGGTTATCGCCTGACGTGATTTTGGGTACAGCCGCCTCCATCGTCCGCGCCTTGCAGGAGGCGAGCCGCACGATTCCAATCGTATTTGTGACCACCGTTGATCCGGTCGGCAGCGGCCTAGTCGCAAGTCTTGCACATCCGGGTGGCAACGCGACCGGCTTTACCACGACCGAATTCAGCCAGAGTGCAAAATTATTGGAATTGCTCAAACAGATTGCACCCAATGTCACCCGCGTGGCTGTGCTTCGCGATCCCTTCGTACCGGCTGGCTCTGGCGGATTTGCTGCGATCCAGACTGCAGCGCCAAGTTTCGGCGTGGAGCTGACTCCGGTTGGGGTCCATGACGGCGAGGAGATCGAGCGCGGCATTACTGAGTTCGCACACAGACCAAATGGCGGGCTGATCGTGGTCGGTCCGACGTCCTCGATGACGCGTTATCGCGATCTGGTCGTCGACCTTGCTGCACGATATCGTTTGCCCGCTGTCTATTCCGGTTCGGCCTATAGGAGCACCAACGCCCTGATGTCCTATGGGGCCGATGCGATCGAGCAATACCGGCGCGCTGCATCTTACGTTGATCGCATTTTAAAAGGCGAACGACCCGCGGATCTGCCGGTCCAGGCGCCGACCAAGTATCGACTGGTCATCAATTTGAAGTCCGCCAAGGAACTAGGCCTTACGGTGCCGCCAACTTTGCTCGCCACCGCCGACGAGATGATCGAATGAGACGGCGCGAATTCATCATGCTCGTTGGTGGCTCTGCGGTGGCAGCCTTGCCCCAAATAGCGTTAGGCCAGCAGCAATCAAGCATCCGACGTATCGGCGTGCTCTCTCAAGGGTCGATTCATAATCATCCTACACCTGAATTTCGAGCATTTCTCGAACGCCTGGGCGAGCTTGGCTGGACTGAAAACCAGAATTTGCTGATTGAGTGGCGCTTTTCCGAAGGAAGCGATGTTCCCCTCGCACGGCTCGCGGCTGAACTTATCGCAAAAAATGTCGAAGTCATCGTTACGACACCAACTCAGCCGACGATTGCTGCAAAGCAAGCGACCTCCACTATCCCCATAATATTCGTGCAGGTTGCCGATCCACTGGTGTCTGGCATCGTAGCGAATCTGGCTAGGCCCGATGCAAATGTTACTGGCATGAGCAGCCTTGCCCCAGACATTGCCGGAAAACGGCTCGCTTTACTAAAAGAGGCGTTGCCAACTTTGAAACGAGTTTCGGTTTTGTGGAACAGGCCGAGCAAAGGATCTGCTTTCGTTTTAGAAGAGATAACGGCGGCTGGTAGAAGCCTGAATATCGAAGTTCAAGATATTGGTGTTTCGGAAGCTACTGAGTTTGATCGTGCCTTTGATGCGGCAGTCAGCAACAAGTCCCAGGCGGTTGTCGTCGTTGACGATCCAGTCATGCAGGGACATGTAGACGCTGTTACACGCATTGCTGCCGCACGAAAGCTGCCCCTCGCTTCCCAGTATCCACAATATGCGGTCGATGGTGGCCTTATTGCCTATGGGGCTAATTTGCAAAGCCTCCATCGTCGAGGCGCAGAGTACGTGGACCGCATCCTTCGTGGCGACAAACCAGCGAATCTGCCGGTCGAGCAAGCTGATAAATTCACGTTCGTTCTCAATCTAAAGACGGCGAAAGCACTGGACATCGAAATTTCCCCGGAGCTCCTCGCCCGCGCGGACGAGGTGATCGAATAGACAGCGTTTTGCTGCGGTGCATGAGTCCGCTATTGGCCCTTAGCGGACATCACTCCTTGCACCGCACATGTCCGCTATTGGGGGTAAAGCAGACATGACGGTTTGCCGAAGTCCGCTTTCGCGGTCGCTATCGGGGGTAAAGCGGACATGACGTTTTGCACCGCATATGTCTGCTTCTGACCCAAAGCGGACATTTGGAGACTCCAATGTCACCCTGCTAACGTATCACTTGCATTAAGTAATTGATTTAGGGGGGGCATCATGTCGTCACCGACCGTTCCATATGTGCTCGGTGGCACTCAGACAGAACGAGACCGGCTAATTACACAAGCCGAGGGTCTTGAGGGGTCCACGCGATGGATGCTCGATCGCATCGATCTCAAGCCCGGCGATCGGGCTGTTGATGTCGGCTGTGGACCCATTGGAATCATGAACCTGTTGTCCGAACGGGTTGGCGCGGACGGCGTTGTGATTGGTGTGGAACGAGAACCTCGTTTCTTCGATATGGCATGCGCGGAGCAGCGCAAACGCGGCCTTTCAAACGTAAGGTTGGCCAACGCCGATGCACTTAAGACCGGCCTCGATAAAAACTCATACGATTTTGTTCATGAACGACTGGTCTTGATCAATATTCCGCCGGTGGCACAACAGGCGGTCCTGAAAGAAATGCTGTCTTTACTGAGACCGGGCGGAACGATTGCAATTCAAGAGTTTGATTTTGTGTCCTTCGCTTGTGATCCGGATCATCCGTCCTGGAATATCCTGTTCAATACTTGGTGTGATGCATTTCACGCGGCCGGGGGCGGCAATTTGTTTATCGGCCGGTCTCTCGCTCGCTTATTGCGATCTGCCGGGGCGGAAAACGTCCGAATACATGCGCACGCCAACCTGCCGCAAGTCGGAGAATACCAGCGCACGCATATCCTTTCGCTCATCGAATCGACAAAGGATCTTATGGTTGGCTCCGGCAAATTAAACGCTGCAGAGTTGCAAGACCACATGGCGGCGTTGGCAAAACACCTCGCCGATCCCAAAACAACGCTGATCGACCGTCTGGTGGTTCAGGCTTGGGGAACTAAACCAATTTGATGTCCGCTTTTGGCCCAAAGCGGACATCCCTCGTTGCACTGCACATGTCCGCTTTCGGGGATAAAGCGGACATGCCTCTTTGCACTGCACATGTCTGCTTTGACCTAAAGCGGACATCCCGTGGCCTTTGAAGTGGGAACCAAGCCCTGATGGCCGCCACGTTTTCCCGGCCCGATTGATCATCCGGCCTAACCGACTGTAGTTTTGCGGCACGCTGAACCAACAGGGTTCGTCAACAAGCCATAAAACGTGCGCGCCGATGGATCTCGACTCCAATCGCAGTCTGATTGCCGCCGCGCTAAACCGAATTCCAGCCGGTGACCGAGCAGCGTTGCAAACGGTGTATCGCTTGACCTCGGCGAAGCTTTTTGGCGTCTGCCTTCGTATCTTGGGTGAACGCGCGGAAGCGGAGGACGTCCTGCAGGAGGTCTATGTGACGGTGTGGCGCAAGGCCGCGGACTTCGACGCCAGCCGGGCAAGCCCGATGACCTGGTTGATTGCGCTCGCCCGTAATCGTTCGATCGACAGGCTGCGCGCAACACGGGTGAACCGCAACATGGCCCCCATCGAAGGCGCAACCGATGTCCCAGATACAACGGCCAGCGCCGACACCGCTTTGGAAAATGTGCAGGAGCACGCTCGTCTTCATGGATGCCTGGATGGACTTGCTTCCCACGAGCGCGCAGCGCTGCGTGGCGCTTTTTTTGATGGCAATACGTATGACGATCTGGCCAAGCGCATGAACGTGCCGCTTGGCACGATGAAGAGCTGGATCCGCCGCGCAATGATCAAGCTGAAGGCCTGTTTGGAGCAATGAGCGACACGCTGGACCATAACGACCTGCCCGAAGACGATCTACTCGCGGCCGAGCTTGCGCTGGGCGTGCTCGAAGGCGCCGAGCGGACAACCGCCGTACAGCGCGCGGCGCGAGACCGTGGCTTTGCGCGGTTGGTGGAAGAGTGGGAACGACGACTTGCTCCCTGGGCCGCAGAAATCCGCGAAGTATCGCCACCACCCCAGGTGTGGGATCGAATCTCCAGCGTCCTGCCCGCGCAAGCAGCACGTAACGGGCTTTGGCACAGCCTCAATTTCTGGCGCGGGTTGAGTTTTGCGGCGGGCGCGCTTGCCGCTGCGTGTCTTGCGGGCCTGATTTATTTGGGAACGTTCGCGCCCCAGCAGGCGCTTGTCGCGACCATCGAAGGCGCCGGCCAGCGCCATTTCGTCGCTACCATCGATTCTGCCCGCGGTACGGTTGCAGTCGTGCCTGCCGCCTTCAGCGCCGACGCAACGCGCGTTCCCGAGTTGTGGCTCATTCCGCCGGACGGCAGACCGCGCGCCTTGGGCCTGTTGCGGGCCGATCAGACGGTGGTGCTTGCCCTGCCTCCCGAACTTGCAACGCTGGCAAAAGACAACGCGGTGCTTGCGGTATCGCTGGAGCCGCCGGGCGGTTCGACCACCGGCCTGCCCACCGGACCGGTGATCGCAACTGGTAAGCTCACGTCTCTGTGAACGTGCATCCGTAGATGCGATCGCTCCGTAGCTTCGACGTCTCCCACATGGGGACGTCACAAAGAGCAACGGAGTACTGCCATGAAACGCATCGTCACTGTCACGCTGGCCGGTGTTGCTGCAGCGGCACTCGCCCTCAGCCTCGGCGCAACTGGCCCGGCTTTCGCGCAAATGAAGGAAAAGGAAAAGACCGTCACCGTCGGCGGCGCACCGATGTACCCCTCAAAGAACATCGTGCAGAACGCGGTGAACTCGAAGGACCACACAACGCTGGTGGCGGCGGTCAAGGCCGCAGGGCTCGTCGATACGCTGCAATCGCCCGGTCCATTCACGGTCTTCGCACCGACTAACGAGGCGTTTGCGAAATTGCCAGCGGGTACCGTCGATACGCTCCTGAAGCCGGAGAACAAGAAGACCCTGACGAACGTGCTCACCTATCACGTCGTACCGGGCCGCCTGAGCGCCAAGGACCTGATGGAGAAGATCAGGGCCGGCAACGGCAAGGCCATGCTCAAAACTGTCGAAGGCGAAGAGCTGACGTTTGCTGAGAAGGATGGCCGGCTCTGGATCTGGGACGCCAAAGGCGGCTCCGCTCAGGTCACCATCCGCAATGTCATGCAGTCGAACGGTGTCATCCACGTGATCGACACGGTGCTGTTGCCGGGCTGATCAGTGCTCTGATGTCCGGCGACGTGGCGCTCAAAAGCGCCGCTAGGTCCTCTCCCTGTCCCCGGGGAGAGGACCGACTGACAGTTACCCCGAATACCCCGCAGCATGTTCAGGCTCCTAACGGTCGACCCGCAGGTCGGACAGAAATGAAAGGTCAAGCTGTGGCCGCTATCAGCCGTCCGGGTCCACGTCGTTGCCTCGCCCGCGATGGAGACCTGCTCGCGCTGAAAGCGCGCCTGGTTGCTGATCACAGCTCCGGTGCGGCGCTGGCAGGCCAGGCAGTGACACATTGCGATGCGTGATGGCTGCCCCTCGATCGTCAAGTGCAATTGCCCGCAACTGCAAGCGGTGCGTCGGCTGGTCATGAATTATCTCCCCCATTGAACTTCGAGTGCTCGGTCGAGCTGCTCATTTGAGGATAAATCTATCACACCGCCGGACATGCCACTTCCAATGGGTTGGCTACTCTCTATACGATAGGCTGTTCTAACGTGAGCCTCGGGGGCGACAATGAGGCGACGCGAGTTCATCACACTTCTTGGTGCGACAGCGACGTGGCCCCTTGCGGCGCGTGCGCAGCAGTCGGCAATGCCGGTGATCGGGTTTCTCAATCCCTACTCGGCCGACGGACAAAGCGAGCGCCTGCGCGGATTTCGCCAAGGTCTCGGCGATGCCGGTTATTTCGAAGGCGTTGACCTCTCGATAGATTACCGCTGGGCCGAAGGCCAATTCGATCGGCTGTCTGCCCTGGCAGCCGAACTGGCTCGGCGCCAAGTCGCGGTCATAGCCGCAACAGGAAGCATTGTCGCTGCATTGGCAGCCAAGGCCGCAACTACGACGATTCCCATCGTCTTCGTCGTCGCTGAAGATCCAGTCAGGGTTGGTCTTGTCGCCAACCTTGCCCGGCCGGAAGGCAATTTGACTGGAATAAACTTTTTCACCGCTGAATTAGTATTAAAGCGGCTGGGGCTTCTACGTGAATTGCTACCCGGAATGACCCGCGTGGCGGTGCTGGTCAATCCCCGAAATGCTATAAATTCAGAGACCACATTGCGAGACGCGCAAGCAGCAACGTCCGCGATGGGGCTGCAGATTAAGGTCATGAATGCCAGCAACAGCCGCGAGATCAACGCGGCTTTCGCTGATCTTGGCCGCGACCGGCCCGATGCCCTCTTCGTGAATGGCGACGGTTTGTTCAATGCTCGGCGAAGTCAATTGGTAAATCTAGCGTCGCGCCACGCACTTCCTGCGGCATACCCGGACCGTGTTTTTCCTGAAATCGGTGGACTAATTAGCTATGGGACCAGTGTCATCGACGCCTATCGCCAGGTCGGCAGCTATGTAGGTCGCATTCTCAAGGGCGCGAAGCCTGCGGACTTGCCCGTGGTGCAGGCGTCAAAGTTCGAACTCGTCATCAACGCCGAAACCGCACGCATGCTCGGGCTCACCGTACCGGCACCGCTCCTTGCCACCGCCGACGAGGTGATCGAATAACGAACTTTTGCCGCGCTGCGAATGTGCGCTTTTGGCCCAAAGCAGACATGAGCTTGTGCGCCGCACATGTCTGCGACCAGCGACTCAACGAAATGACTGATCGTGAATTGCGACAGGTATTGGTCAGGGGTGTCGTGCTGAAACACCGTCAGACGATTGAAGAAATTGAACCGGATGTGCCCGAGCGGATTTCCGACCAGATTGATTTCTCTGATCAGTTTATCGACGTAAGCCTCGATTGGCTCTGAACGGCGCGTCGCCTTGGTGTGGCATCCACAGTAGAGACATATTTTTTCGCAGAACGGCACATGCAGATAGAGCGACAATGATTCTGATCGGGGTAGGGCATCGAGCCAAGATGCATAAGTGCTCGCTTGAATTGTGGGACTAAAATGAGGCGCCGTTGGATAGGAAGTATAACGCGGCACCGTTCTTTCCGCGGCGATTACCTTTCTAGCCATCAACGTCAGTTACTTACTGAAGGCGATCATTTCTTTGATGCAGATCAACTAGAGACGACTTTGATCTTTTCGTCTTTGGCCAAGATCAAGGAAGCTGAACATCGCGAGCTTGTTTTCTCCTTCTGTCCGCTAATGTTCTTACATATCTTTAGTAAGACTGACTCGCAGCTTCTCGGTTTGTTCAAACAGACTCCGTGAGGTACTTGTTCTGTCCAAGACAATTCCACGAGTTCTTTGATGTTGCGCAAATTCACGCGTCGGCATCCCCGTTAGCGTTCACAGCCGTGCCAGCTCTTTTGCATGGCCGACTGTGGCTACCGAGGGATGAAAATGCTCACGACATCAATATGGCTAAAGGTAAGCCGTCAGGCGCTGTCGGCAGCTGCTGCCGCTGTGCTGCTGTTCACCGCCGTTCCAGTCCTATCGCAAACCGCAGAACCGATCAAAATAGGTTTCGGCATGGCGCTGACCGGTCCACTCGCCGCCAACGGCAAAATGTCACTGGTCGCAATGCAGGTCTGGGAGGATGACATCAATGCCAAGGGCGGTCTGCTCGGCCGGCCCGTCAAGCTTGTCTACTACGACGATCAAAGTAACCCGTCGCAAGTGCCGGGCATCTACGCCAAGTTGCTTGACATCGACAAGGTCGATCTGATCGTCAGCGGCTATGCTTCGACCCAGATCGCTGCAGCCATGTCGGTCGCGATGCAGCGGAAGAAGCTGTTCATGAGCCTGTTTGGCACGGGCGTGAACGAGACGTTCAACTATCCGAAATATTTCTCGATGATCCCGAATGGCCCGACGCCAAAGCCGGCGTTCACGCGCGGCTTTTTCAAAGTAGCCGAGGAGCAGAGCCCGGAGCCTCAGACCATCGCGATTGCGATGGCGGACGCTGAATTCGGCCGTAATGCCTGCGAGGGCGCACGCGAGAACGCCCAGGTGTCGGGTTTCAAAATCATCTACGAAAAAACCTATCCCCCCGCCACTACCGACTTCACGCCGATCGTGCGGGCGATCCAGGCTCTCAATCCGGATCTGCTTGTGATCTGCTCGTATCCGCTCGATACGGTCGGCTGGGTCAAGGCGATGAACGAAGTCGGGTTCAAACCGAAGATGTGGGGCGGGGCTATGGTCGGCTTGCAGGCGACCGTGTTCAAGACTCAACTTGGCCCGTTGCTTAATGGCGTCGTAAACTTCGAGACTTGGCTGCCGGTCAGGTCGATGGACTTTCCGGGCGCATTTGAGTTGCTCAAAAAATACCAGGCGCGCGCTCAGGGTGCCGGCACTGATCCGCTCGGTTTCTATATGCCGGTGTGGGCTTATGCCTACGTACAGGTACTTGGTGACGCAATCGCCGCCACCAAAAGCTTAAGTGACGATGTCCTGGCGGACTATATCCGCAAGACCACGTTCAAGACCGTGGTGGGCGAGGTGAAGTTCGGCAAGCAAGGTGAATGGGCTGAAGAGCGGACACTGGCGGCCCAGTTCCAGAACATCAGGGGCAAGACGGTCGACGACTTCCGTGATCTGACAACCGAGGTCATTGTCTATCCGCCAAAATACAAGAGCGGCGAGGTCATTTATCCTTATGAAAAGGCGATCACAAAATAAGCTTGCGGTCCGCACTTGTTTTGAGAATGAAGTCCTCGCGAAGATGGGAGTACCAATAAAATAAAAACACGGTGCATTCGCTAACGGCCCGACGCAATACAGCAGAGAGCCGCCGGTAGATTGATGTCCGCTATTGGCCCTTAGCGGACATGCGCTTGTGCACTGCATATGTCCGCTTCTGACCCAAAGCGGACATGGGCCGGAAAATGACCCAATACGGACATTTTCAACTGCTTATTGTGGCACGCGTTTGGAAAGAGCGGGGATGCCCAGATGGTGTTACACCGAATTGCTCATTGGTCTCTTGTCACCGCAATGGTTTTTACTGTGTCTGCAGCTGTTGCGCAGACCGGCGGTCCGGGGCGTGGTGCCGGCGGCGGCAAACTCCGTGCAGCGTGCGGTGATGACTTGCAGCGATTTTGCGCCAACGTGCAATCAGGCGCAGGACGCCTCGTTCAATGTTTATGGTCCCATACTCGTGAGCTGTCAGAAGCGTGTGGAACCGTGATCGCAGCCACGCAAGGCGGTACCAAACTTCGCGCGACGTGTGGTGACGACTTGCAGCGATTTTGTACCGACGTGCGGCCCGGTGGCGGCCGCCTCATTCAATGTTTGTCGTTCCATGCTCGAGAGGTGTCCCCGGCGTGTGGGAACACGATCGCGGCGGTAGATACTCGCAGAGGACCCCCCGATTCAGGTGCGCAAAGTCCAACCGCACAACCAGCTGAGATTGTCACGGCCAATAATCCACCTGCGGCGATGGGAAGCATTCTTCGCGCATCGTGCGGACCAGATGCGCAAAGGCTTTGCGCTGGGGCGCGAAGGGAAATCGATATCTTGAAATGCCTCGACTTTCAGCGCATGAAACTATCGGCGGTCTGTGGCTCGTATTTCCAGAAATTGGGCGCATTGCCGAGCGGACAAAGGAATATTCCGAACAAAAAACCACCGTCGCTGCTGCCAACAGCGCCGGCGGCAAAGCCTCCCGTCAAGGAGAACTCACCCGAGCCAGGTCCGGGCTAATCGGGTGCATGCATGAGTGTTTGGAAATATATCAGCTCTTTGCGATTTCGCCGCTACGTGGCCAACGTAGGAAACAAGCCGTCTTGGCCAGAAGCCATGTCCGCTATTGGCCCAAAGCAGACATGAGCTATTGCGCTGCACATGTCCGCTTTCGGGGGCAAAGCGGACATGGTTTTGGCGTCGCAAATTTGCAAAAATTTTTTGCATTTGTTGTGATTGTCATTAAGGACTGCGAAGACACATCAGAAAAGCGAATAGCGAGGGCAAATCCGAAGCGTTGCAAACTAGCTATGACGGTGGGCGCTCCCACTCGAGCAATTCGATCTCATTCAGTGGGCACTGTTTCCCGCCCAGAAATACAACCAGGCGAAGTCCATCAGTCAAATACGGATCGCCCGTCAGGTTCGTGCGCGGATTGGCTCGCGTCGAGATACCGACGCCACGCACGTATCCGAACCGAGAGACTTCTCTTGTCAGAATCAAATCCTGTAGTAAGTAGTAGCGATCCTGATCGACCTCAGGGCTTATCCGATGCGTCGTCAGATACCAGGATTGGGTGGTCAGCTTGATCCCAATGTCGCGGCTGATCTGGCCGACCCACACACGCTGCCCGTTGATGGTAAATGGCGCTAGCCATACTCGCAGATGATTACGCAAGCTTATTTTGTCTCGCGCTTTCTGGAGGGAAAGATCTTGTGTCCGGCCGAAGACGTACAAAGGGCTGACAGGCGCGTGTAAATACTCGGTGCCGAACAGAAATGCGCGCACTGACCGAAACGCGCTGTGGAAATCAAGTGGCTCATCGAGCCGCCATCCCCGCATGATAAATGGAAAAATCGTATTAGTGCTGTCGCCAATTATTACAATATTGAGCGGATCGCCTGGCCTGTCGCCCGCCGTATTCACCGTGCAGCATGGCAACGTCTCCAGCCTCGAGCGAAGACCTGCTAGATCAACTTCTTCGATGGAACCCGGCGAGTATATGGTATTGAAATCTACCTTTTGCACAGCGTAGGTCGCGCTATCGAGCGGCAGCACGAAGCGGAAGTCGAATTGTTGATTAGTTCCGACAAACCCAACTCTAAGAAACTTTAGGCCGCCCTCGCGATGCGTTAACACGAAGCCGGCAGTCGTTTGGTGTGGCGCGACAATATCCGGCATTGCCTCCCGTACGAACAGCGCATCGAGCTTATCGTTGGTTTCGCTGGGCCACCAACCATAGAACAGGCGAGCCACCTCTGACGGGGTGAAGTAATTGGGGTCAGTAGCGACCGGCAGATAGTGCAAGATGGCGTCGCTGTTATTTTCGATGCTCAAATAAACTGCTTGGATACCTTCGTCCGCGAGTGCGACACCAAAGTAGCGTTGGCTCTCGTCATCGGTCAGCACTGCGACGCGAACGGTGACTGGGCCTTGCTGCTGTGAAACTGAGCGTGAGGTAAATACGCCCTTGCCGGACGGATCTGCCGAAGCTGCCGTACCAATGGAAATCACAAAAAGAAGATGAAGAAAGAGCGCGGAGAAAGCAACTAGAAGCAGGAACCAACGCGCCCGCATCGAGACACAGCCCTAATTTAAGAACCTCAACGTCCGCACGTTGCATTTTGGGCCAGGATGCACCCTAAACACAGTCTGTTTGGCCTCGCCCAATAGCGGTTGCTCTAATGTCCGCTCTTGGCCCATAGCGGACGTCACAAGTTGCACCGCACATGTCCGCTTTCGGGGGTAAAGCGGACATCGCAATCATCAGCAAGGCTTCAACGGAGCAAGTGGACTTGCCAGCCGAGGATGTGAGCTTTGCAATGGCCATGGCCGTAGACGAGTCAAGGCTCCGCCACTAATTCCATCGGAAAGTTATGCATCTCTGTTGGCAGCGCGACATAAAGACCGTCAACCATCACATGATTATGGAAGACCGCTTTCGTCGCGATATGCCCGCGTGGGGCAGCAATAGCGGCAGTGAGCATGCCAGCAAGAACTAGGACCACACTGAGTGCTTTTCGCATGACGACTCCAATGCAGAGCCCGACGCCAAATCCTGCGCTCAGTCGGGCAAGCACTGCATGAACTGCCTCACACAGGACGATATTTCTCTGTCTGATGTTCGCCAGCGCTCTGACAGCCTAGGACGCGTGCTTAATTTGCGCCTCTTGGCTAAAATCTCGGAGACAGTTGATCTGTGTCCGCTTTTGGCTCAAAGCGGACATCGCTCGGGAAAGCGTACATCGGCGTGTGCAGTGCAAATGGCCGCCGAATCAAACATGCGTTCGTGCTGGCAGCTCATCGGCCTTCGACGGCATACGTGCGGAAAGTCGCGTATTTGTCACCGATTTTCTTCGCGGTCTTGAAGTCGGGTGAATTATAGGCCTGCACCGCTGCATCGAGGTTGTCGAATACATTGATGACGACGCGCGTCTGCGGCGCGGGCCCTTCAATAGCGACCGTTTTGCCGCCGAGCACGAGCGCGCGGTAGCCAGGCGCCTCAGCAAGCGCTTTGCGCGCCAATGGGCTGAAATCTTTCGCGAAGCCCTCCGGATCAGTGACGTTGATCTCGCCTACGACGTAGGCTTGCGGTTTGCTCTGTGCATGAAGAACCTCGACCAAGCCGGCTCCCAAGGCGATGCCCGCGATTATGGAAAACGCAATGACCCTTATCGTCCTCATATGCCTGCCTCATTGGAGATGCGATCAAGCCGCCAAGAATCGTCTAATAGGTGGGCGCGTTTTGCAATCTCGCGGCGAGCTTCACGGCGTCGCGTCTCGATGAGTGCTTCCATGAAGCGGACCAAGAAACCCTTCCGCGGTTCGCCAGCCAGCACTGGTTCGTCAACATAGACGGCAAACTTGCGAGCAACCCCATCAGTAGCAGCAACCATCCCGTTTTTCCTTTTCCCGTTTCCAGCGGCGACGCAATTGACTGTGACGGTCCACAAGCGAGAATCCTTAGAAAAACGCAGGCGACAGGCATCTGCCGCCCGCGTGGAGGAAAGCTGGCGCGAAATAGTCGTTTGACCCGCGGCAAGCTTGAAGAAAATCCTGATTTTTCCTTGAGACGGGTCACTTTTCGTTGAGGGGCGGCCTCTCCTAGCGCCGAAGCGGACATGCTGGTTCACTTGACCACTTCCAGAGCAACAGTGCGGATTGCTACGATGTAGTGTCTGAGCCTCGGGGACGACAATGAGGCGACGAGACTTCTTGATGGCTGTGGGCACAGCGGCAGCGTGGCCGCTGATGGCTCGCGCGCAGCAGCCGCCGATGCCGGTCGTCGGTTTCTTGAGTGGTCGGTCGCTCGCTTCGGATTCCCACTTGGTGGCGACGTTCAGCCGGGCACTGAACGAAGCGGGCTACGTTAATGGCCAGAACGTTGCGATTGAATTCCGCTGGGCAGACGGCCAGCTCAATCGACTCCCGGAATTGGCGGCCGAACTGATCGAACGCAAAGTGACGGTCCTCTTTGCCGGTGCTTCCGACGTTGCGGCCGGCGCATTGCGGGTGGCAGCCGCAACCGTGCCGGTCGTCATTGCCACTGGCAGCGATCCGGTTGCTGCCGGCCTCGTTGCCAGTTTCAATCGACCAGGCGGTAACATGACCGGCGTAACGGTATTCTCGGTCGCGCTCGAGCTCAAACGTCTGGAGCTTTTGCGCGAGCTGATTTCACCCACTCCGTTAATTGCGCTTCTGGTCAATCCGAACAATCTCACTGCCACGGCTGCCAGACGCCAGTTGAATGATGCCACCCGCAAAATCGGACAGGACATGGTGGTGCTGGAGGCCAGCACTGAGGGCGAGTTTGAAGCTGTTTTTGCAACGCTGGCTCAAAAGAGTGCCGGCGCGCTTGTGGTGTCAGACGACGCATTGTTCGCGAACCGACGCTCAGTCCTTGTGGCACTCGCTGCACGCCACGCCATACCCGCGATCTATGGCCGGCGTGATTTCGCTGAGGTCGGTGGCTTGATCAGCTACGGAGCCAGCGTCGCCGATCAATACTATCAGTCGGGCGTCTATGTCGGCCGTATCCTTAAGGGCGCGAAGCCGTCCGATTTGCCATTCTTGCAGCCGACAAAGTTCGAGCTGACGATCAACCTCAAGACAGCAAAAGCGCTCGGGCTCACCGTGCCAGCGCCGCTGCTAGCCCGCGCTGATGATGTGATCGATAAGTGACGTGATGTCCGCTATTGGCCCAAAGCGGACACACCTCTGAAGAATAATAGGGCGAGGCGCTACACTGTTTGGAGCCCGACAGATCATCGAGGCCGGCACCGGCGTTGATGGAGAACCATATGTACTATGAGGCGATCAACTTCGGCAAAAAGTTCAAATTGTTCGACGAACAGTGGCAGCCAAAGGTCATAGCCGAAATGAACGACTACCAGTTCAAAATCGTGAAGCTGCAGGGTGATTTTATTTGGCACGACCACAAGGATACGGATGAGACATTCATTGTTTTGGAAGGCACTCTGCGGATTGATTTCCGAGACGGCGCAGTCCAGGTGTCTGCTGGGGAAATGTTCGTTGTGCCGAAGGGCGTCGAACATAAGCCTTACGCCGAGCAAGAGGTTAAACTATTGCTGATTGAGCCGCGCGGCGTACTCAATACGGGCCATGAGGGCGGCGACCGGACGGCCCGGAATGATGTTTGGATCTAAAGTGTGGCCACTGTCCGCTTTTGACCAAAAGTGGAGATTAATGTCGACGATTTGAACTATTGGCGTGGCGGCAGGCCTTCAAAGGCGGGCACGCCGTCCGCAATGAGATGGAAAGGCTGACCTTCTGCCGTGAAGATCGCCTTTTGCGCGCCGCCATAGGCCGAAGGATGGTCCAGCGTTCCGATCTTCAGAACAACCGGTCGCAGGCCAGGCCGCCGCGAGATCACGTGTGTGCCGCATACCGCGCAAAACTCTCGCGTTACAGCGTCAGCCTTATCGGGCCGCCTATAGGTCTTTGGCGCGCCTTTCGTGTACACGAATCCTTCTGCCGGCACGAGCATGAACAAATTAGGTGCGCCGCCCGAGAAGTACTGACACGCGCGGCAGTGGCATTGCGCTCTTAAAACTGGCTCACCTTCCGCAACATACCGCACGGCACCGCAATAGCACCCGCCTTCGAGCCGCATGCTACTTCTCCTGCTTAGCTAAAAATATGTGGTCGCTTTGTGAGCATGGTCACAGTGCATCCGCGTAATCGTCCTCATAATAACCTCGCCGAATTGCGATGCGCACGCAGTCACGAGCGAATGAGGACACCATGAACCTTCTTATCCTCGTGGTCGATGATGAACCAGACGTTGAGATGTTATTCCGCCAGCAGTTTCGCCGGGACTTGCGCGGAGGTATTACAGCCGCGGCTTTGTTTCGGCGGGCGGACTGATCTCCTACGGATCCGATCGTATCGAGCAGTTCCGCAATGCCGCGCGCTATGTCGATCGTATCCTTAAAGGCGAAAAACCGGCCAATTTACCGGTGCAAGCGCCGACCAAATACGAACTGGTAATCAATCTAAAGGCGGCGAAGGCGCTTGGTCTGTCCGTGCCGCCCTCGCTGCTCGCCCGTACCGACGAGGTGATCGAATGAAGGCCTGATGTCCGCTTTGGCCCAAAGCGGACATCCCATATGTCGCATTTGGTGTCGCTATGGGGGGGGTAAAGCGGGCATGCCGCTTTGCACTGCACATGTCCGCTTTTGACCCAAAGCGGACATTATGAGCCCCCTTCCGGCGGCACAGTTTTTCTATGTAGGATCATCTATCTCTCGGGCGGGGTCATGCGACGACGCGACTTCATCACCTTAATGGGAGGCGCGGCTGCGTGGCCTTACGCTGCGCATGCGCAGCAGTCGGCGAAGCCTGTCGTCGGTTATCTTTCAACCGGTACGGCTCAAACTGATGCCGAGCCGTATTTGATTCCCTTTCGCCAAGGGCTGAACACACTCGGTTACACCGAGGAACGAAATGTCGCCATCGAATATCGTTGGGCTGAATTCAACAATGAACGGTTGCAGGAGTTAGCGGCCGATCTGATTCGTCGGCAGGTCAATGTCATAGCAACAATTGGTGGAACACCGCCAGCACTTGTGGCTAAGGCTATGACATCGACAATTCCAATTGTTTTTTACAGTGGCATCGATGTTGTTAGATCTGGACTGGTTGCCAGCTTGAATCGACCAGGCGGAAATTTGACGGGCATTGCAGCTCTGCAAGCTCAATTGATCGCAAAGCGAATCGAGCTATTAAGTGAAACGCTCCATAGGGCTAAAATCATCACATTGCTCGTCAATCCGAGCAATCGTTATACCGATACGGAGACAGAAATTCTTTATGGAGGGGCTCGGTCCTTAGATTTGGAACTGCATGTAGTGCGTGCTACTTCGGCCACTGAATTCGACGCAGCCTTTAAAGAAGTCAAGGATCTCCGGACGGAAGGGTTTCTCATCAGCGCCGACTTATTCCTTTACAGCCAGCGCGAAAAGCTCGTTTCCTTGGTAAATTCACATGCGCTGCCGACCATTTATCCATGGCGCGAATTTGTAACCGCTGGCGGGTTGATGAGCTATGGTCCCAGCTTATTGGAGGCCAGCCGGCTAATTGGAATTTACAGCGGAAAAATTCTCAGAGGTGCGAATCCGGCTGAATTGCCGGTCGAACAACACACAAGAGTCGAATTCGTTATTAACCTGAAAACAGCGAAGTTGCAGGATCTTGCTTTCTCTCTTCCGTTGTTAGGTCGCGCGGACGAGGTGATCGAGTAAGCGGTCATAATGTGCGCTATTGGCCGATAGCGGACATTCCATTATGTCGCATTTGATGTCGCTATTGGGGGTAAAGCGGACATGCCGTGTTGCACTGCATGAGTCCGCTTTTGACCCAAAGCGGACATGTCCGCGACCCCTTACTGCTGTTTGGCAACCTGCTATCCTGCAACCATAAATGGCGTCGTCTCGACTTTGGGGGCAGTACGTGCGCCGGCGCGATTTCATCAAGTTTGTTGTCGGTTCGGCAGCCGCATGGCCGCTTTCGGCTCGCGCACAGCGCGAGCAGATTGCTCGGATCGGTGTGCTCATGAGCGTGGGCGATGATGCGGAAGGACGGGCTCGCATTACAGCGCTTCAGCAAAGCCTTCAAAAATTGGGTTGGTCCGAAGGTCAAAACGTGCGGCTTGATGTTCGATGGGCCGCGGGCGATGCCGCACTTGAGCGCAAATTCGCTACCGAGTTGGTCGCACTCAAGCCTGATGTCATCCTAGCCACGGCCAGCCCGACTGTTGCGGCGTTGCAGGCGGTAACTCGAACCGTGCCGATCGTGTTCGCACATTCGGTCGATCCAGTCGGCGCTGGATTCGTGGATAGTTTGGCGCGGCCTGGCGGCAATGCCACCGGTTTCGTTTTATTTGAATACAGTATGGGCGCGAAATGGCTCGAACTACTCAAAGAGATCGCGCCCAACGTGACGCGAGTAGCGGTTCTTCGAGATCCCGCTATCGCTGCCGGGACAGGACAATTTGGCGCTATCCAATCTGTAGCGCCGACATTAGGCGTGGAGCTGACCCCCGTTAACTTGCGCGACCCTAGCGAGATTGAGCGTGCGATTTCAGCATTTGCCCAGTCATCTAACGGGGGCCTCATCGTAACCGCTGCCCCGATAGCCACGGTTCATCGCGATCTAATCGTCACGTTGGCTGCCCGGCACAAACTTTGTGCCGTCTACAATCTACGCTCATATGTCACAGCAGGCGGCCTGATCTCCTATGGAACCGATATCTATGATCTTTATCGGCGGGCAGCGGGCTACATCGATCGAGTCTTAAAAGGCGAGAAGCCAGCGGACCTGCCGGTGCAAGCGCCAACCAAATTCGAGATGGCGATCAATATGAAGACCGCCAAAGCGCTGGGCATCACAATGCCCGCTTCCTTAGTCACCCGCGCTGACGAAGTGATCGAATAAACATGATGTCCGCTTTTGGCCCATAGCGGACATGGGCTAGTGCACTGCACACGTCCGCTTTTGAGGGTAAAGCGGACATAGGAAAGCTCTGCAGCACTCTCGGCAAATCCGAGCACCGCGCAGATTAGACACGCTCAGGGATCGAGCGAGGCGAGATAGGCGACGATCGCCAGCATGTCCTCCTGTTCGAGGTTTGACGCCACCTGGGCCATCAGTGGGCTCCACTCGCCGGTGCGCGCGCCATGGCGGAAGTCATAGAGCTGGCGAAACATATAGCTCGGTGAGCGCCCGGCGATGCGCGGCAGCGGCCCGAGCCCCTTGAGGTCTGGTCCGTGGCACGGGGCGCATGCGAGCGTCTTTCCTGCCCCTTTCGTCACCAGCGCCTCGCCTTTCGCCAGGCTGCCGACCGGAACGTAGGCCGTGAAGGTCGAGCGTGGATCGCGGCTCTCGAACTGGATGAGATCATCAGGGACTTCGAGGATACGCTGGCCTAGCGGTTCGCGTTCACTACCTTCGGCGGCTGCCCAGAGCAGACCAGCGACGTAGGACTTAGGTGCCGTGTCGCTCTCGACCACCTTGATGCGCTTGCGCGGCTGCAGGGCGGAGAAATAAGTCGCCGCAGCTTCCACTTCCGGATCGGTGATTGGCTTTGACAGCGCGATCATCAGGGTGGGTGGCGAGCGACCGGAGACAGCGGTTCCCCGCGCGCCACTCTTATAATCCGCCATCTGTTGAATGATGTAGCTCTTCGGCAGGCCGGCGAGGTCCGCATTTTCGGGACCGCCGGGCCCGTCGGCACGATGACAGTAGCCGCACGCGAAGACGTCGGGCTTGCGGCCACTCGCAACGATATCGGGCAATGGCCGGTGGTCGCCCGGATGCCAGATCGGCGCGATGAACCTATCCCGCAGTTGACTCCAGGTATAACCGGCTGTGCTGTCCGGCACGCGCACGGACCTGCCATCGTCGACCGGGGGCTTATAGTCCGGATTATTCGCCGGATAAGCCCACTGCGGCGGAGCGTCTGCCGCCCTGGCGGCGGCGGCCGGCAATGCCACAGAAATGATGGACGCAAGGAAAGCTGTAGCGACTTTCATGGATGCCCCCCGTGAAGACGCGCTTCCGCCCAGCGAGAGCGTAGCATTGCGCTGTTCGGGTGGTCGATAGAGAGCGGAGCCCCAAACAGTACAAGTGAGCTAGCGGACATTCGAATGAACGCTTTCAGCGTCGCTTTCGGGGGCAAAGCGGACATGCCTTCTCGCACTGCACATGTCTGCTTTTGACCCAAAGCGAACATCCCATTAGCACTCAGCGATGTCCGCTTTTGACCCTCTTCAGACATGCGCGAGGCTGCCGAGACCATTGGCTTAGGGATACCAGCCCCGGTGCTCGCTCTCGCCGACGAGATGATCGAATAGGACTTTTGGCAGCGGGCATCCCACCAGGCGCAACCGATGTCCGCTTTTGAGGAGGTAAAGCGGAAATAGTCCGGAAGTCGTCCACGCACGCCGTCTTCACTTCACTTTCTCGAGCACCCAGTCGTCAATCACCTTGGCGATGGCGAGGTTGTTCTTCTCGATCATCACCATGTGCCCGTTGCCATGGATGCCTTTATTCTGCAACGGCATCCATTCGACTTTCATGCCGGCCTGGTTGAGATACTTCACCGTGCAATTGTCGTAGAGCTGGTGGTAGGAGGCTTCCGCCGAGATCACGACGGTCGCAATGCTTTTCAAATTGATGAGCTGCCGCGCCGGCGCCGTCTGCATCCAGCACAGAAACATATTCGGGCCGTCAGGTTTCTCGTCGCGCATGACTGAGATCTCGCTCGGGTCCTTGACCGGCGGATCGTAGGTCAAGGCGATGTCGGTCGGTCCCCAGGCACGTGCCTTGCCGGTGCCGATGATGGTGTTTTCGAATGGCGGGCCGGACGGTTCGACTGCGACGATGCCTTTGACGAGGTTCGGCCGCGCGTCGGCGATGAGCCATCCGAACGATCCCGATTGCGAGTGCGTCAACAGAATTGCCGGTCCGATCTTGTCGAGAAGCGCCGCGCCGGCGTCGCGGTTGCGCTGCTGGGTCTCTTCGTTCGACACGACGGTCTCAACCTGTGTTGCATAGAACCCGTCGAAGATAGGATCGCCCTGTTTGCCCTTGTTCGTGCTATCTCCCGGCCATTGCGTATGCTTGTCGCGTCCGGGCCAGGTGCCGTCGCTCTCGATGGCCGTGAACTGGAATTGCTCGTTCTCGGCCGTGAACATCCGCGTCGCTCCGTCGGCTGGGTGATAGGCCGAACGACCGCGCATCGGTTGGTCGATCATGTAGACGACATAGCCCTGCTCGACAAAAAAATCGGCCCAGCCTTCGCGGCCGTCGGGTGTTCCCATCCAATTGGTTGCCGTTTGCGCAGCGCCGTGGATCAGCACTAGCGGATAGGGCCGCCGCTCTGCCTTCGGCGCCAGAACTTCGACGTAGATCTGCCCCACCATGATGTGCTTGCCCGGCTCGCCCACATAATGACCCCCGACATAAAAAAAGCCGCGCTTGGCGACCGCGGATTGATCGACGGTGGGGACCGGAAGCTTCACCTCAGCCAGCGCCGCTGGCCCAATGAATGCCGCCAAGATCGCAACGCTTAAGCCCCGCATGATTTCCTCCCCGCCGAGTTTTTGCCGCACGACCTAAATTGTATCATTCGACATGCCGCCTATCGAGACCGGTAGCTGAATTGCCGTCACAATGAATAAAGGGGGCCAAGCAATAGGCAGCGTCATCTCTAGAAGGGTGGCAGCGGGCGCGAACTCTTGGCGAAAATTCGTCGGCATTGGCCTTGACCGACAGTTATTTGTTGCGGTGCACGAGTCCGCTTTTGGCCAAAGCAGACATGAGTTTGTGCGCCCAGTACATCTTCCGTTTTCCGTTAGAATTGATAGAGACGCGCCGGATTATCGACCAAGATCTTCTTGCGCGTTGCCGCATCGGGCGCCCAGACCACGAGCTGGTTCATAAGCCTTCCATCGTCGATCTGGAATAACGGTGTAACCTCGGTCGCCTTGTTACCCGAAGACGAGTTGGGATGCGGCCAGTCGGTCCCCCATATGATTTGATCCCCGTTCGCCGCGATTAGTGCCTTAGCGAGGGGCGCCGCGTCTTGGTAATCAGGCGCCAGTTTGGAAGCTCGATAGGCTCCAGAAATTTTGACATACGCCTTACCTACACGGACCAACTCGACGAGGTCGGCAAATCCGGGTTGCTCGAGCCCGAGCGCTGCCTGGGCGCCGCCGAAATGATCAAACACGACAGGTACTGGTGCCGCCAACACCAAGTCCTTGATGCCGGAGATCACGGCCAAGTTCGTGTACATCTGGATATGCCAGCCGCGGTTCTTCATACGGTCGATCGCGCTCTGGAAACGTTGGCGGCCGATATTGGGATCGCTGGTGCCGCCGGTCGCAAGATTGAGCCGTATGCCGCGCATACCAGCGTGGGCCATGGCATCAAGATCGCTTTCAGTCGTTTTGTCGTCGATCACCGCCACCCCACGAGCATCGGCGCCGCGCGCTTTCATACCGTAGAGTGTCGCGGAATTGTCAGTGCCGTATACGCTCGGTGTCACAATCACCACGCGCTTGATGTGCAGCATGCGGTGAAGCGCCGACATTTCTTCGGGCGACGCCAATTCGGGCGTATAAATGCGACCGGAGAAAAAGGGAAATTGCCGCGGGTCGGCGTGGATATGCGTGTGACAATCGCACGCATTCTCGGGGACGTCGAAATTGACCTGCGTTTCGGGTTGAGATGCTTTCGAAAAGCTTGTTCGAGTGCGCAAGACGGCTCCAACGGTTGCCGCGCCCACCAATGCATCACGTCGCGTCAGCATGGAGACCTCCCTCTGCCTCCCATATCCATACGCGCGGGCTTAGGAGGTTTCTTTGCATCTCAAGCATGCTGCTTTCGTCCCATCCCCGCAAGGCGGCACAACTCAGATGTCCGCTTTTGGCCCAAAGCGGACATCGGCTACTGCACCGCACATGTCCGCTTTCGGAGGCAAAGCGGACATGCCCTTTTGCACCGCGCACATGTCTGCTTTTGACCCAAGCGGACATTACGCGTAGTCGCAGCAAGTTACATTCCAGCAGCTTTCTTGCGCTTGTTGCACTCACTCCAATATTGTGGCCACTTCATTCCGGCGGGAATTTTATTGGCGGCCTTGTCAGCTTTCCAATCCTGACCACAGGCGCGTTCCCGCGCATATTCGGCTTGACGAGCGTCCTTCGGCTTGCCCATTACTGGCTTGGCGGCTGTCGTCGCGGGAGCTGCTGCAGGTGGAGCTGCGGCTGGCTTAGCAGTGGTACTTTCAGCCCGACATTTTGCGACGTAGTCTTTTTCCGTGATCTTGGCCGCCTCATTTGCGGCCTTGTTAGCTCTCCATTCCTCTTGGCACGTTTTGACCGTTTTCTTTTGAGCCAACGCGGGCGCTGTCGAAAGAGCCGCAATTGATAAGATCGCGGCAGAACACATGATAAACCTCGACTGTATTTTCATTCCAAACTCCCTTTGGGGTGGTCGGACTTTCAGCATCATGATGAGGTCCGCAGTCCTATGGAGGAGTAGCTATATCGTTCCTGAACGGACCGCTTAGCGTCCATTCATCGAGAGCTGTGACTTCTGCCTAGCGACGAAACCTCGTTGTGTACGAGCGTCGGTTACAACTACGGCTAGGTATATCGCGAATTCTAGCGATGATGCTTTCTGAGATATTCGTGGAGCGATTTGCAGCGCTTGCGCTTGAGCAAGGTGTGAAGATGCAGGTCGGCGTAAAGCAAACATGACTGTTGCGGGAGTCCGCTTTCGCGGTCGCTATCGGGGGTAAAGCGGACATGAGCTTGTGCGCCGCACACGTCTGCTTTTGACCCAAAGCGGACATGGTCGGGCCTTTCCCGGTGTAGGGTTGAGACGCTACGATCCCTTGTCCTTCGGCTTGGGCAAGCTAATGAGACGACGCGACGCAACAGGCGGTAAAACCGAAAAGGTGCAACGTTCCAGAGCGTTGAAACGCCGAAAAACCCAGAAAACTGAGCGCGCGCAAAAAAAGCTTATGCGGGGTCCCCGTGAGCGCACTGAGGCATTAGAACAGCTGGCAGCCACCTCGGAGGTGCTGCGAATTATTTCAAACTCCCCCGGCCGCCTTTCACCCGTGTTTGATGCGATTCTGGACCATTGTGTAGGTCTCTGTGGCGGCGATCGTGCGGTGATATGGCAGTTCGACGGCCAAGCACTCCGTTTGGTGGGAGGCAAGAATACTACCTCCGAAGCGATGACTTACCTACGTCAGCAACACATCGAGCTTGGCACGCACAATCCGACAGCGCTCGCAGGACTGCAGCGTCGTGTTGTCCATGAGGTTGACGTTTTTGCCAATCCAGCCTATCGGCCGCTCATTCCTATCCGCACGCCAGCGCCACGCGCACCGACCGTACTTGCGGTGCCACTCGTTCGGCAAGACAAGTTGCTTGGCGTTATCACGATCTGGCGCCATGAAAAACGACCGTTCGCCGACAAGCAAATCGAGCTCGTTGAGACATTTGCCAACCAGGCAGTTATCGCCATCGATAACGCGCGCCTGTTTGAGGACGTGCGCGAGTCTCTCCAACAGCAGACCGCCACTGCGGATGTGCTCAAGGTTATCAGTCGTTCGACCTTCGACCTTCAAGCCGTGCTCGACACACTGGTCAAATCGGCTGCGCAGCTGTGCAATGCTGACAGTGCAGCCATTCATCGGCCGAAAGGAGACGCTTATCCGTTCATTGCCAGTTACGGGTATCCGTCCGAATTCGAACGATATATGCGCGAAAATCCGGTGCCTCCCACAGAAGGTTCGGTGCTTGGGCGCTCAGTGCTCGAAGGTAAAGTCGTTCACGTCGCCGACGTTTTGGAGGACCCAAAATACGTTTTGCGCGAGCAACAAAAGCTTGGGACATACCGCACCGCTCTTGGTGTGCCTATGCTGCGGGAAGGCATTCCCATTGGCGTTTTGATGTTGACGCGTTCACGGGTGCTGCCGTTCACCGCCAAACAGATCGAGCTGGTCGAGACATTTGCCGACCAAGCCGTTATCGCGATCGAGAACGCCAGACTGCTCAACGAACTGCGGGAATCGCTGCAGCAGCAGACCGCCACTGCCGATGTACTTAAAGTCATAAGCCGCTCCACGTTCAATTTGCAGGCCGTGCTGCAAACTCTAGTTGAGTCGGCGGCGATACTCTGCGACGCCGACAAGACCATTATCACCCGCCAGAAAGACGGCGTCTTTTACCGCGCGGAGGCGCACGGCTATTCTCGCGAATTTATGGAGTATGTGAGAACCATTCCGATCGCGGCCGAGCGCGGCTCGGCTTTCGGCCGCGCGCTAATCGAGCGACGCGCGGTTCACATCCCCGACGTCAAGGCCGACCCGGAGTACACCGCAGTCGAGATGCAGAGGTTGGGTGACTATCGTACGGTCCTTACCGTTCCGATGCTGCGTGAGGGTGTTCCCATCGGCGTGTTGAGCTTGACGCGCTCGGAGGTCCGCCCGTTCACCGAGCGACAAATTGAGCTGGCATCGACCTTCGCTGACCAAGCGGCAATCGCCATCGAGAACGTGCGCCTGTTCGAGAGTGTGGAGGCTCGCACGCGCGAACTGGCAAAATCGCTTGAAGACCTGCGCGCCACACAGGATCGCCTTATTCAGACGCAGAAGCTTGCTTCGCTTGGTCAGCTCACCGCGGGCATCGCGCATGAGATCAAGAACCCGCTCAATTTCGTTAATAATTTCTCGGGAATTTCTTCCGAGCTAGTCACCGAGTTGCAAGAGGCCCTCGCCGACGTGAGCGTTAGTGAAAAGAGGCGCAGCGAAATTGCCGAATTGATGGATACGTTGCGTGGCAACCTCGATAAGATCGTGCAGCACGGCAAACGTGCCGATGCCATTGTCAAGAACATGCTGCTGCACTCGCGCGAAGGCTCAGGTGAACACCGGGTTGTCGATATCAATGCTCTTGTCGAGGAGAGCCTCAATCTCGCCTATCACGGAGCGCGGGCCGAGAAGCAAGGCTTCAACATCACTTTGGAACGATCATTGGATCCCGGCGCGGGCGAGGCCGATGTCTTCCCACAGGACATCACGCGGGCGCTGCTTAATCTAATCTCCAATGGCTTTTACGCAGCGACCAAACGCAGAGCCGAAGGCAATGGCGGCGATTTTGAGCCAACTCTTGCTGCCGCGACTAAGAATCTGGGCGATCGTGTCGAGATAACGATCCGCGACAATGGCACCGGCATTCCGCCCGAAGTGAAAGAAAAGATGTTCAATCCCTTCTTCACGACGAAACCTGCCGGAGAGGGCACCGGCCTTGGTCTCTCCATCAGCCACGATATCATCGTGAAACAGCACGCAGGCACTATCGAAGTCGATACGCAGCCTGGCGAGTTCACCGAAATCAGAATCAGTCTGCCCCGAGCTGCCGTGCCCCCCTGAAATCCGGCCGATGGCTGTTACCGGCAGGCCCGATGTCCGCTATTGGCCCAAAGCGGACATTCCTAGTTGCGCCGCACATGTCCGCTTTCGGGGGTAAAGCGGACATGGCCTTTTGCGGAATTTCGCTTTCGAGGTCGCTATTGGGGGTAAAGCAGACATGACGTTTTGCACCGCATATGTCTGCTTTTGACCGCAGACATTGTTTGGTCCGCGGCTGACCTCTTCCAGATCACGTAGCGGAGTTGCTACGATCTCCCGTCGTAGTCAGGGTAGCTCGGGGTAGCTCGGGGTAGCTCGGGGTAGCAATGCGACGGCGCGATTTCATTGCAGGCGGAGTTGCGGCAACATGGCCGTTCGTTGCGGGTGCGCAATCCGATGAGATACGCCGCATTGGCGTGCTGGTGAACACGACCATAGACGATCCGGAAAATCAGAACGGCATCGCAGCATTCAAGCAGACCCTTCAACAGTTAGGTTGGAATGAAGGCCGCAATCTGCAGATCGACTTTCGCGGGGCGGCTGCCGATCCGGAAAGGATGCAGGCGTTTGCAAAAGAGCTTGTTGCGCTAAAACCCCACGTGATCCTGAGCAGGAGCACGCCGGTGACGGCGGCGCTCTTGAGGCAGACAAATACAATTCCGATTGTTTTCACCGTGGTCTCCGACCCCGTCGGGGAACGCTTCGTCGAAAGTCTGGCGCGTCCGGGCGGCAACGCAACCGGATTCACAAACGTCGAGTCCTCGCTAACTGGCAAATGGCTGGAGCTGCTCAAAGAAATCGCGCCTCAGGTCAAACGCGTCGCATTCATTTTCGATCCGAAATTGGCGCCCGGCGGCGGCTCTTATTATACGCGCCTTATCGAAGCGGCAGCACCATCCTTTGCGGTCACGCCAACAATCGCACCGGTTCACGGTGCTGGCGACATCGAGCGTGCCATTGGTGAATTTGTCCGTGAGCCAAACGGTGGGCTCGTTGTCCTCCCGGACGCTACGACCGTAGTTAATCGCGGGCTGATCGTCGCATTGGCGGACCGACATCACGTACCCGCCGTTTATGCCTTCCGCATTATCGTCACAGAGGGCGGCTTGATGTCCTATGGGATTGACGTTGTCGACCAATTCCGGCAAGCGGCAGGTTACGTCGATCGCATACTCAAAGGCGCAAAGCCGGCCGAGCTGGCAGTGCAGCTGCCTTCGAAATTCGTGATGTCAATCAATCTTAAAACGGCGAAGAAGCTTGGATTGGACGTGCCTTTGCTCTTTCAGCAGCGCGCAGACGAGATCGTTGAATAGACAATGTCCGCTTTTGGCCCATAGCGGACATCAGCCTTTGCACCGCACATGTCCGCTATTGGGGGTTTAGCGGACGCTTTTTGCACTTGTTGCAATGGCGCACGGCTTTCTTACATTTTTCAGCTTTGAAAAAAGCTCCGGGGTAAACAATGGGGTAAACAAATCGGCGATTCTGCCGTCGAGGGGGACGAAATGAGGCTCCTATTCTTGATCTGCGTAATACTTGGCTTGAGCTTGCCGTCCGTGGCTCAGACGCGAACCTCCCTCGGTTTTGGAAAAGTGCCTTGCGGTACCTGGACGTATGAGCGTTTCAAAAACAGCAACGTGGCCTGGGCAATGCAGAACTGGGCGCTCGGCTTTTTATCGGGCTCAAATTGGACGTCAGATATAGATCGTCTGCAAGGGCATGACGCTAAAGCATTATACGGTTGGCTCGATAATTATTGCCGAGACCACCCGCTCGATAGCTTTCCTGCAGCGGTTACGAAGCTCGCAGTTGAACTAGCAAATCAGGCCGAGCGCCGGTAACTCTGATCAGGCTGCCGGTTGATGCGCCAGGCCGGTCAACGCCAGCTTTGCAACCTCGTCAACGTCCAAGTCAGTAAACCGGTGGCGCACTTTCAGCATTGCGCCGACCCGCTCCAGAAAGACGGCGCGGCGCTCGGGCGACACGTTCGCGGCCGTGTCCATAACGATTCTTAATTGCTGATCGGTCAATGCCAGCATCGGCGGCATGGTGCTCGCGAATCGTCACCGCACGCAAGCCAAAACGGCGTTTCAACATCTTTAATGCACCGCGGAGTGCGCGGATGCCGTCGACACGCGGCTCGGGCCGCAGAGCGAGCACGAAAATGGGACGCTCATGCTTGCTGCTTGCGGGCATCGCTTGCCGCCTTCAATGCCGCGCCGCCGCTTTCAAGACCTACCTCGTACACAAACTATCGAGGGCGTGAAACGCCGACAAAAACTCGTCATCGAGCTGCTCATCTTGCGCGACGTCCCGAAGCCCATCGATTAATGCTTGATATTCGGGACCAAGGGTTTTCGCCAGCACTACAGCTTTCTGGGACAACTCATCGACCGTTTTGCTGTTGTTGTTCTTGCGGGCCTCCTCCATCTGGTCAGCGACTTTCTGCATATCGCAATAAGCTTGAGTTTTAACTTTGTCGCTGCTGATGGCTGTCGCGACCTTCTGCGCGTCGCCCTTGCTCACCTTCGCAATGCTCGGATTTTGAGCCTGTGCGTACACGGGTCCGGCGCCGATTAGCAAAATAGCAATATCTAACTTCAGGTTCATTGCTGCATCGACAGAATTGCAAGGACCTCGCTAAGTAGCGGGATGGACGCCATGCCATTGTCGCGGCGCCAGCTCAAGAATCATTGACCCATATCAAAAACCTTCACTTCGGCTTGCGGGCATCGCTTGCCGCTTTCTCACCCATCAATCGGGCCGGGTTCCCAACCGTCGCCGGGCAACAGCGTAATCTTCACGCTGTGGACGAGTCCGCGTTGGAGGGTTGGATCAAAGTAGCGCATCGTCTGTTTACTGAAATCGATGACGCGACCCGGTTTGAGCGGCCCGACATCGTTTATTTTGATGATGACTCGCTTATCGGCGACTTCAACAAGGGCATATGCG
>Ga0306923_10000303_pt1 | contig 37415 bp, 30 predicted proteins | sample sta12Can44000108_FD_203841 | JGI IMG/M metagenome (GOLD analysis project Ga0306923, IMG submission 203841) | Lab enrichment of tropical soil microbial communities from Luquillo Experimental Forest, Puerto Rico - statanox.12C.anox.44.000.108 (v2)... | ecosystem: Environmental > Terrestrial >... | reverse complement strand
GATCCAGAACGGCGCATTCAATTCCCGAAACAGAATGCCGACCGTGAATGCCCCGGCAGCGATCAGCCCGGCATGTCCAAGCGAGATCTGGCCGGCGTAGCCCGTTAGCAGCATCAGCGCGAGCGCGCCGATGCATGCGAGAAACACCTGACAGGCGAGGTCCACCTGGAACGGGGATGCGAGGAACGGAAAGGCCAGCAGCGCCATCGTGAACGCCGCGAACCATGCCCCCTGGAAACGCGTTCGCACGAGCGCGAGATCCTGGTCGTAGCTGGTGGAAAAATAGCCGCTGGCCATACCAGGGATCAGGGGTCAGCAGTCAGAATACGTCTTGGCTGATTGTGGGTCATTGAGCACTGATCCCTGCTCATTTGACATCGTACGGCACCCAGTCCTTGGCCTGCACGATAGTCGATTTGTCCTCGTCCCAACGGTAGACGCGATAGAACTGGCGGGCGCGGAAATGATTGTCCTTGCTCCATTCGATCGGGCCTCCGCGCAGTCCCCTAGTATCGACTTTTACGGTCTCCATTGCCGCGCGCAGCTTGCCGGCATCGGCGGGCGCGCCCGCCGTCTTGAGCGCCGCCTCAAGGACCATTCCGCCGATCCAGCCCTCGGTCATCTGCTCGGCCGGATATTGGGAGCTTGCCTGCTTGAGCTGCTCTGTGATTTCCCGGTGCACGGGCAGATTGTCCTTGAACAGCGAGTTCGCCCCGATGACGAAGAGCCGCCCATCCTTCACCCGCGCCAGTTCCGATTCAGCCGCGATGTGCGCCCATGCGATATAATCGCGCTGCCAGGCAAGCCGGCGCAGCGCTTCGAATGTCTTGACCTGCGTAACCCATGGAGCCCAGGAGAATATCCAGGTTGGATCGGCATCCTTGAGCTTGGTGGCAAACGGGGTGTAATCGGCGGTCGGCGGGGGAATGACCTCCTTGTCGACCGGAGTCATGCCCATCGCTTTCGACTGCTCCTCGGCATAGTCGATCTCGCCACGCGAGAGCGGGATCGCCATGGCGGCGAGGCCAAGGCGGACCGGCTCTTTCGCCGTCTCCTTGATGAACGCGAGCGTCGCGCGGCTGTCATAGCCTCCGGCATAGGCAGTCGTGCAGAACTCAAGCGGCTCGGCGGGCGGGTAGACCTCCTTCGGGCACACCGCTCCCATGAACATCAGAGGTACGTTGGCCCGCTTGATCTCCGCCACTACCGGCGCATAGGTCGACGACAGGCTCGAGAGGATCAGCAGGATGACATTGTCCTGGGTGAGCAGCCGCTTGGCGTTGGCCGCCGCTTTCGAAGGTTCGGCCTGATCGTCGAGTATGCTCAGACGGACCCGTTTGCCGTTGATACCGCCCAGCGAATTGAGCCGGTCGACGTAAAGCCGCAGTCCCTCAATCGGCGGAGCATTGATGCTGGCCGGCGGTCCGGTGAGGGCCCCGCTCACGCCGATGGCATAGGTATCCTGCGCATGCGCGACAGCCACAAACGCGGTGGCGGCCGCGCAGAGGAATACGGCGCAGCCGCCTCCCAGCATTCGCGTCACAAGTCTGCCCATCCGCATCGTTACCACCACCCTCGCTTCATTGACCGTTGCAACGGAACCGGCATGGCGCTGCATTCAGGCGAACGGAGACCAGCCATGGACATTCCCGCACGCGGGCGACCGCCGTTTCGCGCCGATCATGTGGGCAGCCTGCTCCGGCCGCCGCCATTGCGTCAAGCGTTCAGGCGGCGCGCGAGCGGGGAGATCACCGATGACGCGTTCGTTCGCATCCAGGACGACTGCATCCGCGAGGCGGTGCGCATGCAGGAGGAGGTCGGGCTCGAAATCGTGACCGACGGCGAGTTTCGGCGCGGCTCCTACTGGGGCCGGTTTGTGGAGCGAATTGCCGGACTGAAAATCCGCCCGGCCCTCCTCAAGTTTCGCGACGACCGCGGCGAGGAAGCCGATTTCACCGCGCCGTTTGCCGTAGCCGCGATGCGGCGCACGCAGCCGCTCGCGGTCGATGAGTTCCTTTTCCTGAGCGAGGTGACCCCGGTCACCGCAAAGATCACGCTGCCGGCGCCTTCAACCATGCACTTCTTTCGGTTCTCGGATTTTGCCGACCGCCACGTATACGCCGATTCTGAGCGCTTCTTCGCCGACCTGGCCGCAGCGTACCGTGCAGAGATTGCGGATCTCGCCGGCTCCGGCTGCCGGTATGTACAGTTGGACGAAGTCGCCATCGCGCTGCTGTGCGATGACGATATCCGGGCAAGGGTGAAGGGCGCGGGCAGCGATCCCGATGCGCTGCTGGATACCTACATCGCGGCCATCAACGAAGCGGTGTCGGCCGCGCCCGCCGCTGTCATCGTCGGCGTGCACATGTGCCGCGGAAATTTCCGCGGGCGCTATCTTGCGCAAGGCGGATATGACCGCGTGGCGGAGCGTTTCTTCGCCGGCACGAACGCAAACCATTTCCTGCTCGAATATGACACTCCGCGGGCGGGAGATTTTGCTCCGCTTCGGTTTGTGCCGAGCGACAAGGGGGTGGTGCTCGGCCTGATCAGCAGCAAGACGCCGGCGCTCGAAAGCCTGGATGAGCTGCGCCGCCGCGTCGACGAAGCGGCAAAGCAGATCGCGCTTGATCGGCTGGCGATAAGCCCGCAATGCGGCTTTGCGAGCACCGCGGCGGGCAATCCGCTGACGCCGGAAGATCAGCGCGCAAAGCTCCGGCTGGTCGTCGAGGCCGCCCGGACCATCTGGCGATGATCGTCAAAATATCCACAGTGCGTGCGGTGGAAACTCCACGTGATAGAGCTCGTGCTTGAGAGGAGCTGATACGTAGGTCCGCACCGTAAGCGCGTCCTTGGCGAACAGCAGCTCCCAGCGCTCGCCGACAAACATCTGCGCCTTGAGCGACATCAGAATCCGGTTTGCGCCCGGTCCGCCTCCCAGGGTCACTTTTTCCAGACGGATAATGCCGGTCGCCTTGTCCCCGATTGCGGCCGTGGTGCTGGCAACGCCTTCCAGCCGTACGCCCATGACGTCGATCACGGCGCGCTTGTCCGCGCGCTCGACCAGGCTGCCTTCGAGCCGGTTATTGTTGCCCATGAACTGCGCCGCGAACAGTGTCGCAGGCTGGGCATAAAGCTCGACCGGCAATCCCTGCTGCTCGACGCGTCCGCCGTTGAGCAGAACGATGCGGTCGGCCATCGCCATTGCCTCGACCTGATCGTGGGTGACCAGCAGCGCGGAGAGCCTGAGTGAAACAATGAGATGGCGCAGCCAGGCACGTGCCTCATCGCGCAGTTTTGGATCGAGATTGGCCAGCGGCTCGTCGAGCAGGATGACGGCAGGCTCATAGATCAGCGCTCGCGCGAGCGCGACGCGCTGCTGCTGCTCGCCGGAGATCTGGTGTGGGTAGCGCCTGGAGAGATGCTTGAGGCCGATCTTGTCCAGCGTACCCTCGACCCGCGCCTTGATGTCGGCTGCGCGGACATGCCTTAGCTTGAGGCCATAGGCGATGTTCTCGAAGACCGTGCGGTGCGGCCAGAGCGCGTAGGATCGCAATACGAGGCCGAGCCCGCGCGCCTCGGGAGGCTCATCGACCTTCGCTGCGGCGTCGAACAGGACGTTGTCGCCGATCCGAATCGAGCCGCGGTGCGGTGTTTCCAGGCCGGCGACTGCGCGCAGGAGCGTGGTCTTTCCGCTTCCGGAGGGGCCAAGCAGGGCCGCGACCTTTGCCGCGGGCACGCTGATCGAGACGCCCTTGAGAGCTTCGTTGTCGCCGTACCGGAGCGCCAGATCGTTGACGGTAAGGTCAGCCATGCAGGCGCGCTCCCAGACCGCCGGCAACGAAGAGGCCCGCTCCGATCATGACCACATTGACCACCGCGAGCGCCGAAACGAAGTCGGTTGCGCCCTTGTCCCACAGCGATACTAGGAGCGGGCCGATGACTTGCGTCCCGGGACCGAGCAGATAGACGCCCGTCGAATACTCGCGCACAAAGATCAGGAAGATGATCAGCCAGCTTGTCAGCACCCCGCTGCGAATGAGGGGCAGGGCGACATCGCGCTTCACATGCGCGTTGTTCGCTCCGACGGTGCGGGCGACGTCCGCAAGTTCCGGAGCTACCTTAAGCAGGGTGCCGGACATGAGCCACACGCCGTAGGCGAGCCACACAATCGCGTAGGCCAGCCAAACCGGGATCAGGGTCTCGCGCAGCGGGGCAAGCGGCTTGAAGGAAACGAAAACCAGCAGGATTGCCAAGCCGGCGACCAATCCCGGCATGGCGCGCGGTACCATGACGAGAAAGTTCATCGCCGGAGCCCAGGTGGAACGCCAACGGTGAATGGCGAGCGCGATCGCGCCGTAGAAAGCAACCGCGGCGGCACCGCCGATCAGCCCGATGCCGAGCGTGTTCACCATGCCGCCCACAAGGTCAGGATGATCGAGCAGCGCACGATAGTGGTCGAGCGTGGGCATTCCCGGAAGAACGATGCCCTCCTTCCCGGTTGCGGCGAACGAACGCAAGGTGAGGCCGGCCAGCGGCACCAGCACGGCCGCCGCCAGCCAGAGTGCAACGGCGAGGAAAGCCGGCCAGCGCCAAGGACCGAGCTTGAGCGGCGCCGCGCGTGTTGCCCGGGGCCGCGTCGAGACATAACGCTGCGCCTCACTCAGCAGTATCCGTTGCATGAGCACCAGCGGCAGCGCGATTGCGATCATGATCGCAGCGACGACCGCCATCAGCTGATACGGCGGAACGTCCATCCTGCCTGGAAGCTTGTACAGGTAAGTCGTCAGCACGAGCACACCCTGCGGTTCGCCGAGCACAAGCGGCAGGCCGAACAGCTCGAAGCCGAGGAAGAAAACCAGGACACCGCCGAAGAAAATTGCCGGCGTTGCGATTGGCAGGCTCACGTCGAGCGCGACCTTCCAGAGGGGCGCCCCACTGGCGCGGGCGACCTCCTCGAGCTCGCTGTCGAGACGGCGCAGCGCGGTCGCGGCGCAGAGATAAACATACGGCACATGAATGAGCCCGGCGAGCGCCACCAGGAAGGGAAAGGAATACAGGTTCCACGGCGTGAAGCCGGTCCATGACTTGAGCCAGGTCGTGAGAAGGCCGACCGGCCCGAGCGCGAAGACATACCCGAACGAGAGCACCAGCGCCGAGACAAAGACGGGAATCAGAATCAGAGGCTCGAGCCAATTGCGTCCCGGCAGGTCGGTGCGCGCCATCAGGAAGGCCAGAACGGACCCCAACGGCACCGCAATCAGGACCATGCAGGAGCCGAGCAGGAGCGTGGTGCCGAATGCGACCGCGAAATCCTCGTCGGCGAGGACGGACCGGTAGGCTTCAAGGCCAAACCGTGCGCCCGGTGTGAAAACGGGTTCCGTCAGGAAGCTTTGATAGATCATGAGCGACAGCGGAGCGAGCGCCGCCAGCGCCGTGACGGCAATGACGGCGAAGCGGTGGTACCTGGAAGCAATGGTCACGCGGTTCCCCCACCCTCGTTCACAGCCTTGCCCTGCCGGCATTGATCGCCTGGTAGAGGTCGTCATCCATGCGCACGAAGGCCTTGCGTTGCGGATCGTTGAAATAGACAGGATCGGATCCGCGGACGGGATCGAATCCTTCCTTCACCAGGTCAATCTTCTTCTGCTTGAAGGTCGTGGTGACATCGATGTCATGGCGGATGCGCAAAAATACCGGACGCGCATAATCCGGCAGTCGCTCGGCGAGGTAATCGCGCAGGGCTGTCAGGTTGAGATTGTCCTTGGCGACAACGGCCGCCATGCCGGCTCGCCCATCCCGTCCATCGACCGCGACGCCGTAGACGTTGGCTTCCAGGATGCCGTCAAACCCGCCGAGCGCGAGCTCGACTTCGGTGGTCGACACATTCTCGCCCTTCCAGCGGAACGTGTCGCCGATACGGTCTATGAAGTAGAAGTAACCCCGCCTGTCCTTGCGCATGAGGTCGCCGGTGCGAAACCAGATGTCGCCTTTCCTGAACACATCGTGCAGCACTTTCTGCTCCGTCTCTGCCTTGCTTGCATAGCCTTCGAAGCGGGCGCCCGGCTTCGACGGGTTTCGCTCGATCCTGCCGATGACCTCGCCCGCCTCATCGACATCGCATTCGATGCAGAAACCGTGCCGGTCACGCACCGGCTGCTGGTGCTGGGCATCAAAGCGCACGATCTTGACCGGGAAGCGATGGGCCAGCCACCACGGGAGGCGGCCGACGGATCCTTCCGTGCCGTCGAGATTGAAGAATGTCACATTGCCTTCGGTTGCCGCGTAGAATTCGAGGATCTGAGGAATCCGGAAGCGCTGCTTGAATTCCCGCCATATGTCTGAACGCAGACCGTTGCCGCAGGCAAGCCGCAATCGGTGCACGCGCTCGCGTGGATGGGGCGGCGAATTGAGAAGATACCGGCAAAGCTCGCCGATATACTGAAAGCACGTGCAATCCCACTTTGTGATGTCGTCCCAGAACTCGTGCGCGGAAAATCGTTCGCGGATCACTACCGATCCCCCACGAAGGAGCAACGCCCCGGTTGCAACCAGGCCGCCGGCGGTGTGATAGAGCGGAAGACAGTCGTACATTCGATCGGACGCACGGGTGTCCATCACGCCGGCAAATGCGTGGCTCGCGAGCATCAGCCGGTAGTGGTTCATGTTGGCGGCCTTTGGCAGGCCGGTCGTCCCGGAGGTGTAGATGTAGAGCGCGCGATCCTCGATGGTCAGACGAGGGCGCTCCGATTGCGGGAGATCATCCCCGGAGAGGCGTTCGACCTCGCGGTCGATGCGCGCAAAGCTGGCTTCGCTCTCGCCGTGCAGCCAGATTTTTGCATCGCAGGCGAGGTGGCCGCGGGCACTGTTGAGCGACGGCACCAGTCCGGCCTCGACGATAATATGCTTCGGGGCCACCACGTTGATGCAATGGGCGAGCGCCACTCCGGTGAGATTGGTGTTGACCAGCGCGACTACGCCGCCGACCCCGGTGATTCCAATCCACAGTGCCAGGAACTCGGGGCGGCCGGACATCAGCAGGCAGACTGTGTCTTCCTTGGCGACGCCCTGCTCCAGCGCCCAGCGCGCATAGCGATTGGCGCGCATGGCGAGATCGCCATAGGTAAAGCGCTCGCGCGCGGAGATGAGCGCTGGTGCGTCGGGATATTCCTGTGCGAGCTCGCAGATGAGCTGGGGAAAGATACGGGTCGGGTTCTTGGCGATTGGCACGGTCGCTCGCAGGGCGCGCACCGCGCCCTTGAGGTAGGCGGCGTCGGAGGCCAGCCGCTCGATCAATCGCATGACATTCCCAAGCCGGAGGGCCGCGGCTTCTACTCTTCACCGCGTCGCGAAAAGCTTCCGTTATGGGTCGCACACTCGCAAGATCATTGCACCTGCGATGTATGCTGGCCGATTGTCAGGTTGCCGGCGGTTCGAGGGAAACCGGCTTCGGGGTAGCTTTCTTCTTCTTTGGTTTCGGCGCGGGATTGTCGCCGGACGGTGTCGCGGCCGGTTTTGGCGTCGCGGCTTCCTTTGCCGCTGCCGGTTTCGCCGTCTTTTTCCTGTCGGGCTTTGTCTTCGATTCCTCGGACACGGCGCCGGGGGCCGGCGGCTTCGTTCCCGTATAGACCAGCACCGGCTCACCCATGTTGCTGTCCTGCAGGAGCGCGCCTTTGGCCTTGGGCGGATTGAGGCTCGATAGGAAGACCCCGTACGGCGATTCGGGCCCGGTGTTTGCCGGCAAGATTTCGTCCTCGTCCTCGGTGGCCGGACGCTTGCGGTGACCACCGCACATCTCGTCCCGCAGGTTGGGCGGCGGCGCATTGACCGGCTGCAGCGTCTCCACCGTTCCGAGCGAGGGCATCAGCCACGACAATCCGCCTGCGCTGCTGCCAAACCCGCGCTCCAGCAGCTGCGCCGCCTTGAGCGCCCGCACAGCGGACGATGGCGCCCCCAGCACCACCGCGACCAGCCGCTTGCCGTCGCGCGTTGCGGAGGCCACCAGATTGAAGCCCGAGGCGCATATGAATCCGGTCTTCATGCCGTCCGCACCCGGGTATCGCCCGAGCAGCGTGTTGTAATTGCGCTGCACCATCTTTCCCATCCGGATGCCGGGCAAGTGCCAGTAATAGTCGTATTCCGGAAATTCCCGGATCAGCGCGCGTGCCAGAATGGCGAGGTCCCGCGCCGAGGTAATCTGATCGTCGGCGGGCAGGCCGTTGGGGTTGACAAAGCTTGACTGCACCATCCCGAGGCGCCGCGCGTGCCAGTTCATCTGATCGGCGAAGTTCTCGATCGATCCGGCAACGCCTTCGGCCAGCACCACGGCGATATCATTCGCCGATTTTACCATCAGCATCTTGAGCGCGTTGTCGACGGTGACCTGCGTGCCGGCGCGGAATCCCATCTTGACCGGCGCTTGCGCGACGGCATTCGCGGAGACGGTGAGCGGCTCGTCGAGCGTGAGCCGGCCTTCCTTAACCGCGTGCAGGGTCACGTAAGTGGTCATCAGCTTGGTGACGGATGCAGGGTACCATGGATTTCCGGCATTCTGCGCAAACAGGACCCGTCCGCTGTCGACTTCGATGACGAGCAGCGCTTCGGCCGCCGCCTTATCGACAGCGACGCCGCTTGCGGTGCACAGGATGCCCGCCCACATGAGCATTTGCCTCAGGCAACGCAGGGTCGAAAACTGCACGGCTCGGGGTCCGTTGGTTGCGGCGGGCCTCGGAAAGCTTCCGAAGGAAAAGTCCGTTTAAGCCGAGGGTTAATGAAAGGCAAAAGCGAAAGCCCCTCTGGACCCCCGCTCGCACCGCTGGCAAGCTGTTAATGTTCAAGGAAAGCGTCCAAATTTCGGCACGTTAGGCCGCGTTGCGCCCATCACAGCCGTTGTCGAGGCGGGTTCGGGGCAAAGACACGAGGAGATCGCAGTGACCGCTTGCATTGTTGGGTGGGCCCATACCCCGTTTGGCCGGCTCGAAGGGGAGACAGTCGAAAGCCTGATCGTACGCGTTGCAGCTGAGGCCCTTGCCGACGCCGGCGTTGCGGCCTGCGATGTGGACGAGATCGTCCTTGGTCATTTCAATGGCGGGTTCTCGCAGCAGGATTTCACGGCATCCCTTGTCCTGCAGGCATCGGCGGACCTGCGCTTCAAGCGGGCCAGCCGGGTCGAGAATGCGTGCGCCACGGGCTCGGCCGCGGTGCATCACGGTCTCAAGGCAATCGCGGCGCATTCCGCGCGCATTGTGCTGGTGGTCGGCGCCGAGCAGATGACGACAACGCCGGCGATCGAGATTGGGCGCAACCTGCTCAAGGCATCCTATGTCCGTGAGGAGGCCGACATCGAAGGCGGGTTCGCCGGCATCTTCGGCAAGATCGCGGGGCTTTATTTCCAGCGCTGGGGCGACCAGTCCGACGCACTCGCGCGGATTGCGGCCAAGAACCACAAGAACGGCGTGGGCAATCCCTTCGCCCAGATCCGCAAGGACCTCGGCTATGAGTTCTGCCGCATCGAAAGCGACAAGAATCCGCGCGTGGCTGGTCCGCTCAAACGCACGGACTGCTCGCTTGTCTCCGACGGCGCAGCCGCCGTCGTGCTGGCGGATGTGACGACCGCGCTCAAGCTGGGCAAGGCGGTCGCGCTGCGCGCGGCCGAGCACGTGCAGGATTTCCTGCCCATGTCGAAGCGCGACGTGCTCAAGCTGGAAGGTTGCGCCGAGGCCTGGAAGCGGGCGCTCGCAAGCGCGGGAATGAAACTGACTGATCTTTCCTTTGTCGAGACCCACGATTGTTTCACCATCGCCGAGCTGATGGAGTATGAGGCAATGGGGCTCGTCCCGGAGGGGCAAGGTGCGCGCGCGGTCGCGGAAGGCCTGACCGAGAAGGACGGACCGCTGCCGGTCAATCCCTCCGGCGGGCTCAAGTCCAAGGGTCATCCTATCGGCGCAACCGGCGTCTCCATGCATGCGCTCGCCGCCATGCAGCTGATGGGGCGCGCGGGCGAGATGCAGGTCAAGGACGCAACGCTGGGCGGCATCTTCAATATGGGGGGTACCGCCGTTGCAAACTACGTGAGCATTCTGGAGCGCATCAAATAGGCTTTTCCGGTCGCAGGTCTTTTCCTGCCACGGCGGATTTCGCCTGCGTGTGGAGGTTTCGCTCGCCCAACCGAGCCAAAGGTATTGCCGCCAGCACGATCAGGATCGGCTCCATCGGCAAACGATATTTGGGCGAAGCAACCGGACCGCTGAGCAGAAGAAAATAGGCGAGCACGCCGGCCGCGAACGCGGCCGCCCACGGCAGCGCCCGCGCCAGCAAAACAAAGCCGATGCATTCAAGCACCAAGAAGGGCAGCATTGCTGCAATCCCCAGGGCGAGCAGCGCCTGGTACCGCCCGGGATGATCGAAAAAATAGGCACGCGACCGCTCCGACAAGCTCGTGCCGGGTGTGTGATAGAAGCTTGGCTTGGGCAACGCGCGCACGCGCGGATCGGCGAGGAGCGCTGGAGCGGCGAGGTTCATCGCCATGCCCTCGATCCAGGCCTTGACGAATGCGGCCGGCGGCAGGCGCGCCAGCTCCTCTCGCGCAACCTCGATCTTGACCGAAGCGAGCGCGAACGGATTGCTTTGGTCGTTCAAGCCACGCTCAGCCAGCCGCTGCTGACAGAGCGCGGTCATGCGCGCCACGCTGGTCTCATAGGGGATGCCGGACGCTCGTTGGGCGACCAGCGGCACGATCCAGAAGGCGAGGTGATCGCCGCTCTGAGTGGTGAGCCCCAGGCTACCGAATTCAATGGCATTGCGCAGCAGCAGCGGCGTGACCGGGGCGACAGCCGCCATTGCGAACAGGATCGCGGCCGCAAGCGCGCGCACTGCGCTGCGCCAGCGCAGGCTTGCGACAATGAAGATCAACGGCACCGCCACGATCAGAAGCGGAGCGATCGTTGACCGCGTAAGCAGGGCTAATCCGCCCGCCACGCCCGCGACCACGGCGAGCGCGAACACGGGGCAGCGCACGAAATACGCACCGGCCAGCAGCATGGCAGTGAAGAAGAAGAGAAACAGCGTATCGGTGAGGATCTGGCTGCTCAGCACGATGAGCGTCGCCGACACGGCTGCCAGGATGCCGGCGATCAGGCCGGTGAGCGGCGAGACAAGCGCACCGAGTGCTGCAATGAGCGTGCAGGTGCCTGCATCCATGACCGCCTGGATGAGGGCGACAGCCCGCGGCGCATCGCCGAAGGTGCTGCGAACGGCGGCGAGCAGGAGCGGATAGAGCGGCATGCGGTCGATCATCGACGCCAGCGTCGGCCAGAACCGGTCGCCCTTTGCGAGCGCTGCGCCAGCGGCCCAGTAGGAAACGGCATCCGCTTCCGCAAAGAAGGCACGCTCACCGTGGAGCAGGCCGACATTGATCAGCCGGACCACGAGCGCGAGGAAGAATACCGCAGACAAGGGGTGCGTACGCACGAGCAGCCAAAAGCGCATCAGTGACCGGCCATCGAGGTTGGCGGCGTTTCGTTACGCCGGTGCGAGCCTGCCAATGCGATCGCGCAGGCGCATGCGCGCCGGCCGTTCGACGAGATAAAACAGCATTGCCGCGAGCGCGATGATGGTCCCGATCGTGACCGCAAACGCGCCGGCCTTGGCGGACGCCGGCCAGTGCATAAACCCCGCCCGCTCCCAGAATCGCCTCAGCACCAGGAGCGCGGGAACGTGGATCATGTAGATGGAGTAGGAGATTTCACCGAGCCACACGAGCGCTGTGCTGCCCAAAAGGCGAGTCAGCACGGTTTGCGCAGTTGCCGTTCCGAGGATTGTGAGCGCGAGCAACGCCACCAGACCAAAATCGGGCAACCCGGAGGAGGCGCCGATCAGAAACAACAGAAATCCAGCCATCCCCAGCATGTCGCCGCTTGAACGCGGCAAGCGGGGAGGCGGCGAACCGGACGCGAGCCGCGCAGTTTGCCCGAGAGCGACGGCGCGACACATGGCAGCCCCGCACAGGAACTCGCCAAAAACGCGGACCAGTGCCGGTGCCCCGACCCAGCTGTTGAGGTCCCATTGCGCGATCGCAAAGATCGCGGCAGCTCCGGCAAGGGCAGCAACAGCAAGCAAAAGCGCAGCGAGCCGCTCTCGGACGAAAATGAGCGCAGGCGCCAGCAACGGAAACAGCAGATATGCGAACCATTCCGCGCTGATCGACCAGGAAGGAGCATTCCATCCGAGGTTTGCGGTCACTCCCCAGGCGTGCAGCAGCGTGAGCTGCCAGAGAAGATCGGCGGCCTGCCACTGCTCGGGATGGTTGAACGGAACACCGGTTGATCGCGCGACATAAACCAGCACGACGAGGATTGCGAGCACCGTAACGTGGACCGGGTAAAGTCGAATGAGCCGATGCCAGAGAAAAATCCGGATCGCGCTTGCGGTCGGCTCTGCCAGGCTTGAGAGATAGACATGCGTGATGATGAATCCTGAAAGCACGAAGAAAAGGTCGACGCCGAGATAGCCGCGACCGAGAAACGGCAGAATCGCGGTCACCCCCGCGGGCAGGTTCTGATCGGTATGCAACCCGAGCACCAGCAGAGCCGCGAGCGCCCGGATGCCGGTCAGGGACGGTACATACCGTGAGGCGACGAAAGTTTTCTCGACAATTCTCAAAAATTCACGGCCCGCTTGGGCGCGGGTGGTGCGGCTGCCGCGGTACCGGACGGCAGGTCGTACATCCCCGCGGGAAGACCATCGAGAAAAGCCAGCACCTCCGAGGTCTTCACCACATCGGCATATTTCGCGTTCATATCGCAGAGATTGATGGCGTGGCTCGCCTGCGAGCGGTCGAAGCAACCCTCCTCGGCGAGCGCGATGCGGTAGTTGAGGCTGAACGCGTCGAGCACGGTCGCGCGCACGCAGCCGGAGGTCGTCGTGCCGGTGACAATGACGCTGTCGCAGCCGAGCAGCGTCAGATAGCTTGCCATGTTGGTGCCGAAAAAGCCAGACGGCTTCTGCTTGAGCACCACGATGTCCTGCGGCGCCGGCGCGATCTCGGCGACGATCTCGTTGCCGTCGACATTGGTCGCGGGCTTGCTGAACTTGTCCTCGTCGGAGCGTCCGTTCTTCCAGATCCAGCTGCCGCTGTCCCAGTTGTCCGCGCGCCGCACCCCGGTGGTGTAGATCACGGGCACGCCCTTCGCATGGCACTTGTCGATCAGCGACTTGAGATACGGCATGGCAACCCAGGCATCCTCGCCGCAGGAATTGCGCCAGCGCTTGATCGATTCGAGGATCGGCATCGGGCGCTCGTCGCAGAACGCGTAGTTGACATCGATGACGAGGAGCGCCGGTCGCTTGCCGAAGCCGCCGCGCGCGCCGTAGCCGGACGTCGCGAATACCGCCTTGTCGCGCTCGGTGAGGAACTTGTTCCAGATGGGCTCTGACATGTTTGGCTCTCCTTTCAAAGGCTCGCGCGTACGCTTTCGACGAAGCTCATGTCGATGATGTCCTCGTACTTGACGTTGGTCTTGAGCATGCCGGCCTCGCGCACGACGGCCTCGGCGGTCGCCCAGGCCTGCTTGCTGATCATCCCGTCCTTGCTCCACATCTCGTCCCTGAAGGAGCGGTCGAGCGTGGCCTTGAGATCCTCGAGTGCCATGGTCGGGAACTGCTTCTTCGCAATCTCGGCGGATTCGCCTGGATTGGCGTAGACGAACTTGAGCGCCTTCACCATGCCCTTGACGAAGCCTTTGACCACCTCCGGCTCCTTCTGAATGGTGTCGAGACGGACATTGATGGTGGAATACGCGTAAGGGCCCATTTCCTTCGGAACATTGAAGAACGGCTCGCCCCACAATCCCGCCCGGATGCCCTGCGTGACCATGGGCTCGGTCAGCACGCCGATGGTGGCTTGCCCGGCTCTGACCGTGGCGGGTACGGCCGAGTTTGCAACCTCGATCAACGTGACGTCGCGCTTGGCATCGAGCTTCCACTTGGCGAGCAGATAATGAACGATGGAGTTGGGCGTGCCGCCATATGGGCTCACCGCGATCGACTTGCCCTTGAAATAAGCCGGCCAGTCGGTGTCCTTCGGCTCCTGCCCCTTGAGCGCACTGATGTAGACGTTGCCGCGGTCGACGCAGTGCACGACCGAGCGCAGCTCGGCGCCCTTGGCCTTGGCGTAGGCATTGTGCTCGGGGCCACCGATGAAGGCGAAGGCCTGGCCGGAAAGCACCGCGTTGGTGTGGCCGGCGCCTGTCTCGATGGTCACGATCTTCACTGCGATATCGGACTCGGCGAAATAGTTGTTGGCCATGGCGATGTACATCGGCAGATAGCCGATGCCGTGCACGGGCTCGGCCACGAGCAGCTCCTTCGCTGCCGCGCGTGCGACGAGCGGCGGCGATGCCAGCGCGAGACCCAGCGTCGCAGTCGATTTGAGGAATTTGCGCCTGTTCATGACATCCTCACTTTGTACCTTGCCAATTTTGCATCTGGGTGGCGTTTTGGGTTGCATCACTGCCGCACGCCCTTGCGCAGCATGCTTTCGAGCCAGGAAACCGTCGCGTACATGACCATGGCCAGCGTGGAGAGCACAAGCACCGCAACCCACACCAGCGCGATATCGTAGGTCTGGCCGGCATAGAGGATCGCGCGGCCCAAGCCATGCTGGGACGCAATGAACTCCCCGACAATGGCCCCGGTCAAGGCCAGACCGATGTTCACCCGCAATACCGAGATGATCCACGGCAGGCAGAACGGCACCACCAGCTTGCGGAACACCTGCAAGCGCGTGGCGCCGAGCGAATAGAACAGCTTCTCTCCGTCGGGATCGAGCGCCTTGACGCCGGCATAGGCGGTAAGCGTGGAGACCACGAGCGTGAGCGCGGTCGCGACCGCGACCTTCGACCCAAGCCCGATGCCGAACACCAGGATGATGAGCGGCGCGAGCGCAAGCTTCGGAATCGACTCCAGGCAGATGATGTAGGGCTGAACGACGGCGGCGTAATTGCGCGACCACCAGAATGAGAGGCCGAGCAGCGAGCCGGCGGTCGTTCCCAGCAGAAACCCGAAAATGGTCGAGCGGAAGGTGAAGCTGATGTCGGTCCAGGCATCACCGCTGGAGAAGAAGGCCCCCATGGTTTCGGCAATGGCGCTCGGCTGCGACCAGAAGAAGGCATCGATCCAGCCGGCACGGGCGCTGACCTCCCACAACGCGAGCGCGCCAAGGAGAATGCCGGCCTGCGCGGTGACGAGCGCCCAGGTCGGCCACGCCTTCTGCACCGGCAGACGACGCACGGTGCGGCCCGCGGGCCTGGTCGCGGGGGATTTCGGCTGCGCCAGAGCGATGTCCGCCAATGCGCCAATCGAGGGAGTGTCCTGCACGGCCATTGCTTTCTCTTTTCCACTCATGGAGCTGCCGCAGGCCGGACCAGCCGGAACTGCGGGGGATCAGGCGGCCTCGTTCAGCGGCGCGGATGGCGCGATGTTCACGTCGAGCAGCTCCAGGCATTGCTGCTTGATGGCCAGGAACTCAGGTGTCAGCGCGCTGGTGCGCACGCGCGGGCGCGGCAGATTGACCGGGATGCTTGCGACAATGCGGCCGGGGCGGGTACCCATGACATGCAGCTCGTCGGAGAGATAGATCGCTTCCTCGATGTCATGGGTCACGAACAGGACGGTCTTGCCGAAATCGCTCCACAGCGCCATCAGCCATTCCTGCATCTGCAATTTGGTCTGCGCATCGAGAGCACCGAACGGCTCGTCCAGCAGGATTACGTCGGTATCGAACAGCAGCGTGCGCAGCAGCGCCGCGCGCTGCCGCATCCCCCCGGACAGCGCGCTCGGATAGAGATACTCGAAACCGGACAATCCGTAGCGGTGCAGTAGCGGCAGCGCGCGTTCGCGCGCCGCGCGCAGCGGCAAGTTCTGGATCTCCATTCCCAGAATGACGTTGTCGAGCACAGTGCGCCAGGGCAGCAGCAGATCCTTCTGCAGCATGTAGCCGACCCGGCCGATGGTGCCGGTGGCGTCAACGCCATCGATCAGGACACGACCGCCCGTCGGCTCGAGCAGGCCGGCGATGACATTGAAGATGGTGCTCTTGCCGCAGCCCGAGGGCCCGATCAGGCTCACGAAGCGGCCCTGGTCGATGGTCAGCGTGATCGGCGCGAGCGCGGCGAAGGCACCCGCGGGCGTCCTGAACGTCATGCTCAAATCATCGACGTGGAGCTTTGGGGCGGATGAGGACATTCCTGTTTCCCCGTGGGCGGCACGACATGCGGCTCGCGGCAATATTAACGCAAGAGTCATGCCATCGGCCAGCCGTCGAGGGCTGCGAGTTGGCACCAGTGCCCGTCCATTCACAGTTCACTCAAGGTCAATCGAAAAGGAACCGTAAAATCTTTCCGTCTCCCAAGCCGGCAGTCAATCCAGCCTCACCCCGGTCGCCGCGACCACCGGGCGCCACTTGGTCTGTTCCGCCGAAATGAAGGCTGCGAATTCCCCGGGCGTGGTGGGTGTGGCAAGAGCGCTCTGGCTCTCGAATTTCTCCCTCACCTCAGGGCTTTGCAGCGTCGTGACAGCGGCGTCGCGGAGGCTTTTGAGGATGCCTGCGGGCGTGCCTGCCGGCGCCACCAGGCCATACCAGTTGTCGGAATTCACGGCCGGGTAACCGGCCTCGCGCGTCGTCGGCACGTCGGGCAGGGCGGCAGCCCGCGTCCCTGACGTCACCGCCAGCGCCTTGACCGCACCGGAGGCAATGTGCGGCACCAGGAACGGCACATCGCCCACCAGCGTCTGGATGTGATCGCCCAGCATGTCGGCGATCGCCGGACCGATGCCGCGGTAAGGGACATGCGCGATGTCGATGCGCGCCTCGCTCTTGAGCAGCTCTGCGCCAAGGTGCGTGATCGAGCCGACCCCCGCCGAGCCGAAATTGATCTTGCCGGGATGGGCACGCGCGTAGGCGACGAATTCCTGCAGGCTGTTGACACCGACCGCCGGCGTGACGATCACGGCCTCCGGAACCCGCACCACCATGGTGAGCAGCGCCAGATCCCTTTGCCAGTCGAACGGCATCCTCGCGAGCATGAACGGAAAGGCCGAGAGCGCCGCAGCGCCCGAGAAGCAGATCGTGTAGCCGTCGGGCGCGCTTTTGGCGGCGGCATCGACGCCGGTCAGTCCGCCGACGCCGGCGTGCACCTCAATGAAGACCTGCTGACCGAGCTCGGTACTCATGCCGCTTGCAAGCGTCCGCGCAAACAGGTCGGCGGCGCCGCCCGCTGCAAACGGCACGATGAGCTTGATCGGCCTCTGCGGAAACGGCTGCGCCCACGCGCCCTGGCTCGGTGCCAGGATCATCAGCGCCAGGATCATCGGCATCAGCATCAGAGCGCGACGGTTCATGCGGTCCCTCCCACGCTATGCGCTGTTCGCCGGCAGAACTTCGGTCACCTCGACCGCGCGGCCCTCGCGCGCGCTGATCACGCCGGCCGCAATGACTGCGAGGTTGCGGGTCGCCCAATGGCCACCGGTCTCCGGTTTCGACCCGCTGCGCACGCAACGCACGAACTCTTCCAGCTCCTCGCGGATGGTATCATTGCTCTCGGTCGCGATCGGCCGTGCCTTGCTCTCTCCGCGCCGCAGATGGCGCAAGCCGGAGAACAGGTCGTAGTAGGCGCTCGCCTCCTTTCCGTAGACGTTCATCATGTAATATTCGGAGGCCGACGCATAGGACGCGGTCAAATTCGAGATCGCGCCAGTCTCGTGCTCGAGCATCAGGCTTGCGACATCGGGATTGTCGCCCGGCAGCACCAGCTGGGCGAGCATGCCGTTGACGCGGGCAACCGGACCCAGGAGCATCTCCAGCACATCCACATAGTGAATACCGATCTGCAGCATGACCCCGCCGGGCATGCCAGCCGCCTGGTACCGCCATGAGGAGAGATCGATCTTGCCCAGCCGATCGCGGCTGATGTTGGCTTCCGCCTGCACCAGCCTGCCGAACCGGCCGGCCTCTATCTCGGCCTTGATCCAGCGGAACTGGCTTTCCCGCCGCCGCTGGTATCCGAGCGCGAGCACCACTCCGGCCTGCGCGCACACACGCGTGATTTCCGCACCTTCGGCGACGGAATTGGCGATCGGCTTGTCGAGAAACACGTGCTTGCCGGCCGCGGCGGCCATGCGGGTGGTTTCCAGGTGCGCGCTGTTTGGCGTGGTGTTGACGATTGCCTCGATCGCGTCGTCGCGCAGGATCTCCTCGTAGCTCTCTGCCGCCCTGCCGCCGTATTTCGCCGCAAATGCGCGCCGCTTGTCCGCCGAGCGGCTGTAGCAGGATACGATCTCGATTAGCCCGGAACGCCCGGCGGCGTCGGCGAGAACATCGGACCACCAGCCCATTCCAAGGGCGGCCACCCTCAGGGGTCGTTCATTGACGGTGCTCACACGGCCCGCAGATGCGCGTCGCGCCGCTTGTAGAGCTCCTCGTCCGCATAACCCATGGTCTCTGGCTTTCCGCGACCGAGCATCACCTGGAAATAGACCGGCCCGAGGCTGTCGTTCTGATAACCGTGGATCACGCCGGCCGGGCAGGAAATGCATTCCCAAGGACCAAGCCGGGTGGTGAGACGCCTGCCGCTCTCGTCCTCGACGAACACATCGAGAAAGCCCTGCAGCACAAAGAAGCATTCCTCCACTTCGTGGGTATGCGCGGCATTGCCCTGGCCGGGCTCGACATACATGATCGACAGCGTGAAATTGCCCGCGGGAATAACGGTCGGGTCGGCGTGCTTGCCGGAGCCGCCGGCGCCGATGAAACGGTGCTGCGCCCGCTTGTAGCCCTCGATCTTGGCGTCTTCAAACGCGGCCCAGTCCGGCTTCTTCTCGCGGAAACGTCCGACATATTTGCTCATGATGTTCTCGAGCGGGACATCGACGAGCTCGGGTGGACGCGGATGGCGTGCGACGCTCATGGGAGGCTCCTGCAGATGAAATTGTCGATCTTGAATCTATTCTTTTGCCGCGCAACCAGTCAATGAAGCTGCGCCGGCCAAAATTATGCGGGCTTCTTGCTCTCCTTTCCTGCCTGCACGAGCTCCCAGATGCGGGAGGGCGTCAGCGGCAGCTCGCGCGGCTCCACGTCAAATTCGCTCAGCGCATCTGCGATGGCATTGGCCATGATGCCGCCGGCGGCGATGATACCGCCCTCGCCAGCGCCCTTGGCGCCGAGCGGGTTGATCGGGGAGGGATGCTCTTCCAGCACCAGGGCGCGGATATTGGGAAAATCGGAGGCGGTGGGAATGAGATAATCGGCGAGCGAGCCGGTGAGCAGCTGGCCCTCCGCATCGTATTGCAGATGCTCCATCACGGCGCCGCCAAGACCCTGCACCACCGAGCCGATAGCCTGCCCGTGCACGGTGCGGGGATTGATGATGCGCCCGCAGTCCTCGACCACGACATAGTCGATCAGCTCGACATGGCCGAGCTTGGGATCGACTGCGACATGGGCGGCGTGGGTGCCATAGGTATAAGTGTGCTTCTTGTTGAGGAAGGCGCCTTCCGCCGAGACCTCTCCGTCGCAAATAGCGTGCAAGGCTACGGATTTCCCGCCCGGCCCCACTGCCTTGTCGCCTTCTACGATCTCTACCTCGGCAACAGCGCAACCAAGCCGTTTTGCCGCCCCCGCTCGAATTTCCGCGCGCAGGTTGTCGGCTGCGGCAAGGATGGCCGAGCCGCCCATCACGACCGAGCGTGAGTGATAGGCGCCGTAGCCGTCGCTCACGTAGGAGGTGCTGCCGTGAAAGACGCCGCGAATGCGCGCAATCGGCACTTCGAGAGCATCGGCCGCGATTTGCGCGAATGCCGTTTCCAGGCCCTGGCCGATGGCGGAGGAGCCGACATACACGCAGAAGCATCCGTCCGGCTCGAGCGTAATGCGCGCGGTCTCCTTCGGTCCGGCTGCGCCCCCTTCGATGAAGCAGCCGACTGCGAGGCCGTGGTAGCGGCCGTCGATCGGCTTGCCGGCAAGCTTCGACTTCTCCTGCCAGCCGATCTCGCGCAGGCAGAGATCGAGGGTGGTCTGATAGTCGCCGCTGTCGAGCTCGTCCTTGCTCTCGAAGGGGGTGATGGTAGCGATGGGATAAGGCATTGCGCGGTGCGGAACGAGGTTGCGGCGGCGCAGCTCGACACGGTCGATTCCGAGGTCGCCCGCGACAATGTCGAGCAGCCGCTCGCGGAAGAAATCCGTCTCGAAGCGGCCGGGTCCGCGGTAGGTGCCGACCGGCGTTTTGTTGGTCAGCATCAAGGACACATCGATGTCGATGTTCTCGATGCGATAGGGACCCGACATGAACTGCGCGATATTGCGCGCTCCGACCGCGCCGTTGGTGCGCATGTAGGCCCCGACATCGACATAGGCATGGCCGCGCAAGCCGAGGATCGTGCCGTCGCGCATGCAGGCGATCTCCACGTCGCATTCCGCTTCGCGGGCATGGTTCACCGTCATGAGGTGCTCGCGCCGGTCTTCGGTCCATTTCACGGGCCGGCCGGTATGGCGCGCAGCGAACGGGATGAGAAAATCCTCCGGATAGAATTCGCCGCGCGCGCCGAACCCGCCGCCGACGTCGTTCTCGATCAGCTCGATTGCGCTTTCGGGAAGGCCCATTTGCCTCGCGAGCGTGCGGCGGTTGAAGAACAGCACCTTGGCGGCGCCGTAGAGCGTGAGCTTTCCGCGTGCGGCGTCCCACTGCGCGAGCAGCCCGCGCGGCTCCATGGGCAGCGCCATGTGGCGCTGGGTGCGAAAGCTCTCGCGCCGCACATAGGGTGCATTCTTGAACGTCGTCGCGGCGTCGCCGCGCAGCGCGTGGAACTTGATCGCAAGATTGCTGCCCCTCTCCTCGAACAGCAGCGCCGAGCCCTTCGCCGACATGTGGCGGTCGGCGACCGCGGGCAGCGGCTCGATATCGACCTCGATCAAACCGAGCGCGTCCTCCGCAACGGCAGCGCTCACGGCCAGCACAACGGCGAGCGCCTCGCCCACGTAGCGAACCTTCGATTCTGCAATGACCGGCTGGCCGACCGGCTCGAATTCCGGCAGCGGCTGCAGCCGCATGGGCACGCGCGGAATGCCGTTGTCCGGCTGCCCGGCACGCACCTCCTTAGCGGTAATCACGGCGTGCACGCCGGCAAGCGCACGGGCCGCTGACACATCGATTGCGCGGATGCGGCCGTGCGCGACCGAGCTGCGCAGGATTGCCGCATGCAGCAGATCGTGGCGCAGGAGATCGTCGACGTATTCGCCGCGGCCGCGCAGGAAGCGCAGGTCTTCGCGCCGCTCGATGGCGCTGCCGATGAGCGAATTGACCGTTCTCATGGCTTGTCCGCCACGCCCGTAGCGCGATCCTTCGGCCGATAGTCGGCGCGCGCGTCCAGCACCGCCTCGACGATGGAAATGTAGCCGGTGCAGCGGCAGAGATTGCCGGACAGCACCTCGCGCACCCGCGTTGCATCGCAGTCCGGTTCCTCGGAAAGCAGCACATGGGCGGTCGTGAGCATGCCCGGAGTGCAGAACCCGCATTGCAACGCGTGATGCCTGCGGAACGACTTCTGCAACGGGGAGAGCTCCTCGCCATCGGAGAGCCCTTCCACGGTCACGATCCTGCTGCCCTCAGCCTGCACCGCGAGCATCAGGCAGGAGCGCACCGCCGCGCCGTCCGCGATGACGGTGCAGGTACCGCACACGCCATGCTCGCAGCCGACATGAGTGCCCGTGAGTCGCAGCTCGTGACGCAGGCAATCGGCCAGCGTCATCCGCGGCTCTACATCGACTTCGACTTGCTTGCCGTTGACTTCAAACCTGACGGACATGGGCCTCCACGACGATTGGCTAGGCGTCCGCTCAGCGCGGCGCCTCGCCCTTAACCCATTTCGCGCGAACGCGCCGCTTTCAGCGCGCGCTCGACCATGGTTCCGACGAGTGCGCGACGATAGGCGGCGCTGGCGTGAATGTCATCCTGCGGATTGACGGAGGCGGAAGCTGCGGCTTCGGCCTTGCCGATGGTGTCTTCGTCGATGAATTGGCCGTTGAGGACGGCTTCCGCCGCATGCAATCGCAGCGGCCGATCGGCAACGCCTATTGCGCCGACGTGGACGTTGCGCGCCTTGCCGCTTGCGTCCTCGTCGTAGAAGACGGCGGCCGCGGCAAGGGCAAAATCGCCGCGGCGGCGGGCAAATTCCTGGAATCCCCAGCGCCGGCCGGGAGGCCAGGCCGGCAGCCGTACGTCCACAATGATCTCGTCGGCGGCAAGGGCGGTCATCAGCGGTCCGTGAAAGAACTCGGCCGCCCTTATGACGCGGCTGCCGGACTTTCCGACGACGGAAATCTCCGCCTCGCAAGTCACTGCGATTCCCGGCATCTCGGCCGCCGGATCCGCGTGCGCGAGGCTGCCCCCGACCGTGCCGCGATTGCGGATCTGGTAGTGCGCGACCTCCGCGACCGCCGCCTTGAGCAGGGGATGCGCCGTATCGAGCCGGCGATCATCGAGGATGTCGCGCCAGCGCACCATGGCGCCGAGCCGCACGCCGTCGGCGGAAATTTTGATCTCGCGCAGCTCCGCAAGCTTGCGCAGATCGACCAGCAGCGCCGGCTGCGCCAGGCGAAAAGCCAGCATCGGCACCAGGCTTTGCCCGCCCGCGAGCGCCTTCGCCTCGCCGTCGTGCGAAGCAAGCAGGGCAACGGCCTCCGACAGCGTCGTCGGGCACGCATACTCGAAGGGCGGCATTTTCATTTGTGGACTAACAGCAGTTTCATTTCGCGGCTGTGACGAGCCGCCGCTCTCGATCAGCCGCATAGGCGAGGCAAGCGCGGATATGAGCTTCCGTGAGCTCCGGGTAATCGGCAATAATCTGTGCATGCGTCATGCCGGTGGCCAGCCAGCCGAGTACATCTGCCACGGCGATGCGCATCCCACGAATGGTCGGTCTGCCGCCGCGTTTTCCGGGCTCGATCGTGATCAGGTCTTGGTAGGTCATTGTTCCCGATCCTTGCGAGGCTGCCTCTCGGCTGCCGCGCCAGCATCCATGTTAGCGGGAATGCACGGGCTGGGCGAGCAAATCCTCCGGGAGCCGTCACTTGCGCGCATTAATCAGCTCCCACACGCGCTCCGGGGAGAGCGGCAATTCGCGCGGCTCGATGCCGAGCGTGCGCAGCGCCGCGGCGACCGCATTGGCAATGACGCCGGCGACCGGGATGATCCCGCCTTCCCCCGCCCCTTTGGCGCCGAGCGGATTGTTCGGCGACGGCCTCTCCTCGAGCGCGACCGCGCGGATACTGGGGAAGTCGCTGGCGCTGGGCATAAGATAGTCAGCGAATGAGCCGGTCAGCAATTGCCCCTCCTCGTCATAGATGAAATGCTCGAGAAAGGTGCCGCCCAGCCCCTGCACCACGGCACCGACGGCCTGGCCGTGCAAGGTGAGCGGATTGATGATGCGGCCGACATCTTCCACGGCCACATAGTCGATCAGCTCCACACGGCCGGTCTTTGCGTCTACGGCGACATGGGCGGCATGCGCGCCATAGCTGTAGGTGCGCTTGCTGCTGGCAAAGCTCGTCTCCGCGACGAGGCCGGTGAGCTCCTTGAGCTCTAGCGAGCGGCCGTCGCGACCCCGTATTAAGCCGGCGTCGATCTGGATTTCTTCTGCCGTGCAGTTGAATTTTTCGGCAGCTGCCGTTCGGATCATTGCGCGCAGCTTGTCGGCGGCGAGCACGATCGCGTTGCCGCCCATGACGACGGAGCGCGAGCTGTAGGAGCCGTAGCCCTCCGTGACATGATCGGTGGAGCCGTGGAAGACGCCCTTGATGGCGGCAAGCGGCAGCTCGAGCGCGTCGGCGGCAATCTGCGCGCAGACCGTTTCCAGTCCCTGGCCGATGGAGGAGGAGCCGACATAGACGCTGACCCTGCCGTCGTCGTCGAGCCCAAGACGCGCGCCTTCCTTCGGGCCGGAGGCGCCGCCTTCGAGATAGCAGCCCACCGCCGTGCCACGGTAGCGCCCGTCGATGAGCTTGCCGTCGACCGCGCTCCTTGCCGTCCAGTCGATCTCCTCCAGACAGCGGTCGAGCGTGGAACGGTAATCGCCGCTGTCGGTCTCGGAGGCGATGTTGAGCGGCTCGACGGTTGGCAGCGGATAGGGCTGCTCTGCTTCCGAGATGAAATTGCGGCGCCGGAACTCAATGCGATCGATGCCCAGCTCGCCGGCCGCCATGTCGAACAATCGCTCGCGAAAGAAGTCGGCCTCGAAGCGGCCCGGCCCGCGATAGGTCCCCACCGGTGTCTTGTTGGTCACCATCAGCGACACGTCGATGCGGACATGGGGAATGCGGTAGGGACCGGTAAGCACCTGCGCGATGTTGCGCGCCGGCGTCGGACCGTTGGTGCGGATATATGCGCCCTGGTCGGTTGCAGCGCACGCGCGTAGCGCGAGGATCGCGCCGTCGCGATCGCAGGCGATCTCCAGATCGCACTGCGCGTCGCGCGCATGATTGGTGGCAGTAAGATGCTCTCTGCGGTCCTCGATCCACTTGACCGGACGGCCGGTGAGCCGCGCGGCGAACGGGATCAGATAGTCCTCGGGATAGAACTCGCCGCGTGCGCCGAAACCGCCGCCGACGTCGTCCTCAACCATGCGGATCGCGTTCTGCGGCAATCCCAGCGCGCGCGCCAGCACGCGGCGATTGACGAAAGCCACCTTGGCGGCGCCGTGGACGGTCAGCCGGCCCGCATCCCAGTGGGCAAGCAGCCCGCGCGTCTCCATCGGCACCGCACCGTGGCGCTGCACCTTGAAACTCTCACGTCGCATGTAGGGAGCGCGGTTGAAGGCAGCGTCCGCCGCACCGCGCACCCCTCTTAGCGTCAGCGCGACATTGCGGCCTGCGCTCTCGAACAACAGCACTTCGGCCTTTGCAGCCATGGCGCAGTCAGTGACGGCGGGCAAGGGAACAATGTCGAGGACCATCGCGTCGAGCGCATCCTCGGCCACGGCCTGCGAGCGAGCGAGAATGACCGCAACCGGCTCGCCGACGTAGCGGACCTTCTCATGGGCGATGACGGGTTGCTCGAATGCCTGGAAGGCGGGGTCCGATTCCTGCCGCAACGGAATAGTGGGGATCGACAAGCCGATATCCGGCGCGGTGATGACGGCGTGCACGCCGGGACACGCGAGCGCGGCGGCCTTGTCGATTGCGCGGATGCGGCCGTGCGCGAGCGGGCTTCGCACGATCGCGGCATGCAGCATGCCCTCAAAGGACAGATCATCGACGAACCGTCCGCGTCCCTTCAGAAAGCGGAAATCCTCGATCCGTTCGATCGGGCTTCCGACCAGAGCATTGGTCGCGCGTCTCTGATCCATGTCAGATGACGATGGCGGCTTGCTCGTTGAGCAGCGCGCGCGCGACGCTCAGCGACGCCAGTGCCGAGGTCTTGGGGTTGGTGCGCGAAGGCTTGCCCTCGAGCCTGATAGCGAATTTTCCCGCGGCGCCTTCCGCCTCGATCTCATGCACATTGCCGGGCGCATCGGGATCGGCGACGAGCTCGACCTGCGTCTGCTCGAATCCGAGCCCGGCAAGCGCCACCGACGCCGCCACATTGGCATTCTGCGGATAAAGCAGTGCCGCCTCGCGCGCCGTGCCGGTGTAGAGCATGGCCGGCTTGGCGAGATTGCCGAGATCGACCACCTTCTCCGCCGGTGACCCGCGCCAGGCGGCTGGCGGCTTGCGCGAGCGATAGCGCACGGAATTAAGCCCTCCGATGCGCATGGCTGCGATCGCATCGAGCCCGCCGATCGCGCCCGCCGGCAGCAGCATGCGGCTGTTGCCGAAATCCGCCGCCGTTTCGAGCCGGTCGTGTAGAGCGGGATCCGCGAGCGCGCCGACCGAGATCACCAGCAAATCGACGCCGCCGCGCAGGATCTGCTCGCCGTATTCCGCAACCGCCCCCTGGCTTGCAACCTCGGCGACGATGTCGGGGCCTTCCGTCAGGAGGTCCTCGATGCTCTCGAAGATTTCGAGCTCCGGGAACTTCTGCCGGGCGATTTCGGACCGGCCGGACCGGGCAAGCAGGCCCAGGATCTCGGTATCCCCCGAGGCATCCTCGTCCCGCAGCGCCGCCACCACGTCTTGCGCAATGCCGCCGTATCCGATGAGCCCGACCCAGGTCATGTCACTGCACGTTGAGCCGCATGCCGGTGAATTTCCATTGTGACAGCTCCTCCATGGCATAGCGCACGCCTTCGCGCCCGAAGCCGCTCGCCCCGACGCCGCCGAAGGGATAACTGTCGAGCCGGAAGCGGCTGGCGTCATTGATCCAGAGCGAGCCGACCCGCAGCTTGCGTGACACCTTGAAGGCAGTCTCCAGGCTCGCCGTGAAACACGCGCCCTGCAACCCGAACTCGGATGAATTGGCGAGCTCGAGCGCAGCATCGACATCGGCGACGCTTTGCACGACGACGACCGGGCCGAACGCCTCCTCGCGCATGAGCCGCGCTTCCGGCGGCGCATTCGCCACAATGGCGGGGCCAAGCACGGCCCCGTGGCGCTGCGGCTTGAGCACGAGCTTGCCCCCTTTGGAGACGGCATCATCGATCATCTGCGCGACGCGGTCGGCGGCAGCAACGCTCACCATCGGCCCGACATCGGTCGCGGCGTCTTCCGGATCGCCGACCTTGAGCTTGTTCGCCGCCGCCACAAACAGATCGAGGAAGCGATCGAACACCGGGCGCTCGACAATCACACGCTGCGCCGAGATGCACTGCTGGCCGCTTGCTTCGAAAGCGGCGCCTGCGATGCGGGTCGCGGCGTCGGCAAGATCGGCATCGGCGCACACGATATTCGCCGCGTTGGAGCCGAGCTCGCCGACGAACTTCTTGGCTCCCGCGGCGCGCGCGAGCTCGTTGCCCGCAGCAGTGCTGCCGGTGACGGTGACGAGAGCCACCAGCGCATGCGCGGCGAGCAGTCTCGCCGCCTCGCGTCCGCCCGGCACCACGTTGTAGAGCCCGTCGGGGATGCCGGCCTCCTTCATGGCCCGCGCGAGCAGAAGCGCGACTTCCGTGCCGGGTGGCGAGGGCTTTACGACAATGGCGTTGCCCACCGCGAGCGCCGGCGCGACCTTCTGGATCAGCAGGTTGGCGGGTCCGTTGAACGGGGTCACTGCCGCAATTACTCCGTACGGCACGCGCGTGGTGAAACCGAAGCGGTCTGCACCGGCGGCCGCCGCGTCGAGCGGGAGCACCTCGCCTGCAAGATGCGGCAGTTGGGCCGCGCAGGCGCGAATGAAGGCGCCGACACGCTTTGCTTCGAAGGTTGCGGCCCGCCGCGGCTTGCCGATGAAACGAATGAGCGAGCGGACCAGCTCGCTCTCGATCCTGTCGATCGCTTCGGCTGCGGCGTTGAGCCACGCGACGCGCCTCGCCACCGTCGCATCGCGATGCTTGAGGAAAGCCGCATGTGCGTGCCTGACCGCGGCGTCGATCACCTTCGCATCGGATTCGATGATCTCGGACTCGACCCTATCGTCGATCGGGCACACCAAAGCGGAGAAAGGAGCATCGAACTTCGCTGCTCCCCCGATCCACGGCATCAGCTGCGGTATGGTCATGGGCGCGTCTCCCTCTTTGTTGGGGCGTGATCCGTGTCCGAAAGCCGGTGCTCGCTTTTGGGGATCATGCTCTACACGTGCTGGCCTTCGCTTAACGGAATATCGCGCAGCGTGCTTGGCGCGAACAGCTCTTCGAGCTTGACCCGCCGTTCGGTGAGCCCGTGCTCGTGCGCGTATTGCAGGAGCGCCTCGATCGAGGGCCGGTTCGGCTCGATGCCGTAGGGATACCAGTCCGGTCCGATGATCGCCTTTTCCTCCTCGATCAAAGGCTGCAGCCATGCCGAGGAAACCTTGGGCGAGCCCATGTCCGCCAGAAGCGCATAGGCATGCTCCTTGGCGCGGCAGAGCGCCTTGTACATGCTCAAGGCGACCCATGGATTGCGGTCGTGGACGTCGCGGCGGATCACCACGGTGTGCATGATGGGATAGATCCTGGTGCGGCGGTAATAGTCCTTCTCGCGTTCCGCGTAATCCGGGAACAGCCGCTTCACCTTGGGCGAGCCGCGCCGGAACACGAGCGGGTTGTTGGCGCTCATGACAAAGTCGATCTCGCCGCGCTCGAGGAGGTCGCCGAGCTCGACACCGGGGGGCGCCTGGCGCAGGCGGATGTCCCCCGGCAGCCTGCGGCCGAGCCGGTCGGTGCGGCCCTGCACCCACTCGATGTCGGTCGGCTTGACCCCGTATTCGTGCTGCAGAAGGCCGCGCATGTAGACCGCGGCAGTCATGGTGTATTCCGGTACGCCGCCGCGTTTGCCCTTGAGATCGCCCGGCGCCTTGATGCCCTTGTCCGTGTTGATGAAGAAATATCCGTGCCGGAACACGCGCGAGGGAAACACGGGAATGGCGACAAATGGCGCTTCGCCCGTGCTCACCAGGCTCGCGTAGTTCGACAACGACATCTCGGAGATTTCAAACTCCTTGAACTGGAGCATGCGCCAGAAGATATCGGCCGGCTGGGAGGCGATGTAGTTGAGATCGATGCCTTCCGGCTGGATGGTGCCGTCGCGCAGCGCCAGCGTGCGGTCATAAGGGCCGCATGCGAAAGTCAGACGCAGCTTGCTCATTCCGGGTCGTTCCTCGCTGATTGCTCAGGCCGCCAAACCATCTCAATTCTCCCGGATGCCCGCACTTGCGATGACGTCGCGCCATTTTTTGATCTCGTCGCCGATGTGCCGCTCCAGCGCCGCAGGCGAGCCGGGCTCCGGCTCCACACCCTGCCTGGCGAACGTCGCCTCAACCTCGGCATCATGAAGCAGAAGGGTGATCTCCTCGTTCAGGCGCGCGACAACGGCAGCAGGCGTACCGGCGGGCGCGACCATCGCTTGCCACAGCGAGCATTCGTAGCCGCCGACGCCCGCCTCGTCGATCGTCGGCACATCCGGCAGCACCGGGCTGCGGGTCGCACCCGTCACAGCAATCGCGCGCAGTCTTCCCTCCCGAATGTGCGCGAGCGTCGGCGGGATGGTATTGAACCCCATCTCAACCCGGCCCTCGATGAGATCGAGGGTGGACTGCGCCGTGCCGCGATAGGATACATGGGTGAGCTCGACCCCGGCCATCTTCTCGAACAGCGCGCCGGCGAGATGCGCAAGCGTGGCGGGGCCCGCCGAGGCTGCATTGAGCATCCGCGGCCTCGCCTTTGCGAGCGCAATGAGGTCTTGCACGCTGCGCGCGGGTATTCCCGGATAGAGCGCGAGCACGAAGGGCGAGCGGCCGAGCATGGAGACCGGCGCGAAATCCTTCACGGGGTCGTAGGACGACGTGCCCAGGGCGGCAGCCACCGCGTGCGCGCTGGTATTGGCAAGGCCCAGCGTGTAGCCGTCCGGCTCGGCGTGGGCGACAACGTCGGTGCCGATATTGCCGCTGGCACCGGCCCGGTTCTCGACGACGAATTGCGCACGCAGGCGTTCCCCGAGCTTCTGCGCCACCACGCGGGCGACGATGTCGGAGCTGCTGCCGGGGGTAAAAGGAACCACCAGCCGGATCGGCCGCTCCGGCCAGCGCGCTGCAGGGCCGTTTGCCTGCGCATGCGCGCAGCAAACCCATGAGAGAAGAGCAAAGAGCGCCCGAGCGACTCGCATCAAACAAGCTTCCTGCACACGCGCCTCATGCAATCTGCTCGGCCTCGCGCAGGCTTTCGATCAGCGAGCTGCGCAACAGAAAGGCGCGCGCGAGCCTGGGATCCGCGGCGGTGCGGCGCAACTCATCGTGGTTCTTCTGGCGGATGGCGGGATCCCTTTCCGCCAGCAGGCGCTTGTTGCGGATGGTCTGCGCTTGCGTGTGCTGCACGGCCACATGCCGGCGCTGGCGCTCGTAGCGATCGAGCACGCTGTCGTCGGCTTCTCCGCGCAGGATGCCCACGAGCTTCTCCGCCAGGTTGAAGGCGTCATGCACCCCGCTGTTCATGCCCATGGCGCCGATCGGGCTGTTCACGTGGGCGGAGTCCCCGGCGAGGATCGCGCGCCCATCGCGGAATTTTTTCGCCACGCGCTGGTGCGCGACATAGAGGTTGCACCCGACGATGTCGAAATCCTTGCCGGTGGGAAGGAAGCGCTGCAGCCGCGCCTGCATCGCCTCAGGACGGGTGAGCGCTTCCTCGGTCTCGTCCGGTCTGGTCGGGAAATGGACGCGCCAGCGGTCGGGGGGACCTTTCCAATGAAACAGGTTCGACCACTCGTCGGGATCGGAGATGTAATTGCGCTCGGTGTACCCGTGCTGCCTGAAATCGTGGGCGACTTCGATGTTCAGGGTGCGGTCGGGATATGTGAAGCCTTCGAACGCAATGCCGAGCTCCTTGCGCACGATGCTGCGCGCGCCCTCGCAGCCCACGAGATAGGCGCCACGCAGGTGCTCGGTCTCGCCGGCGGGGTTCTTCACGGACGCCCTCACGCCGCCGGCGTCCTGCTCGAACGCGGTAAACATTGTGGAAAGGCGCAGGTCGATATCCGGATGGGCGCCAGCGAGCTTGAGCGCCTCCTCGACGATCTTGATGCGCTCGCATTGCAGCACGTAGGGAAAGCGCGTGTCGTCCTTGAGATGGCGATGATCGAATTCCGCGATCAGCTCTTGCCCGCGACGGTCCCAATGGCGGAAGAGCGGCGCAATGATTCCGCGCGGCTCGATCCTGCGGTAAAGCCCGATGCGGTCGTAGAGCTCGAGCGTGGCGGGATGATTGGTGCCTGCGCGCGGCACCTGCTCCAGGAAGTTGTCTGCGCCAAGTGCCTCGATCAGGACCACCCGGACGTCTTGCTGCGCCAGCGCGAGCGCAAGGCAAAGCCCGACCGGCCCCGCGCCAATGACAATCACCCGCTCCAATGCGCTAATTTTTCGCCACCACGTCCTTCACGGCGCCGACCCAGCCGGTATGGGTGAGGTCGAAGACGATGCCGAGCGGGTCCTTGTACTTGGCCTCGTAATAGGATTGCGGAGAGGTCGGCCGGCCCGCGAGGTAGCTGCCGCCGGCATTCACCACCTTCTTCTCGGCTTCGTCGAGATCGTCTACCCACATCCCGAAATGATAGATGCCGATCTTTTCGTCCCCTTCCTGCTTGAGCAGCGCGACATTAATGACGCCGTCGGAGACATAAAGCCCGCGCCGGGCCTTGCCCGCGATCTTCATCTCGAAAGCATCCTCAAAAAACTTGGCGGCCTTCTCCGGATCGGGGACGATGAGCGCGATGTGGCGAAGCTTGGCCATGATCTTAGGTCCTTGTGGGAAAATGGAGGTTAGCGAAGAATAGCGGTTGATTGCGCCTCACCACAAGCTGCGCGGCGAACGACCGATGTACAGGGACTTGCGGGAATTCATCGCGCTCGTGGACAAGCTCCGGGCGCTACGGCGCATCGAGGGTGCCGACCCCCGTATCGAGATCGGCGCCATCACGGAGCTGGCCGCTGGCATGCCCGCCGCGCCCGCTCTCCTGTTCGACGCCGTCAAGGGTTTTCCGCGCGGCTTGCGCATCTTCACCAATGCGGTCACCAGCCCGCAGCGCGCCGCGCTCGCGCTCGGTATCGATCCAGCCTTGCGTCCGCTCGATGCGCTCAGGGTCTGGATGGAGAAGCGCAGGACGCTCACGCCGCTTGCGCCCTCGCCGGTGAAGGATGCGCCTTTCCTTGAGAACGTGTTGAGGGATGACGCGGTCGATCTTGCGCAATTCCCCGTGCCCGTATGGCACCGCGGCGACGGCGGCCCTTTTATGGGCTCGGGCTCGATTGTCATCATGCGCGATCCCGACAGCGGCTGGATCAATGCCTCGATCTACCGCGTCCAGGTACATGGTCCGCGCCGGGTCACAGTGCAATTCGACCATGCGGGTCGCCACGGCGCCATCATTGCGAAGAAGTACTGGGACGCGGGCAAATCCTGCCCGCTCGCGGTGGTCCACGGCGAGGACCCGGCCCTGTTCATCGCCGGCTTCGAGTATCTCCCGGCCGGCCAGTCGGAATACGAGTTTGCCGGCGCCATCCGGGGAACACCGGTCGAGGTTTATCCGGGACCGCAGACCGGCCTGCCGCTGCCCGCACATGCGGAGATTGTGCTCGAGGGCGGCCTTCTGCCCATGAGCGAGGCGACGCTGCCGGAAGGCCCATTCGGCGAGTTCACCGGCTATTACGCGAGCGAAGCGCGGCCGGCCCCGGTCATGGAAGTGACAGGCGTGCTCCACCGCAGCGATCCGATCCTGCTCGGCTCGCCGCCGATGAAGCCGCCGCGTTTTCATTTCGGGCTGCCGCTGCGGGCCGCGACCATCTGGCAGAATCTTGATGCCGCAGGCGTCACCGACGTCGTCGGGGTGTGGCAGCACGTCTCCCAGCTCATGACCGTGGTGGCGATCAGACAGCGCTACGACGGCCATGCCAAGCGCGCCGTGCTCGTCGCCGCCGCCCACAGCTACATGGCGCGCATTGTCGTGGTGGTGGACGAAGACGTCGACTGCTCGAGCATCAACGACGTGATGTGGGCGCTTGCCACCCGCTGCGAGCCCGCGCAGCAGATCGACATCATCCGCAACGCCTGGAGCTCCGCGCTCGACCCGCGCATTCACCCCGACGACAAGCTCGCCGGCATCAGCGCGCATTCCAAGCTGATCATCGAAGCGTGCCGGCCGTTCTCCTGGCGCGACCGGTTTCCTCCGACCTCCGCCCTGTCGCAGGAAGAGCTGCGCGCGATCGAGGAGAAATGGGGCGACAGATTGAAGTGAGCGCCTTCGGTGCGGCACACTCGGTCAAATCCCTCCGCGAAGGGGAGGGTGACCGCCGAACGAAGTGAGGCGGTCGGGTGGGGTGGGGTTGAAAGATCCCTACCCGACCTCGCTTCGCTCGGCCACCCTCCCACCCGAACTCGGGCTTGCCCGAATTCGGCACTTTCAGGTGGCCCAAGTCGGATATATCCGACTTGGGCTGGGGAGGAAAAATCGAGTTTGTCGCTCGCTAATTTCCAAATGGCTTGTGCTTTTCGAGCCGCGTCTTTGCTTCCTTGGCGACGGTGAGGTCGAACGCCTCCTTGCGTGAAGCCTTCTTCTCGACGAAGCTGAAATGCCTGCCGCTCCAGAAGTCCTGCATCGCCATCAGCGGCGTGACGAGCGGCGCGCCGTCATCGGCGATATAGGACCAGTTCGGCGCGATTGCGCGCATGAGCTCCGGATCGTTCGCCGTGGTGCTTTGCGCAAGAATGTCGACGATGTCGGAATGCGCGCCCGGATCCCGCGCGGCCGCGTTGAACTCCCTGGCGGCGCGCAGATAGGCCATGGCGAAGCGCACCGCCGGGTCGCGATTTTTCGCCAGATACTCCTTGCGCGCGGCGAGGACGGCAATTTCCCCGTCCGGCACGATCTGATCGTCGCTAATGATGATCGGTCCCCATTTGCTCTCCTGCGCGACGTACCCGAACCGGAAGTCGAGGTCGGCCGCCTCCAGCTCGTTGCGCTCGAGCATGTGCACGAGCTCGCCCTGCGGCTTGACGACCCATTCGACGTCGGTTGCGGGATCGAGCCTCGCTTTGACGAGCGACAGCGCGGCATTGTACTGGTAGACGCCGCCGAGGGCGGCGACGCCAAACTTCCTGCCCTTGAGCTCGGTGAAGTCGCGCACGCTGTTGACGCCCTCGTCGTAGAGCGCTGTCGCAACGTTGATGCCGGTGGCGCCGAAGCCACGGCGGTTGTGCCCGGCGTCGAGCACGATCAGGAGGGGTGCTCCCCTGCCGATGCCGTTGAACAGGCTCGCGTCCACCGGCAGCAGGGCGAGATCGATCTCGCCGGCAGCGATCGCGGAAATGGCGGAGGCGCCGTCCTCGAAACGCTTCTCGTCAAGGTCCAGGCCAAGCTTCTGGAAGTAGCCCCTGGCGCGCGCGATGCTCAAAGCGCCGCCCGAGATGACCGGCGCTTGCCCGACGCGCACGAGGTCGGCGGCGACCGCCACATTGGCCGGCAAGGCGGCAAGCATCGCGATCCCGGCCGCCAGCAATGTTTTGGTCCGTCTGCGCATAGCGCTTGCGAGTCGACACCATCGGCTGCCGATAGCAACCGACGAGTGCTCCCGGATCACACCTTCGAAATTTCGAACATCGAGGGGTGAAAGAGTTCCGCGACCTCCACCTTGCGCTCGATCAGCCCCTGCTCGTGCAGGTACTGCGCAAGCGCGGTGATCTCGCGCATGTTCTCGTCGATGCCGTAGGCCCAGTAATCGCTTCCCATGAGCGCCATGGTCTCCTGCGTCTCCGGGATCATCCACGGCAGCGTGACCATGAGCGCGTTGACATCCAGAAGGTCGGTGATGGCGAGCGCCTTGGCCTGGCAGAACGCCTTGTAGACGCTCGACGGCAGCCAGGGATATTTCGCCACCAGCTCCTTGCGGATGCCGACGAGGTGCATGATCGGGAACATGCGGGTCTTCCTGTAGTAGGCCTGTTCCGCCTCCCTGGTATTGGCGAACAGCCGCCTGATGTGCGCCTCTCCGCGCAGGAACGAGGACGGCGCGCGCGCCGTGAACAGCGCGTCGAGCTTGCCCTCGCGCAGCATGCCGACCAGTGTCTCGTCCTTGCCGATGGGCTTGAGGTCGAGGCCGGCAATCGGCTTGAGCGGCGTGCGCTCGTCGCGCCCGGGCTCTTCCTGGCCGCCGCTGCGCCAGTGGATCTCGGTCGGCTTGACGCGGTACTCGTGCTGCAGGATGCCGCGCATCCAGACCACGGCCGTGATCTGATATTCCGGCAGGCCGATACGCTTGCCCCGCAGGTCGGCGGGCGTGGCAATCCCGGAATCGGCGCGCACATACATCCCGGAATGGCGGAACAGCCGCGACACGAACGCGGGGATGCCGACATAGGCGGCGGTTCCGGCCGCCACGGTGCGGGTATAGCTCGAGAACGAGAGCTCGGAGACATCGAACTCCTGGTAGCGGAAGGCGCGAAAGAAGATCTCCTCGGGATAAAGCGGCAGATAGGTGACCGCGCAGCCTTCGATGCGCACGCGACCGTCAAGGATCGCGCGGGTGCGGTCGTAATTGCCGCAGGCAATGGTAATGGGCACCTCGACCATTTGGGCTCCTTGTGCCGTGGCTTGTTGGAGTTGAAGCGGGGCGATATTTTTAAGGCAGGCTGGCGCGTGTGTTGGTCTGCACGGCGCACACAATCAACCTTGCGCAGACTGCGTAAGCTTGTCTGCGCGGATTTTGCGCACGCGGTGAGATCGAGTAGCGCGCCTTGGCCAGCCCTACAAGCGTCTCGTTCGGCGAGGAGAACAGGAAAATGATGTCCACTGTGCTTGGCGGCGCCATGCTGCCCCATGCGCCGCAGTTCTTCACCATGCCCGAGACGGAGGACAAGAAGAATGTGGAGCAGGTGCGCAAGGTCGCCAGCGAGATCGGTGCGAAGCTGCGCGCGCTGGACCCGGATCTCTGGATCATCTTCTCCAACGACCATGCCGAGCAGTTCTTCCACAACGCAGCGCCGCCGTTCACCGTCCATGTCGGCGGCGAGGCAAGCGGCGAGTTCGCCGGGCGGAAGTTCCACTGGCAGGTTCCAAGCGAGATCGGCTTCGAGCTGGTGCGGGCGCTCTACCGGCAGAGCTTCGACCCCGCCTTCACCAGTACGGCCAAGATCGACTATGCGATCGGGATTCCCCTGACCCATCTCGGACACACCGGCCCGGTGCTCCCGATCTACGTCAATGCCTATCTGCCGCCGCAGCCCACCATGGAGCGCTGCTATGCCTTCGGCGAGGCGGTCGCGCGCACCGTCACGTCGCTCGGGCTCAAGACCGTGGTGCTTGCGAGCGGAGGCATGTCGCACTTTCCCGGAACCGACCGCTACTCCAATCCGGAGGTCGCCTGGGACACCCGCGTGCTCGACAAGCTGCGCGCCGGAAACCTCAAATCGCTGATCGGCTATGATGAGGCCGAGCTCGACGACACCGGCAACATCGAGCTGCGCTGCTGGGCCTGCGCCGCAGGCGCGCTCGGCGAGCGCCGGCCTGACATCGTGTCCATGGATCCGAGCTGGCATCACAATTACGTCTCGCTCGGATGGACCGGCGGACCGGAGCAGGCGCCGCGCGAGGCGCATTATCCGGCGATCAGGCCGGAGCTGGTCGAGCTGACCTCGGCACTGCACGGCCTTGCTCACGACGCGCAGTTGCGGGCGCAATACCTCGCCGACGCGCCCGCGTTCGCGGACAGGTTCCACCTGCCGGCCGACCAGCGCGAGGCGTTGATCAAGCTCGACCTGCCGTCGATGGTGAAGATGGGGGCGCATCCGCTGGTTCCGTTCCTTGCCCAGCTGCAGATCCAGCGCCTGCGCCAGCGCGCTTGATCGGGCAAGCCCGCGGTCGTATTCAATTTGGCGTAATCCATCTTTGACGGTCGGCGGGTTACGGCGCGAACGCGCCTAACCCGCCCTACAAAAACTACGCGAGTGACTTTCTGTAGGGCGGATTAGCGAAGCGTAATCCGCCGCGGACTACGCGACTGATTGAGGAGAAGCCCCATGAAGAAGCTCGTGCTCGAGACGACAGCCCCGTTTCAGGGCCTGCCCGAGCTCGTGGCCTACGATGAAGGTCTCTTCGCGAGTGAGGGCCTCGAAATCGAGTGGGCCGACCGCGAGCAGGGCGTCGAGAAGAAGGTCGAGGCCGAGGTCACCAGCCCAAAGGGGGTCGACCCCTTCGCCAGCCACGGCAAGCTGTTCGAGCAGGGCAAGGCGGACATGTACAATGCCTGCGAGTGGGGAAACTATTGCCGCGTGCAGGATACCGGCGCCGGCAGCCGACAGCTCGGCCGGCGCGCCATCATTGCCTATTCGGCGCTCGTCGTGGCGCCGAACTCCCCGGTCTTCACCCCGCAGCAACTCGCCAACAAGGTGATCGGCGTGCCGTTCTATTTCGGCACTCACTACATCGCTCTGCACATGCTGGAGGGCTTCCTGCCGCGCGACATGATCAAGCTTTGCCGCGCCCCCAACGGCTCACGCTACCGGCTCGATGCCCTCATGCGCGGCGAAGTGGACGCCACCACGCTGACCGAGCCGCACGTCACGCTGGCGGAGAAGAAGGGCTGCCGCACCATCTGCTCGGCGTTCTTCCACCGCACCGAGGTTGCCTCCGCGCGCGTGGACGCCGAGACCAATGCCGCGTTCAACCGGGCAGTGCGCGAGGCGGTGCGCCGGATCAACGCGGACAAGCGTCGCTATCTGCACTATTTCATCGATTACTATGCGACGAAGGATGCGGAGATCGCCGCGCTCAAGGTCGAGGACCTGCGCGAGAGCCGCCTTGTCGTCTGTGATCCCGCGCCCATCCC
>Ga0306923_10000302_pt1 | contig 37458 bp, 30 predicted proteins | sample sta12Can44000108_FD_203841 | JGI IMG/M metagenome (GOLD analysis project Ga0306923, IMG submission 203841) | Lab enrichment of tropical soil microbial communities from Luquillo Experimental Forest, Puerto Rico - statanox.12C.anox.44.000.108 (v2)... | ecosystem: Environmental > Terrestrial >... | reverse complement strand
AAAAATCATCGGATCCAAGGCCCCCCCTTTCGCGGGGGCGACTGCGACGGTCGGATTCCCGCATACGCGGGGATGAGCGGCCGAGGGGCCGCTGGACTCAATCCTCCTCGCCGTCTTCGCCCGGCGCCGCGCTGCGCAACCGCGCGCGGCGATCGCCGGCGTCGGAGCGCACCGTGCGCGGCGGCGAAGGCCGCGGCGCGATCGCGCCGGTGACGAAAGGCGCAGCCCCGCGCCGTGCGCCGTAGCGTGCGCTGGCGCGCGCGGCCACCTCCTCGCCGGAAACGGCGCTCGGATTGCAGGCGCGGTGCCCGCTCGCGCGGCGCATCAGATCGACGTGGATGTGATCGTAGTGATAGGCGTTCGAGCCCGGCGCCAGCACCGTGGTGAACTCTTCGCACGCCGCGGCCTGCACGTCGCGCAAAAATCCCTGCTCTTCCGGCAAGCCGTGCCAACCGGCTTTGACCGTGATCTTGCGGCCGTCGGCAAGCGTGAAGGCGGAGATGTCGAGCGCATTGCCGAATGCATGCTCGGAGATCGAGGCGCGCGGGTTGCCGTTCATGCCGCGGCAGGAATAGGCGGAAATCTGCGCGATCTCGGCAACCGGCGTGCCGAACCAGTGCAGCGCCGCGGGCTGCACCGCGCTCGCGATCCAGCGATCGAGCTCGGACACGATCGGACAGGCGAGCGTCGCCGGCGGACTGATCGATACCGGCGTGGCTGCGGCCGATTGCGGACTGCGCGCAGGACCGAGCGGAACGACCGGCGCCTCGCGCGCTGGCGCGACGTTGACCGGAGCACTGCGCATTGGACCGGGCGCGTCGACCAGCGGGCGCCGCTCGTACGGCTCCGGCGAAAAGTCATCGCGCGGCGCGGCCGCGGGCGGCGCGGGGACCGGCGAGGTGCGACCGAGCGGTGCCTGGTAGACCCGCGCGGGTGGAGGCGGCGGCGCATAGACCGAAGTGGCCGGCGGCGGCACCGCGCCGTAGGGACCGCGGAAATCATAATTTGGCGGCGCTGCGTCCGGGCGATCGCGCAGGCGCGGCGGATCGAGCGAGACCGGTTCATCGCTGCGCGGCGGGCGTGCCGGCTGCGGTGCATCGCCCGGCTTGGCGAGCGGCCAGCGCGGCATCGGTGCGCCGTCCGGAATCGCGGCGGGCGGACGCAGATCGCCGGAATAGCCGAGCGGCGCACTGTCGCCGAGCATGGATACTTTGAGCGGAAAATCGGCGCCGCAAATCCCGGGACCGCGGATCGACTCGATGCGGACGATGCCGGGGCCTTCCTTCACCGCGCCGGAGCTGAGGCACTGCACCTCGGCCTCGTGCCGCCACGGCTCGCGCTCGGCGAACATGAAGCCGCCGCAACCCGCAAGCAGGCAGACGCTGCCAAGGACGAACGCGCCGCCCACATACCAACGCACGCCCCGCGCCATGGCGCGACAATGCGTTGCACTCTGTTAACGCTTTGCTGAGGCGCCCGCTGCTGCATTCGCGTCACACGATATGGTTAAGGATTGAGAAGGATGCTCATGTCCCGGGCGCTGCGAAGCACGAAGCGAAGCGCAGTGGTGCGCTGCAGACACCGATCTCGGGCATGCCCGAGCATGGTTAACCCGATGTTATCGCACGCCATATTCTGCGCGTTCCGAAGCCATGAGCCGTTTGCTTGCGCGATCCGTCCAACCGATCAGGGATCCCTGCACAATTTTTCTCAATGTCGAAAACCAACGCGGCGGGAGTTTTGCGCGGGAATATCAGGCGCTTGACTGCCAATACCGCACGCGCGCCCGTTGCACGCGCGCGTGTGTTGCAGCGCAAAACATTTGCCGCTTCGGGCCGCTCTTGCGCTTTGCTAAAATTTGCCCAGCTCGAAACAGGGAGGCGTGCCGTGGACGTTGCCTTGCGGCTCGACGTGCTGGCGGTGTGCGCGGTGTTCGCGTTCGTGACTGCCATTCTGCTCGGCGCATTCTGAAGTCGGCGCAGCCGACAAACGACTCTCAAGTTCAACCTGCATTCCGACCACCGGAGGGCAACCTCCGGTGTTTGCATTTTTCCCTCGACCTTCGCGTTAACCACAAATCATTACCGATCATTACCGCGCGCCGCTCGTAGCAGCGTCAAGTTGATTTGGGTCGCGTTGCCAAGATAAATCTGGTCTGTCACTCAGAAACGGAGCTGTTTCGGATGCCGCATTGCTTGGCCCAAAGGCCGCGATTACATTCCGGCCCGTAACCTATTCCTGATCCGCCGACCCGGTGTGCGTTGGAAGAGGCGGCATGATGGCTGATAGCCCCCGCTGGATTACCGAAGCCGACGTCGTTCGCCTCATCGACCTGGGCGACGCGATCGAGGCGCTGAGCCGCGGCCTGCTCGAGGAAGCGGCCGGCTCGGCCCGCAACATGGAGAAGACCGCGGCGCACTGGGGCAAAAGCAGCAATATGCACGCGATCGGCGCGGTTTTCGAAGGCGCCAACGTGTTCGGGACCAAGACTTGGGGGAACACACCGGAAGGGGGTTCCACTCCGCTTCTCATCTTGTGGGATGCAACCAGCGCCAAGCTTTGCGCGATCATCGAAGCGCGCGCGCTCGGCCAGATGCGCACCGGTGCGATGTCGGCGATCGCGACACGCTGGATGAGCGCGGAAGATGCCGACGATTTCGCCATCATCGGCAGCGGCAAGCAGGCGCTGACGCAAGTCGCCGCGGTCGCCGCGGTGCGGCGTTTGCGGCGCATCCGCGTGTTCAGCCCCACGCGGGCAAAGCGCATCGCCTTCGCCGAGAAGCTGCGCAGCGCCTTCCCCGGCAGCGAAATCAGAATGGCGGACGACGCGGCGCGGGCGACCGAGGGCACTTCGATCATCACCTTGATCACGCGCGCCCGCAAGCCGGTCATCACCGCGGCGATGGTCGCCCGCGGCGCGCACGTCAATGCCGCCGGCGCCATCACCAAGGAGCGCAGGGAGTTTTCTCAGGATCTGTTCGCGCGGGCGCCGCTCGTGGCGGTCGATACGCTGCCCGCGACGCATGAGCTCAGCGCGGAGTTCATCGACTGGTACGACGGCACGCGCGGCGGCGATTGGTCGCCGGTGCAGACGATCTCGGCAATCGTCGCGGCGGCGCGCCCGCGCCCGGCCGGCACCGACCTGTCGCTGTTCAAGCCGATGGGGATGGGCCTTTCCGATGTCGCGCTCGGCATCGAAATCCTCCGCCGCGCGCAAGCGTCGGGAACTGGCCGCGCGCTGCCGCATCCCGGATTCGCCAACCCGCGCATTTCCATCTCTGCCAAAGAGGAGACCGCAGCATGACCCAAGCCCCCCAGGCCATCCTTCGCGACATCAGCGGCGCAGCCGCTGCGCCGTCGCTCGATCTTTGGGAGCCGGTCATCATCACCGGCGAACAGATTGCCGCCGAGGCCGAGCGGTTGGCCGCGCTTCCGCGCCCGGTGAACGGGCGGCGCGAAACCATGTTCATTCATCCGCGCGCAACCGCTCCCGGCAATGGTCTCACGCCCGGCATACGCTGCGTGCTGAGCGTGCTCAAGCCCGGCGAGGAGACGGCGCCGATCCGGCACAACTCAACGCAGGTGAATTTCTGCATCGGCGGATCCGGCCGCGCGGATATCGGCGGCCAGGAGCTGCGCTACGGCAAGTACGACGTCTGGAACACGCCGTCGTTCCGCACCTACGCGCACCGCAACGACGGCAAGGATCTGCAGGCGCGGCTCACCTATTCCAACGCCCCGGTCCTGGAGATGCTCAACATCCACATCGTCGAGGAGAATCCGAAATCGGCGGCGGAGCCGCATTCCGCCGCGAAGGACGAGGATGAGCGCGACGATCCGCGCCGCCAGAGTCCCTACGGCATGGTACGGCTGGCGAATGGCTCGCAGCTGATGCCCTATGAAATCCTGATCAACCCGCCCACCGTCGGATCGAACGTGCATCACTGGCCTTGGCAGCAGGTGAAGACGCATCTCGACAAACTGGAGTCGCTGGGAAAGAACTACATCGGCCGCCGCTTGTACATGATGTACAATCCGATGACCGGCCGCACCAACGGCTGCACACCCTCGTTCTTCGCCACGATCACCATCCGGCCGCCGAAAATCGTGGATCGCCCGCACCGGCACACCTCGGCTGCCATCAACTACTATTTCCATGGGCGCGGACGCAGCACCGTGGAGGGCAAGGTGTACGAATGGAAGGCCGGCGATCTGATGCTCTCGGCGCCGGGATGGGGCGTGCACAACCACGCTTCGTATGACGAGCCGGTCTACGAGCTCACGGTGCAGGATCAGCCGCTCAACATCTATATGGAGTCGCTGCTGTGGCAGGAAGATCTCAAGCATCCGGCCGCGCTGCTCGGCTCCGAGGCGGGCTTTGACACGAACCGCGGCCAGATCGCAGCCGCGGAATAGCCAACCGCGCCGTCATGGCCGGGCATAGCGCGTCGAAGACGCGCGTAAACGCGCTGGGTGCCCGGCCATCCACGTCTTGCTGCACAATGAACGAAGACGTGGATGCCCGGCAGCGCAGACAAGTTTACGCAGTCTGCGCAAGCTTGACTGCGTTGCCGGGCATCACGGGGTGAGATAGTTCCTTTATCGCCCTCCACACTGCAATAACGTGCAACTATTCGACAACCCGAACGGCACCGCCTCGCTGCACCTCACGCTCGCGGTGTGCGACTACGAGCACGTGCGCGAGATCGCGCAGGGCATCGTCCGCGCCGACGGCATCACCCTCACCCCGCTCATTTTCCCATCGATCGAGGAGATCACCTTTCGCTTCACCCGTAATCTCGAATGGGACGTCTCCGAACTTTCATTCGGAAAATATATCTCGCTTACCTCGCAAGGCGCGGCGCCGATGGTCGCGATCCCGGTGTTTCCCTCGCGCGTGCATCGCCATTCCGCGATCTACGTGCGCGCCGATCGCGGTATCAAGACCGCCAAGGACCTGGAGGGCCGCACGGTGGGCATTCCCGAATGGGCGCAGACCGCCGGCATCTACGTGCGCGGATTCCTCGCGGAGGAGTACGGGGTGGACCTCGGCAAAATTCGCTGGCTGCAGGCCGGCGTCGACGAGCCCGGCCGCACCGAGAAGGTCGCGCTGAAGCTGCCGGGGAACATCCGCTACGAGGCGCGGCCCGACACTAGCCTCTCGGCCATGCTGTTGAGCGGCGAGGTCGATGCGGTCATCACCGCGCGAACGCCCGACGCGTTTGCCCGCGACGGCCGGGTCGTCCGTTTGTTCCCGGACTATCGCGCCGAGGAGGAGCGGTTCTTCAAGAAGACCAGCATTTTCCCGATCATGCATCTCATCACGATCCGGAAGACCGTGTTCGAACAGTACCCCTGGATTGCGATGAACCTGTTCAAGATGTTCGATGAGGCCAAGCGCCGCTGCTTCAACCGGCTGCGCGACTTCACCTGCGCCCGCCTGCCGCTGCCGTGGGCCGCGGCGCTTGTCGACGAGATCGCCGCCGGCTACGGGCCCGACCCTTACCCCTACGGCATCGAGGAGAGCCGGCCCACCATCGAGGCGTTCTGTCGCTACGCCCATGATCAAGGCGTGACGCACCGGCGCATGACAGTCGAGGATCTGTTCCCGCGCGAAGTGGCCGCGACCGCGCGGGTGTGACGGTCACCTTGCCAGGCGGCGATAAGCAAGCGCGGCGGCGCCGTCAGGGCCCATGGCGCCGCCGGGCTGAACCAGTCAGATTTCGCTCAAGTCATTGAGGACAAATGTAACCGATTCCACTTGGATTTTTGAAGCAGCCGACCGATTCAGGAATGACTTGTTTCGGCAGCCAGAGAACGACCTTTGGGAAGAAGATCATGAAGGTGATCGTGATCAGGAAAACGCAATAGATTGGCAGCGCCGCGCGCAAAGCTTGGGAAAATCTCGCCCCCACAAATTTCGATGCCATCAGCAAAACGAGCCCATAAGGCGGCGTGATCAGTCCGAATGCGAGCGTCGCGATGAGCACCACGCCCATGTGCACCGGATTTATGTCCGCAGCCTCACTCAGTGCGTTTACCAACGGCATGAAGATGATGATGGTGGGCACTGGCTCGATGAAGTCGCCGATGATTGTGAACAACAGAACCAGAAGCAGCATCGTGGCTTGCGGGTTATTGCCGGCAAGATCGGTGATCCATTCGGCAATCACGAGCGCCCCGCGCAAATACGCGAAAAGCCAGCCGAACGCATTGGCCGCGCCAATGGTGATCAGCGGCAGCGAAAAAATGAGCCCCGCGAGGCAGAAATCCCATGGCAAAAGCTTGATATGACCACGGTTGAGCGCCGGGATCACCACGATGAGGATCCAGACGACTGCAACAACTCCGGCTTCGGTGGGCGTGAAGAAGCCGGTCAGAATGCCGCCCAGCAGAATGACCGGGATCATCAATGGCAGCGAGGCGTCCTTCAACGCGCGCGCCACCTCGCGGAATGGCGCACGCGGCCGGGTCATGCCGGTCGGACCGAAAAAGTAGCAGAAAATCATTAGCCCAATGCCGATCATCAGCCCCGGCACCACTCCCGCCATGAACAAGCCGGCGATCGAAACATTGCCGATGGCGCCATACACCACCGCCGTGATACTTGGCGGCACCAGCGCCGCGATGGTCGAGGCTGCGGCGATGATCGCCGCAATGAAAGGAGGACTGTACCTCTCCCGCTTCATTGGCCCGCCCAAAGCGCGGCTGATCACCGCAACGTCTGCAGTCGTCGAGCCCGACATTTCCGAGAAGAACATGCTGAAAACCGTGACGACCTGGGACAGGCCGCCGCGGATGTGCCCGACCAGACTCAGAGACAGATTCGCGACGCGCTGCACGACGTTGGCCGAGCTCATCAGCTCGCCGACCAGCAAGAAGAAGGGAATCGCGAGCAACGCCTCGTTATCCATTCCGTCGAACATTTTCTGAATGATGGCGGTGTGCGACACGTCGGTGAATATCGCGCCGATCAGAGTACCGGCCAGGAGCGAAAACGCGACCGGCACGCCGAGATAGCCGAAGAACAGAAACAGGAACGTCATGAGCACGACGATGGACGTGCCGCTCATGGCGTCCGGCCCTCCGGTGGGGGGGCGACACCCTCGATCGGGGCGATATGCGGCGGCGGCTCCGGCGGCTCATCGTGCTCGAAGCCGTTGCGCAGCCCGTTGATCAGCTGCTCGATCGTGAACAGGGCGACAAGGACGCCGCAGATCGGGATCGCCGCATAGAGGGATGCAATCGGCGTCATTGAGGGCATTCGGAAGCTGGAAAAGCCGCGCAGGTAATTCAGATAACCGAAATAGATAAAGCACAGCGCGACCCCGAGCACGACGACGCGCGTCCCGATCTCAACAATAAGCCGCGCGGTGCCGAGCAACGTGTCTGCGATCGCGGTGAGATAAAGATGGTCGTTGCGCCGGACCGCGACCGCGGTGCCGGTGAAGATCGCGTAAATGAAGAAGGTCGATGTGACCTCCTGCAGCCACAGCCAGGGCCGCCCGATCTCGCGCGTGATGATGTCGAAGATGACGGTGGTGCAAAAGCCGAACAACAGGAGACCGCACAAAATCATCAGCACGGTTTCAAGCGGGTCGAGCGCGCGCCACTTGAGGTGACGCTGACGCTTGAGCACGAGTCTTTCGGTGACGGTCATGCTTGATCAAGCAAGCGACAAAAGGTCGGGCGCGGCCTCTCGAGCGTCACCGCTCGATTCCCACGCCGAGTCAGCCAATGCCGCGGATCAAGTCCTTGACCTTGGTCGCGTGCGGACCGAGGTCGGCCGACATCTTGTCCAGGTATGGATCCGCGATCTTCTGGAAGCCGGACTTGTCGACATCGCTCACGATCTTGACACCGATGGACTTCAGCTTGGTCGCGGACTCATGCTCCAGCGCGATCGCCTTGGCCGGCTGGTTTTTATTGACCTCGTCGGCGGCGGTCTGGACCCAGCTCTTCTGCTCGGAAGAGAGGCTGTTCCACAACTTGTCGCTGACCCAGGTGAAGCTGTTGTTCGCTTCATGCTCTGTCATCGAGAGCACCGGCGCAACCTCGTAGTGCTTGTTCGCCAGATACACGTTGACGCCATTTTCCGCCACATCGACGACACCTGTCTGCAACGACGTGTAAACGCTGCCGAACGGCATGTGCACGGTTTGCGCCCCATATGCCGGGAACATCGTGTCTTCGGTCGGCGTAGCCTGCACGCGGACCTTGAGCCCTTTGATGTCCTCGATCCTCCTGATCTCGCGTTTCGAATACATGTTGCGCAGGCCGAGCGTGGAAAGCGCGATAATGCGCGCGCCCTGAACGGTTTCGGAGATCATCGCCTTGCAGGCGTCCGACAGCCCGGGATCGGCCATCGCCTTGATCAGATGATCTTCCGAGCGGAACAGATAGTGCAGCGACATTACCCCAGCCTGCGGCGACAAGGTTGCGGCGTTCGCTGAAGACGAGATGCAGAACTCGATGTCGCCGGATTTCACGAGCTGAAGCACCTGCGGCTCCTGTCCGAGCTGGGCACCCGGATACTGATCGATCAGCATCGCGCCCTTGCTCAGCTCTTTCAGCTTGTTGGCAAAGATGTCGCCGAGAATGCCATATCCGGTGGGCTTCGGCTGGTCATACGCAAAGCGATAATGCTTCACCGCCTGCGCGCGCGCGACGTGCGGCGCCGTGATTGCCGCCGCTGCGGATGCAATCCCGCCCAGTAGGGTCCGTCGGTTGATCATGATGTCCTCCCGGTTGTGGCAGTCGCGCGCACTTTTTTTGTACGTTGGGCATGCGTTCATCGGCAACTCAGAGCGGCGCCGCCGCATCCCCGCCCGCGCTCGATTGCAGGATATCGAATTCGCGTGGATCAGTCAGGCGGGTATGCCCCACATTTTGCCGACGGATATTTGGTGCCCGGCAAAATCGAGGTCCGATCGGGGTCATTGTCGTGAGACCAACACGCTTGCGACGCGACGCGGTGGGTTAATCCTTCATCATTTCGAGAACGCCTTGGTGAGTCAGAACTTCGCGGCTGCATCGACACCACGCCCTAGCAAAATCATCAATTTGCAATAGGCCGCGCGTGTCGCGCATCATGCGCCCTTGATGCTTCACGAGGAAATCCAATGCTCGACCTGCTGCAAGGAATTCGTGTCATCAGCTTCAACCATTTCCTGTTGGGCCCGATGGCCATTCAGGTTCTGGCAGATCTCGGCGCCGACGTGATTGCGGTTGAGGCGCCGGAGGGGGCCTGGCAGCGCCACTGGAGCAGCGGCAATATCTGGCACGATGCGCAGGGAATGGTGCATCTGTGCACAAATCGCAACAAGCGCAGCATCGCGCTCGATTTGAAGTCGCCGAAGGGCAAAGAGATCGCGCTCAAGCTCGTCGACCGCGCCGACGTGATCGCCGAGAATTTTCGCCCCGGCACGATGGACAAGCTGGGCCTTGGCTATGAGACTTTGCGGCAGCGCAGGCCCGATTTGATCTATGCGTCGGCATCGGGCTATGGGCCCGATGGCCCATACGCGCAGCGGCCCGGTCAAGATCTGCTGGCTCAGGCGCTGTTCGGCATCATGGCGATCACCGGCCAACAGGAAACCGGCCCGCGTCCCGTCGGTGTATCCGCAGTCGACCATCATGGCGCGGCGCTGTTCGCGATGGGAATCATTGCGGCGCTGCTACGACGGGAGCGCAACGGCAAGGGCTGCCGCGTTGACGCGAGCCTAATGCAAGCGGCGCTCGACCTGCAGGCGGAGTCGCTGGTCGCCTGGCTCAACTCCAAGCAGCAGCCGGCGACCTTAACCGCACGCCGCCACCTCGCGGGTTGGTATTACCCCGCCCCGTACGGCGTCTATGCCACGCGCAACGGCCATATTGCCGTGTCACTGTGCTCGCTGGCGGCGCTCGCCGAGATCCTCGATGAGCCTCGGCTGGCCTCGTTCTCCGAGCACGACGCCTGGACCCGGCAGGACGAGATCGGCGAACTCATCGCGGCGCGGCTGAAGACGAAAGCCAGCAACGAATGGAGCCGGTGCATGGAGCAGGCGCAGATCTGGCACGCCTGCGTGCAGGCCTACGAAGAGATCCTCGAGGATGCACAGGTGAGGCACATGCAGGCGCTGGTAACGGTTCCCGGCGGAGGCAAGACCGGCGCGCCGATTACCCTGGTCAATCACCCCGTGCGTTATGACGGAGAGTCGGCGGCGGTAAGCCTGCCGCCGCAACGGCTCGGCGCGCAGACCAGGCAAGTTCTCGGCGAGCTTGGTTTCGGCGCGACCGAGATTGCGGCGCTCATCCGCGACGGCGTGGTGCGCGCAGACGACACGTGATGCCGAACGCCGGAGGTACACTGCGTCGGTATAACTGCATCGCTCCAGTCTTGCCCAAGGAGGCGCAGCCGCAATGCCGGATTTCCAGGTCAACGTCGGGGATACCGTAACCTTCGCCAAAACGGTCGGCGAAACTGACATCTATCTCTTTGCCGGCATCACCGGAGACTTCTCGGTGAATCACGTCAACGAGCAATACATGGCGCGCTCGAAATTTGGTCGGCGCATCGCCCACGGCGCATTGATCATCGGCTACATGTCGACCTGTTCGACGATGATGATCGATAAATGCCAGGGCGCGACGCTCCGCCAGACCCCGGTATCGCTCGGCTACGATCGTGTCCGCTTCCTGGCCCCGGTCTTCATCGGCGACACGGTCACGCTCAACTACACCATCGCCGAAATCGATCCGCAAAAGCGACAGTCGATCGCCGACATCAGCGTGGTCAATCAGAACGGCGTGCTCGTGGCAGTCGCACGCCACATTCTCCGTTGGGTCACCAACGCGGCTGGAGACTAGCCGATGCGTCTCAAGGAAAAGGTCTGCATCGTCACCGGCGGCGGTTCTGGGATCGGCCGGGCGACGTCTTTGCTGTTCGCGGATGAAGGCGCGCGCCTCGTTGTTGCCGACAAGCGCGCGACAAGCGCGCAGGCCGTCAGTTCGGAATGTGCCGGCAAGGGCGCGCAGGCGATCGCGGTCGAGGCAAACGTCGCCAGCGCGGCCGACGTCACGCGCATGGTCGCGGCGACCGTGGAGCGGTTCGGGCGTCTCGACATCCTTGTCAACAACGCAGGCTACGGCATTGTCGGAACCGTGGTCGACACCGATGAAGACGCCTGGGATGCCCTGATGTCGGTCAATGTGCGCGGTGTGTTCCTCTGCAGCAAGTATGCGATCCCGGTCATGAAGGCCAACGGCGGCGGCACCATCGTCAACACCGCCTCGGTCGTTGCATCCGTTGGCATCGGCAATCGTGCCGCTTATTGTGCCTCGAAAGGGGCCGTGGCCGCGCTGACGCGGGCGATCGCCATCGATCACGTCGCCGACGGGATCCGCTGCAACGCGATCGCGCCGGGAACCATCGACACCCCGTACTTCGACGAAATGCTGAAGCAGAGCGCCGATGCGAGCGCCATGCGCAAAGCGCTCGCGGCGCGACAACTGCTCGGCCGTCTTGGAACGCCCGAGGAGATTGCCGCCGGCATCCTGTTCCTTGCCAGCGATGAAAGCCGTTTCGCAACCGGCACGATACTTACGCTGGACGGCGGCATGACTGCGCAATAGCACGGCCTTCGCGCCTGATGGTGCCTGCCGGGCGCGCCTGTGCTCCGACGCCGATCTACTCCGCCGCGGCGCGCGCCACCGCCAGCGGATCGTAGTTGAGCACCGGCGCGAGCCACTTCTCCGCCCCCTCGATGGTCCAGCCTTTGCGCGCAGCGTAGTCCTCGACCTGGTCGCGCTCGATCTTGCCGACGCCGAAGTAGCGGCTCTCGGGATGGCTGAGATAGAGGCCGCACACCGAGGCGGGAGGCCACATCGCAAAGCTTTCGGTGAGTTTCACGCCGGTGTGCCGCTCGCCGTCGAGCAGTTTAAACAGCGTCGCCTTCTCGCTGTGGTCGGGCTGCGCCGGATAGCCGGGCGCCGGGCGGATGCCGCGATATTTTTCCGCGATCAGCTCCGCGTTGCTCAGCGCCTCGTCCGCGGCATAGCCCCAGAATTCCATGCGCACCCGCTGATGCAGGCGCTCGGCAAAGGCTTCGGCCAAGCGATCGGCGAGCGCCTTGAGCAGGATCGCGGAGTAGTCGTCGTTCGCGCCTTTGAAGCGCTCGGCCACCGCGTCCTCGCCGATCCCGGCGGTGACGATGAAGGCGCCGACGTGGTCGGCACGCCCGCTCGCGCGCGGCGCGACGAAATCGGCAAGCGCGAGATTGGCGCGGCCCTCGCGGCGGCCGAGCTGCTGGCGCAGCGTGTGCAGCACCGCGATCGGCTTTGCCCGGTTCTCGTCGCCATACACAAAGATGTCGTCGCCATCGGCATTGGCCGGCCAGAAGCCGAACACGGCGGCGGCGCGCAACCAGCGCTCGGCGACGACGCGCTCCAGCATCGCTTGCGCGTCGGCAAACAGGCTGCGCGCGGCCGCGCCATATTTGGCATCATCGAGGATCGCGGGAAATTTGCCGGTCAATTCCCAGGTGGCAAAGAACGGCGACCAATCGATGAACTCGATGAGCTCCGCGACCGAATAATCCTCGAGCGCGCGCGTGCCAAGAAAGCGCGGCGGCTGCGGCGCATAGTTCGACCAGTCGAGCTTGACCGCATTGGCGCGCGCGTCTTCCAGCGAAAGGCGCTGCTTGCTCTCCTGCCCGCGCGCGTGCGCGGCGGCGATACGCGCATATTCCTGGCGAATCTTCGCGACATAGCCTCCCCGCGCCTGCGGCGACATGAGGCTTGCGGCGACCCCGACCGCGCGGCTTGCATCGTTGACGTGCACCGCCTGTCCGCGCCGATAATTGGGATGAATTTTCACCGCCGTGTGCGTTCGGCTCGTGGTGGCGCCGCCGATCAACAGCGGCACATCGAAGTTTTGCCGCTCCATCTCGGCGGCGACGTGGCACATTTCGTCGAGCGACGGCGTGATCAGCCCGGAGAGCCCGATGATGTCCGCGTTTTCCTTCTGCGCCGTCTCCAGAATTTTTGCCGCCGGTACCATCACGCCGAGATCGAGCACCTCGTAGTTGTTGCACTGGAGCACGACGCCGACGATGTTCTTGCCGATGTCGTGCACATCGCCTTTGACCGTGGCCATCACGATCTTGCCGTTGGACCGTTTGTTCTCGAGACCCTTCGCTTTTTTCTCCTCCTCCATGAACGGCATCAGATAGGCGACCGCCTGTTTCATCACGCGCGCGGATTTCACCACCTGCGGCAAAAACATGCGGCCCGAGCCGAACAGGTCGCCGACCACGTTCATGCCGTCCATGAGCGGGCCTTCGATCACGTCGAGCGGGCGCTCGGCTTTCTGGCGCGCCTCCTCGACGTCGGCCTCGATAAAATCGGTGAGGCCGTGCACCAACGCGTGGGAGAGCCGTTCCCCTACCGGCCGATCGCGCCAGGCAAGATCAGCTTCCCGCTTCTCCTTGCCATGTCCGTGGTAGCGCTGGGCAAACGCGAGCAGCCGCTCGGCCGCGTCGGCGCGGCGGTTGAGCACCACGTCCTCGCAGGCTTCGCGCAATTCCGGATCGAGATCGTCGTAGACCGCGACCTGACCCGCATTGACGATGCCCATATCCATGCCGGCCTTGATCGCGTGATAGAGGAACGCCGAATGCATGGCCTCGCGCACCGGCTCGTTGCCGCGGAACGAGAACGACAGGTTCGACACGCCGCCGGAAACGTGCACGTGCGGCAGGCTCGCGCGGATTTGGCGCGCCGCCTCGATGAAGGCGACGCCGTAGTTGTTGTGCTCCTCCATTCCGGTGGCGACCGCGAAGATGTTCGGATCGAAGATGATGTCTTCGGGTGGAAAGCCGACCACGTTGACCAGCAAATCGTAGGCGCGCTTGGCGATGACGAGTTTGCGCTCGACCGTGTCGGCCTGGCCGTGCTCATCGAACGCCATCACCACGACGGCGGCGCCGTAGCGGCGCACGGTCTTGGCATGCTCGATGAACGCGGCCTCGCCCTCTTTCAGCGAGATCGAGTTCACCACCGGCTTGCCCTGCAGACACTTGAGTCCCGCCTCGATCACGGAAAATTTCGAGGAGTCCACCATCACCGGCACGCGGGCGATGTCGGGCTCGGCCGCGACCAGGTTGAGGAAAGTGATCATCGCCTGTTCCGAATCGAGCAGGCCCTCGTCCATGTTGACGTCGATGATCTGCGCCCCGTTCTCCACCTGATCGCGCGCGATGGCGAGCGCGCTCGCGTAGTCGCCGGCGGTGATGAGCTTGCGGAATTTGGCCGAACCGGTGACGTTGGTGCGCTCACCCACGTTGACGAACGGAATTTCCGGCGTGAGCGCGAAGGCGTCGAGGCCGGAGAGGCGCAGCCGGGGCGGCACCTCGGGAATTTTCCGCGGCGCCTTGCCTTCGACCGCGCGCGCGATGGCGCGGATGTGATCGGGCGTCGTGCCGCAGCAGCCGCCAACCACGTTGACCAGCCCCGCTTGCGCAAATTCGCCGAGCAGCGCGCCCATATAGTCGGGCGTCTCATCGTAGTGGCCGAATTCGTTCGGCAGGCCGGCATTGGGATAAGCGCACACGAAGGTGTCGGCGATGCGTCCGATCTCGGCGACGTGGGCGCGCATCTCCTTGGCGCCGAGCGCACAGTTGAACCCGATCGAGAACGGTGCGGCGTGGCGCACCGAATTCCAGAACGCCGCCGGCGTTTGGCCGGATAGGAGGCGCCCGGAGCGGTCGGTAATGGTGCCGGAAATCATCACGGGCACGCGCAGCGCACGCGCTTCGGTGACGTCGGCGATGGCGGCGATCGCCGCCTTGGCGTTGAGCGTGTCGAAGATGGTCTCGATCAGCAGAAGATCGGCGCCGCCTTCGATCAGCGCTTCGACCTGCTCGGCGTAGGCGCTGCGCAGCTCGTCGAAGGTGATCGCGCGGAATCCGGGATTGCTGACATCGGGCGAGATCGAGGCGGTGCGATTGGTCGGGCCTAATGCGCCGGCGACGAAGCGCGGGCGGCCGTCCTCGCGTTGCGCGAGATCGGCGGCCGCGCGGGCGAGCTTGGCACCATCGCGGTTGAGCTCATGGATGATGCCGGTCAGGCCATAGTCGGATTGCGCGATGCGGGTCGATGAAAAGGTGTTGGTCGAAACGACATCGGCGCCGGCGCGGAAATAGGCGAGATGCAGGTCGCGGATTTTTTCCGGCTGGCTGAGGTTGAGCAGATCATTGTTGCCGCGCACCTCGCGGTTCCAGGCGTCGAAGCGCGCGCCGCGATAGCCCTCCTCGTCGAGGCCGAGCGCCTGGATCATGGTGCCCATGGCGCCGTCGAGCACGAGGATGCGCTCGGCCGCGAGTCGGCGCAGCGTTTGCTCACGAGGCGACGGTACCGGAACTGACATCAGGACAAACTCAGGCGCGCTTGCGCTCGGCTTCTGCGAGAGTGGGTACGGCCTGCTCGCTCTTCGCCGCGCCCTCGGGCCGCAATCCCAGCAAATGGCAGATCGCGTAGACGAGGTCAGCGCGGTTCATGGTGTAGAAGTGAAAGTCGGTGACGCCGCGATCGACCAGGTCGAGCACCTGCTCGGCGGCGACTGCGGCGGCGATGAGCTTGCGGGTCGCCGCGTCCTCGTCGAGGCCGTCGAAGCGCTGCGCCAGCCAATTCGGCACCGAGGCGCCGCAGCGCGCAGCAAAATTCTTGGTCTGCTTGAAATTCTGCACCGGCAGGATGCCAGGCACCACCGGCACGTTGATGCCGCGCGCGCGCACACGGTCGAGATAGCGGAAATAAAGATCGTTCTCGAAAAAGAACTGGGTGATGGCGCGCGCGGCGCCAGCATCGACCTTGGCGGCGAGCATGTCGAGGTCGGCCTCGACGGTCGGGCTGTCCGGATGCTTTTCCGGATAGGCGGAGACGGAAACCTCGACGTCGGCGAGCCGCTTGATGCCGGCGACCAGATCGGCGCCGTTGCGATAGCCGCCGGGATGCGGCGCGTATTTCTCGTCGATACCGCCAATCGGGTCGCCGCGCAGCGCCACGATGTGGCGCACTCCGGCCGCGCAATAATTGCCGATCACGCCGTCGATCTCGTCGCGGGTCGCCGCAACGCAGGTGAGATGCGCGGCGGGGGTGAGTGCGGTTTCGCTGAGGATGCGCTTGACGGTTGAGTGGGTGCGCTCGCGGGTCGAGCCGCCGGCGCCGTAGGTCACCGACACGAAATTGGGCTTGAGCGGCGCGAGCCGGGTGATGGATTCCCAAAGGGTCTTTTCCATCTCCTCGGTCTTCGGCGGGAAGAACTCGAAGGAGACACGGATGCGGCGCTCGGCGCCGGTGCGCACGAAGCGGCTGGCGCGCGGCTGGGCATTCATCAGGCGAGTTCCCGTTCGGCAGCGGCGGCTGCCGGCGCATCGGCCACTGACGGCTCGGCGATCGCGCGCCGGGTGTCGCGCCCGAGCCAGAGCGAGACCGCGATCTTGCCTTCCGAGACAGGCTCGGGCGCCAGCGTCTGCTGCAAGACGACGTCGAGACCGGGAGCCTTCAGCCATTGGCTCACCGTCTCGGGGGCAAACCCGAGGCGGCGGTGGGCGTGCTCGTCGCGGAGAAATTCGAGATCGTGGGGGGCAAAATCGATGACCAGCAGCCGTCCCCCGGGGCGCAGCACGCGCGCCGCCTCGGCGATCGCGCGGCCGCCGTCGTCGAGGAAGTGCAGGACTTGGTGGATAAGCACGACATCGAAAGAATCTCTAGGCAGCGCAAGGTCATAGATGTCGCCATGGCGGACGCTGCAATGCCTCAGCCCGGCCCGGTCCAGGCGGTTGCGGGCAAGCGCCAGCATGTCGAGGGAAAGGTCGAGGCCCAGGCCCCGCTCGATGTCGGGACCGAAGAGTTCGAGCATGCGGCCGGTGCCGGTGCCGAGATCGAGGAGGGAGCGCATCGGGGCGCCCGCCAGCGCCGATTTGATAGCCGATTCAACGGCTTCGTCGGCAACATGGAGCTTGCGGATGCGGTCCCACTGGGCTGCGTGGCGGCGAAAATAGGCCTGGGCGACGGCGGCGCGATGGGTTCGCACGGCGGCGAGGCGCTCGCGGTCGCGCGCCACGGTGGCGTCGGCCGGGTCTAACAACTCGATGATTTTGCTAGCTATTTCAGCCGCGCCGCCGCGCTCCGCGAGGCGGAAGAAGGCCCACGAGCCTTCGCGGAAACGCTCGATCAGCCCGGCCTCGGCCAAAAGGCGCAGGTGCCGGGAAATGCGCGGCTGCGATTGGCGCAAAATTGTCGTGAGATCCGAGACTGTTAGCTCTGCGTCGGCGAGCAGCGCGAGGATCCGCAGGCGCGTCCCCTCCCCGGCCGCCTTGAGCGCCCCGTGCAGCAAATCGAACGGCAGGTGGGTGGAGGTGGGCATGCGCAGCATCACAGAAGCATATAAAGATATGCTTATACGTTTAAGCGGTGAAGGCAAGCGTGGGCAGAGCGCCTGGCCGGGTGGGCAGACCGGGAAAACCGAGTGGGCAACTGGGCCGCCCATGGGGGGCGAGGCACTGACGGAGTCGAGGTGTTAAGCCAAATTGGCAGATCGCCCGATGCGAGACGAAGCGGCACTGCTAGTCTCTTCATTCGCCGTTAGTGGATGCTGATCGGTCTGCGAGAGAAGCAAGCATGAACGAAAATGCCTTCGGGATCCGCGACGGCGAGATCGCGGTCGAGCTGCCGGAAAACTTCGACGCTTTGCTCTATTTCATCGGCCGCATCCGCACGCCCTGGAAGACGCGCGACGAGTGTCCGAAGAATGCGCGCGAGTCGGACGCGGTCTGCACGATCGAGGTCGACCCGCGCTGGGCGGCCGCGCTCACCGGCGTCGAGAGCTGCACCCATCTGGTTGTGCTCTATTGGATGAACCGCTCGCGCCGCGATCTCGTACTGCAGGTGCCGCGCCATTATGGCGTGGGACGCGGCACCTTCGCGTTGCGCTCGCCGGCGCGACCCAATCCGATCGCGATGAGCGTGGTGCGGCTCGTCGGCATCGATGGCACAAAGCTTTCCGTTGTCGGCCTCGATTGTCTGGACGACACTCCGCTCATCGATATCAAGCCTTATTTTGCCTCGACCGATGCCGTTGCCGACGCCGTGGTCGGCTGGCACGCCGCGCGCAAAACGCCGGAGAATTCTTAAGCCGTTGTGGCCAAGTCGTGGTGCCCGCGCCAAGCGCGGGCATGATGAGGCGCGTCGGGGCTTGACGTTGCGAAACGCTCCGATTAATTAACCCATAAGTTAATCATCTAGGACGAGCGTCCCATGGTCAGCCATCCCATCGTTTCCAAAAGCGAATGGCTCGCAGCGCGGACCGCGCTGCTGGCGCAGGAGAAGGCCTTCACCAGGGAGCGCGACCGGCTCAGCGAAGCGCGCCGCGCCCTTCCGTGGGTCAAGGTCGACAAGGATTACGTGTTCGAGGGCAAGCGCGGCAAGCTGCGGCTTGCCGACCTGTTCGGGCCGCACCGCCAGCTCATCGTCTATCACTTCATGTTCGGGCCGGACTGGGAGGCCGGCTGCAAGAGCTGCTCGTTCTACGCCGATCATTTCGACTCGATGATCGTGCATCTCAATCAGCGTAACGTCGGGATGGTGGTAGCATCGCGCGCGCCGTTGGAAAAGCTCGAGGCGTTCAAACGGCGCATGGGCTGGAAGTTCGAGTGGCTCTCCTCTTATGGCAGCGATTTCAACCGCGACTTCGGCGTCTCGTTCACGTCGGAGGAGTTGCGCAAAGACGCGCCGAACTACAATTTCGGCACCACGAAATTTTCCCATGACGAGGCGCCGGGGCTCAGCGTGTTCTACAAGGACGACGGCAGCATCTATCACACCTATTCCTGCTATTCGCGTGGGCTCGATATGTTGATCGGCGCCTACAATCACCTCGATCTCGTGCCGAAGGGACGCGACGAAGCTTCGCTCGCCTACACGATGGAGTGGGTGCGCCTGCACGACGAATACGGGAAATGAGCGACATGCCCGCTGCCGAGCGTCTCGATACGGTGCTTTCGGCGCTCGCCGATCCGACCCGGCGCGCGATCGTCGAGCGGCTGCTCGCGCGCGGCGAGTTGACCGTGGGCGATATCGCCGAGCCGTTCCGCATCAGCGCGCCGGCGATTTCCCGGCACCTGCGCGTGCTCGAGCATGCCGGACTGATCGAGCGCCGCGTCGACCGGCAATGGCGCTTCGTCCGCGTGCGCGCCGACGCGCTGCGCCCGATCGAGAACTGGGTCGCGCGCGCGCGGCGCCACTGGAGCGACGCGCTCGACCGGCTCGAAGCCGTTGCCGCGCAAGAAACTCCAAAACGGAGGAAATCATGAGCGACGATGTCGCAACCGACGAACGCGTGCTCGAACTGGAACGGCTGATCGCGGCGCCGCCCGAGCGCGTGTTCGAGCTGTGGACCGAGCCCGAGCTGCTGGTGAAATGGTGGGGACCGGAAGGCTACGACATTCCCGCGCACGCGCTCGACGTGCGGCCGGGCGGCCATTGGCGCACCACGATGCGCTCGCCGGAAGGCAAGCGCGTGACCGTGAGCGGCGTCTATCGCGTGATCGACAAGCCGCGCCGCCTCGTCTTCACCTGGGCCTGGGATCAGGACGACGGCTCGCGCGGGCATGAAACAGAGGTGACGGTGACGTTTGCGCCAGCGCCCGGCGGCACGCGCTTAAAACTGTTGCAGCAGGCGTTCCAGGATCAGGCAGCGCGCGATCGCCACCGCCACGGCTGGACGTCGAGCTTCGTTTGCCTGGCGCAAGCCGCGGAGTGAGTCGCGTGGTTCGTGTCCCGCACGCGATGCGGCGCGTAGCAAACGAACCCGTCGTCCCGGCCGAGTGACCTCGGCCGAGCGAAGCGAGAGCCGGGGGAGCGAGAGCCGGGACCCATGCGCCGTGCATTATCGATAGGGCGCGGAGCATGGGTCCCCGCTTTCGCGGGGACGACAGAGAACTATTTGAGCCAAAATCCCGGATGGCGCTGCGTGCGAGAGACGCATCCAAATACCGCCTTGACTAACCGCTCACGAAATCGTGCTGCGGTGCGGTGAATACAAAAAAGCTAGCTTGCAGAGCAACTTAGAACTCCCGATACCGCCGCCGGCCGCGCTGCCCGCCGCGATTTTGAACCTCGCCCTCCGCCGCCTCGACCAATGCACAAGGAAGGGGTGCGTGCCATGATCCATTTTGCCCGTTTGCGGAGCGCCGCGGCATTGGCCGCGCTCGTTGCCGCGACCGCCGTATCCACGGCCTGTGCCGATCCGATGAACCCGTTCGAGGCGCTGTTCGGCCCGCTGCGGCCGCCGGTGAGCGCGCCGGCCTTTGCCAATCCCGGCTATGCCAATCCCGCCTACGCCAATCCCGGCGAGGTTTACGCCAATCCCGATGGGAACGCTCCCGAGCTGCGCGCCGATCTGCGGCGCCAGGTCGTCGACTATCGCACCGGCGAAGCGCCCGGCACCATCATCGTCGATACGCCGAACACGTTCCTTTATTACGTGCTCGGCAACGGCAAGGCGCTGCGCTACGGCATCGGCGTCGGCCGCGAAGGCTTCACCTGGTCCGGCACCAAGAGCATCGAGCGCAAGGCCGAGTGGCCGGACTGGACGCCGCCGGCCGAAATGATCCACCGCCAGCCCTATCTGCCGCGCTTCGTCGCCGGCGGCCCGACCAATCCGCTCGGCGCGCGGGCGCTTTATCTCAGCGGCTCGGTCTATCGCATCCACGGCACCAACGATCCCACCACCATCGGCGGCCACGTTTCGTCGGGCTGCATCCGCATGGTCAACGAGGACGTGATCGATCTCTACAACCGCGCCCACGTCGGGACGAAGGTGGTTGTGCTGCCGGCGGCGCAGCACCGCGCCAGCCGAAGCATTGACGGGATTTATTGACGGCTGTCATTCCGGCCGAGCGCGCGCAGCGCGCGAGAGCCGGAATCCAGTAATCCCCGAACGTCGTCGTCTCGCCGGCTCTTTGCCATCGCTCGGCCAGTGATTACTGGATGCCCGCTTTCGCGGGCATGACACCGAAAGTGCATCTTAGGCTTTTCTGAGCAGCGGCCAGAAATTAGCGAGGCTTGGCTGCTCGCCGAGCGTGCTCAGCGTGGCGAAGATTTGCTTCGCGGCATCCGCGCTCACCGCTTCCTTCGCGCAGTCGAAGAACTTCTCCGCCATCTGCGCCGATGACATCGGATTTTGCGGCGTGCCGCTGGCGTAGACGCGGACTTCTTCCACGGTGCGGCCGTTCTTCAGCATCACCGCGAGCCGCGTCGGATAGTCGCCGCGCGCATCGGCGAACTGCGGGTCGATTGTCACCGCGGTGCGCCCGGCCAAATCCTTTACCTGCGCGTCGCCGATGGCTGCTTCGCCGAACGCGGCAAGCCCGGGCGCGCCGTGCACGAACGAATAGGCGACGACGTATTGCAGATTGAACTTCGCCGCTTCGGTGCTGGCAGGATACTGCTCGCTCGCGCGCTCCGAGGCGTAGCGCGAAATGCCGGCCTTGATCGCGATGATGTCGCGCGCGCTCAAGCCCGCGCGCTCTAAGTCGGCGCGAAGTTTGAGCGCCGCGTCGATGCCGGTGTGGATCACGCCGCCGCAGGGATAGCGCTTGGGCCGATAGCCGCGCTCGGCGATATCGAATTGCTCGCCGAGATCGGCGAATGCCTGCGGCTGCCACTGCGAGCCGCGCGCGAACGTGCCGGCAAAGCCGCCGCGCGCCTCGATCGCGGTGCGGTTCGCGGAAAAGCCGTGCGCGCCGAGCTCGGCCGCGAGCACCGCGTTGCGCGCCGCCTGCCCCGCGTGCAGCGGCTTGGTCATGGTGCCGGAGTTGGCGTTGACGCCGGCCGCCGTCGACACCGCGATGCCGAGCACGTCGGGGATCGCGGCCGGTTTTAGCTTCATGAGCTTGGCGCAGGCCGCCGCCGCGCCGATCGCTCCGATCGTGCCGGTGCCGTGCCAGGCCGCCATGCTGTGATCGGGACTGGCACGGCTCAAGCGCGAGCAGACCTCGAAGCCGGCGATGAAGGCAGCGAGCGTTTCGGCTTGTGTTGCGCCGGTGCTTTCCGCTAGCGGCAGCAGCGCGGGAATGACCGGCGCCACGAGCTGCCCCTGCAGGTAGGTGAAGTCGAAGTCGAGCGCGTGGCCGGCGACGCCGTTCGCCAGCGCGGCGAGCTGCGGCGAGGAGCGCAGCGACTGGCCGACGATGGAAACTTTCGGCGCCGCGCCTTCCGCGCGCACCATGTCGAGCACCAGCGCCGCCGGTTCGCTGCGGCTTCCCGCGAGCATCACGCCCACGGTGTCGACGAACGCAGTGCGCGCGCGCTCCAGCGCCAGCGGCGGCACGTGCTTGAGATCGAAGCCGGCGATGAAATCGACGATGCGCTGAGTTGGTTTCACTGCCTCGCCCGCGCCCGCCGCCTGCGGCTTTTCCTGCGCGCGCGCGGTGGTGGTTGCGCTCAGCGCCGCGGATGCGGTCGCCGCGAGAAAGTATCTACGATTAAACGCATTTCGTTCTCTCATGATGTCTCTCTTTCGCAAAGTTTCCCGGCTGATGCTGAACCTCCTCTGTCGTCCCGGCCGAGCGAGCGTAGCGAGCGAGAGCCGGGACCCAGTAATCACTGATAGTGCGGTGATTACTGGGTCCCCGCTTTCGCGGGGACGACACCGAATGATACGCGCTACGCGGCGCCCGGGACACGCGAGAGACGCGCGTTGCGCGCGCTCCTCACTTCGCCAGATAGAAATACCCCACGCGGTCGTTGGCGGGGGAGCCGAACCAGATGCGCCCTTTGTCGTCGAGGAAGAAGTCGCGCATGGAATTTTCCGCGCGCGGCACCGGATATTCGATCACCTCGCCGGTTGCCGGATCGAGCCGGCCAACCACGTCCTGATACTCCGACGAGTACCAGATCTTGTGCTCGGCATCGATGCCGAGCGCATACGGCGTCGGATACGGGCCGGGCAGCTGATACTCCTTGAACGTCTCGGTCTTGGGATCGAAGCGACCGATCTTGCCGGCGTCGAATTCCGCGAACCAGACGATGCCATCGCTGTCGACCTGGATGCGCCGCGGCCGCCCGTTCGCGGTGGGCAGCACGTACTTTGTTACTTGCAGCGTCTTGGCGTCGACCTTGCCGATCTTGCCGTTCTTGAGCAGCTCGGTGAACCAGGCATTGCCCTCGGCATCGAGCGCGATGCCGTAGGAGGTCGGCACCTCCGGAATATGCGCGAACGCACCGGTCTTCGGATCGAAGCGCGACAGCCCGCCGGTCGACCACACCTGCCCGGTCTTCGGATCGATGCGGATCGTGTGCTTACGCCGGTCGTCCTGATATTCGGTGATCTTCTGCGTCTCCGGATCCCAGCGGCCGAGCTTGTTCGAGCCTTGCTGGGTCAGCCACACGCTGCCGTCCGGCGCCGGCACCGCCGAGTGGATCGCCGCGGTGCCCACGTTGGGCACCGGAAATTCCTTGATCTCGCCGGTCTCCGGATTGAGCCGCGCGATCTTGTTGGCGCGCCCATAATACGGAATCCAGAAGCTGCCGTCCTTGGTGGGATGCGCGCTCCACGGCATGCGGTCGGGGCCGGGCAGTTCGTATTCCACGTAGACGATCTTCATCGCCGCGTCGCTGAACGGCCGCAGCGTGTCTTTATATTGCGGCAGCTCGGCGGGCGATTTCGGCAGCGCCGAATCCTCGCCGAACACGTGGTTCATGTAGGAGATCACGTCCTCGGCCTTCTCGTCGTTGAAGCCGAAGCGCGGATCCATGACGAAGAAGCCCATCGCGTCGCGCATATAGTTCATGCGGTCGCGCCAGCCGTCCTCGTTGCGGGTGACCGCGGCCATGCGCGACTCGAATCCGTGGCAGGCCATGCAGTGGGTGAAGAGCAGATCCTTGCCGCGCGCGTCGGGGAGAAGCTTCATCCCTTGCCACATGGAGATGTCGCTCCAGCGCACCATGCCTTTCTGCAGCGCGAAGTTTTGCGTGGCGCTTTGCTCGGCGGCGAGGGCGACGCCGCCCTTGGCGTCGGCCTTGTAGCCGGGCGCGCGGATGGCCAGGCGATACTCGCCGGCCGGCAGGTTTTCGATCTGGTATTTGCCGGCGTTGTCGGAGAGCACGCTCACCGTGATTTTCGTCTTGGCGTTGCGCGCCTGGACGAAGGCGCCGCGGAACGCCGCGCCGTCCGGGCCGGTCACGGAGCCGCTGATGCTGGCGGCCTCGGCGACGGTGCTGGAAAGAGCAAACGAGGCGAGAGTTGCGAGCGCGAGTTTCGCTGCCGGGCGCATGGCGTTTCCTCATGTTTGTTGCGGCGGCGCGTCGTTACGGATGCGCGCGCCGCGCGTTGCGGTGAAGATAACACGTGCGCTGTGCCGTGTCCCGGACACAGGCCTCACTCGGCCTCATGCTGAGGAGCGAGCGCAGCGAGCGTCTCGAAGCATGATCGGGGTCCCCAAAAATTCGCGTTGCGAATTTTTGGGTGCCCCGGCCGCCCCCATCCTACGAGTCGCTCGCCCTCATGGTGAGGTGCCGCCCTCACCCTTCGAGACGCGTTGCTTCGCAACGCTCCTCAGGGTGAGGGCGGCCTCGAACCACGCACGCTCCTCAGGATGAGGGCGGAGATAGGCCCGTCGCGTCGCAGACGATGCACACCTGCACCGCGTGCGGGACACGCGCATCATGCATACCACCGCGTTGACAGGCGCGGCGGCGGGCATACATTAGCGGCGTTCCGAGGGGAGCTCCGGTAGGGAGCTGAGAGACCCGCCGCGTACCGCGGGGACCCTTTGAACCTGATCCGGGTCATGCCGGCGAAGGGACAGGACATTCATGCTGACAGCTTTCCCGCCACCATCGGTCTTCCGCGCAAGGCTGAGCGCCCGGCTGCAATCTCGCCAAGCCTCTCGACTGTCATGCCCGCGAAAGCGGGCATCCAGTAACCCCGGCACGAGCGGTGACACTGGCGGCAGCTTCGTGCGCCATTGCAAGGCTCTGGAATACTGGGTCCCCGCTTTCGCGGGGACGACAGCCACGCATTAACCTCCTCCATCAGGAGCGACGACAATGAACATCCATGACCGCACCATCGCGCCGCCCAAGGTGACCACCGGGCCGCTGCCGTCGTCGCGCAAGGTCTATGCGCGGCCGCAGACGGCGCCCGAGCTGCGCGTACCGGTGCGCGAGGTCATGCTCACCGAGGCCGCCGCCGAGCCGCCGGTGCCGGTCTACGATACGACCGGCCCCTACACCGACCCCGCGATCGCGATCGACGTGGAGAAGGGCCTCGCCCGCACGCGCGGCGCATGGGTGCGCGAGCGCGGCGGCGTCGAGGAATACGACGGCCGCAGCGTGCAGCCGGTCGACAACGGCAATGTCAGCGGCAAGCACCTCGCGCGCAATTACCCGACCACGCACCGCCCGCTGCGCGCGCTCGACGGCAAGCCGGTGACCCAATTGGAATGGGCGCGCGCCGGCGTCATCACCAAAGAGATGATCTACGTCGCCGAGCGCGAGAATCTCGGCCGCAAAAAAATGCTCGAGCGCGCCCAAGCGGCGCGCGAGGACGGGGAGAGCTTCGGCGCGTCGGTGCCGCTCTTCATCACACCGGAATTCGTGCGCAGCGAGGTCGCGCGCGGGCGCGCGATCATTCCCGCCAACATCAACCACGCCGAGCTCGAGCCGATGGCCATCGGCCGCAACTTCCTCACCAAGATCAACGCCAATATCGGCAACTCGGCGGTGACGTCTTCGGTCGAGGAAGAAGTGGAGAAAATGGTGTGGGCGATCCGCTGGGGCGCCGACACGGTGATGGACCTCTCCACGGGCCGCAACATCCACACCACGCGCGAATGGATCATCCGCAACGCGCCGGTGCCGATCGGCACCGTGCCGATCTATCAGGCGCTGGAGAAGGTCGACGGCGATCCGGTCAAGCTCGACTGGGAGGTCTACAAGGACACGCTTATTGAGCAGTGCGAGCAGGGCGTCGACTACTTCACCGTGCACGCCGGCGTGCGGCTCGGCTACATCCATCTCACCGCCAACCGCGTCACCGGCATCGTTTCACGCGGCGGCTCGATCATGGCCAAGTGGTGCCTGGCGCATCACAAGGAGAGCTTCCTCTACGAGCGGTTCGACGAGATTTGCGACATCATGCGCAAATACGACGTGTCGTTCTCGCTCGGCGACGGTCTGCGTCCCGGCTCGATCGCCGACGCCAACGACCGCGCGCAGTTCGCCGAGCTCGAGACCCAGGGCGAGCTGACCAAGATCGCCTGGGCCAAGGGCTGCCAGGTGATGAACGAAGGCCCCGGCCACATCCCGCTGCACAAGATCAAGGTCAACGTGGAGAAGCAGCTCGAATGGTGCGGCGAGGCGCCGTTCTACACGCTCGGTCCGCTGGTGACCGACATCGCGCCCGGCTACGACCACATCACCTCGGCGATCGGCGCCGCGATGATCGGCTGGTTCGGCACCGCGATGCTCTGCTACGTCACGCCCAAGGAGCATCTCGGGCTGCCCGACCGCGACGACGTCAAACAGGGCGTGATCGCCTACAAGATCGCGGCGCACGCGTCAGACGTGGCCAAGGGCCATCCCGCGGCGCAGATCCGCGACGACGCGCTCTCGCGCGCGCGCTTCGAGTTCCGCTGGCTCGATCAGTTCAACCTGGCGCTCGATCCCGAGACCGCACGCGCCTTCCACGACGAGACCCTGCCCAAGGAGGCGCACAAGGTGGCGCACTTCTGCTCCATGTGCGGGCCGAAGTTCTGCTCGATGAAGATCACCCAGGACGTGCGCGACTACGCGGCCGCGCTGAACGACAAGGAGCAGGGCATGGCGCAGATGTCGGAGAAGTTCCGGCAGTTGGGGAGCGAGGTGTATGTGGATGCGGAGGCGGTCAAGGAGAGTAATAGGGCGCTGTGAGCATTTATAGCGTTCCAGTCGCATGACTGGACTTTTCTCGAAGGGCCGCCATCTCTGGCGGTCCTTTTTATTAGAACAGGACCTCCAGAGCAGACACCATGCCATCAAAAACGCTCGGTAGCGATAGGGCGATAGAGTCCCCGGAAGAAGACAGGCTATCCAACCATTTTTCTATTTGTCGACTCCTATTAGAGAGCGCCTGGGGAAGGACTGCCCGACCGTGACAACGCGCTCTCGCGCGCATGCTGCGAATTCCGCTGGCGCGACCAGTCCAACCTGGCGCTCGATTCCGACACCGCGCGTCCCTACCACGACGAGACGCTGTCCATAGCGCAGCCGAGCCCGCCGAAACCGGCGACTTCGTTCATGGGACTTCAAGAACGTGTGTTACCTCGATGTCGGATCGCTCTCGCACCAGCCGCTCTACAGCGGCTTTGGCGGCTGCAAATTCCAGACTTCGATTGCCTTCGCGCCGCTCCTGGGGAAGCTCGGCTGCAACAACGTTGTCATGTTCTGTCGCGCCGGTCGATTCGAATAGGACAAGTTCACCCGTGATCAAGGACGCACGCAGATTGCCAAGGCCGGGACGATCGGGCCAGCGCGGGGCGGCCGGTGATTTGTAGCCTACGAGCGCATGGGAGAAATTTGGTCCGGCCACGATCACGATGACGGAGCTGAGGCCGGCACCCTTGAGAAGGGATGCGAAGAGACATGCCAGATCCAGGCAAGTCGCCGCATTGTCGTTCCAGATATCGTCGGCGGTGCGAACCGCCTGTCGGTCGGCCACAAGGGTGGGCGGCTCATATTCGTAGGCGAAATGTTGGGTCCTGATCGTTCGATATATCAATGTACAAATTTCGAGGCGATCGGCATTGACGAAACTCCCACCCATGAGCTTGCGGACCAAGTTGATCACGTCGCGGACGCGCGGATTTGCAGGATTGACGTGTTGGATCAATGCAGGTCCGTCGTTCGAATCCCAAAGTTGCTCAGGGCGCGGCGTCCGCTTGGTTGTACCGATCTTGCGTACGTCCTGCGTACTGATGGCCTGGACAAATCCCATCCGGTAGCTGTCCACCTGATCTTGAAACGCTGCGAGAAGGTCATTCGTGTTAGACCACCGAATTCGGCCGGACTCTGCCGCAGCTTCGACTTTTGCGGCTGCCAGATCGTATTGAAGCCGAATGGAGGGAACGCAGTGTGCATAGGCCATGGCGAGCAGCACATCCGCGTAACTGACCTGTTCATCCAACAAGAATACGCACATCTCGGAAGTCAGAATGGATTCCAGGAGCGCGACGTCATCGAGCGCGTCTGGAAGTTGTTTCGGCGTTATTTGCTGCGGTTCATAAGCTTTGCCTCGCAAAACATCCATCAAGGCATCGGCGGTCTGCGAGACGGCTGGTCCGCCGGCCGTAACCAATGTCACGGACCGGTCGCGATATTCTCTCCTTCGCTTTGCGCCACGTTCCTGAAGCGCTCTACTGAATGCACGAACCGCATCGATGTGGCGGAACCGGTCTGAGGCCGGTGACGACCTGACAAACGGAATGACATCAAGCGGGAAATGCGAGCGATAGTGGTGAAGGACTTCGTCATCGACAAACATCAGCCGGGGTAATCCGGAGCGACGGGCCATGCTCAATTCGTATCCGATGTACGGAGAATAAGCGATCGAGCCGTCTTCGGTGGCACGCCGCGGCACGATAGACAGAAAGCCGGACAAGTCGTGGAGATATCGCTCCAGTTTCGCAACACACCACGTCGGCGATTTCTGATCGGCGAACAGCTCGAACTTTTGTTCAATCAGCGCGTCGAAGAAATACGTATTGACCTCTACGTCGCGGTAGCTATGGCTGAAATAGATCTGCATCAATGGTCCCGTTTCACCGCCACAGCCTACACTAACCGAACTGGCATGCCGAGAAACTTGGTTAGCATAGCTGAACCGGCGCACCGGGTTAGCTGTGCTGGGCGAGCTGCGGTACCATACGGCATTGCCGGGCTTGACCTAGCAATCCTTCGTCTTCATTCAAACAGCTTCTGCGAAAAAGATGGACCCGAGGGTCAAGGCCGCGGATGACGATTGTTGAAGAAGCGAGGATCATGGTCGCGCGACACACCATCCTCATCGCACTTTGCATCGGCCTCGCCTTCGCGACCAGCGCCGCGCGCGCGGCCGAACCTTCAGCCAAGGCATTCGTCGAAGCCATCTACGTCGCCTACCAAGGCAAAGACGCAAACGGATTTGCGCTCGACACCGACGCCGCGGTGCGGCGCACTTTCGCGCCGAAGCTTGCGCGGCTCATCATCGATGACCGCAGGAAAGCGGCCGGCGAGATCGGCGCGATCGGTTCCGATCCCTTCATCGATGCGCAGGATTGGGAGATCGGCGCCGTCGATGTCACGGTGCACGACATCGCTGCCGGCAAGGCGCGCGCGACCGTGGCGTTCACGAGCCTGAGCCGGCCGACCACCGTCGTGCTCGATCTGGTCAGGCTCAGGCAGGGTTGGCGGATCAGCGATATCGCGTGGGGCGACGGGCGGACCTTGCGCGGGCTGTTTGAAAAGAAGTAATGCGCAGGATTGGGCTGCAAACAAAGCGATGGGTTTCGCCATAGCGCGTCCATTAAGGGCGTTCACGCCCGTCTTCGACGGGCTATGGACGCGCGTAAACGCGCTTTAGGCTCAACCCATCCTGCGCGCTCTAGTGGAGGAGGTTAGGCCTTCGTCATGGCCGGGCATAGCGCGTCGAAGACGCGCGTAAACGCGCTGGTGTTCCCGGCCATCCACGTCTTTCTTGCTGCAGCACAGACAGCAAGACGTGGATGCGCGGGCCAAGCCCGCGCATGACGGTGAACCCGGAAGCTCAACCCATCCTGCGCGCTGCGCAACACACAGATAGGGTCCACGAAGCGTGTCACTGGATGGCGCTCGCGCCCCCGTCAGCCAGTCGCGGGCGCGATCGTGACGACATTCATTCGCGATGCTATTAGACGGCAATGCCTTTCAGTTTCGAGCGCCAAGTCGGCCCATGGTTGATCACCGGAGTGCTGTTCGCACTTCTGGTGGCGCTCTTGTATGGCGCATACCTGGGATGGACCGCCCACAGCGGCGATGTCGACGTTCCGTCATGGGCGCTGGGAATGCTCGTCGCTGGATTGATTCTCGGGCTGGTGGTCGGGTGCGGCCTGATGGCGCTGCTGTTCTACAGCAGCCGCAAGGGTTACGACGACGAGGCCGCGACGCCGCCCCCGCCTGAGCAGGAAGGAAGGCCGTAGCACTGTTGATCTTCGCTGCGGCGGATGGGCGCGAGGTGTGGAGCGAGTGAGAAGCGATCGTGTCCCGCACGCGGTGCAGCGCGAGCGCGAAGCGCGAGTGGTGCACCGCAGATGGGGGACCGTTCCAGGGTCGGAGTTTGTAACGGTCCACGCAAGTCGGGTTTACCCGCCTTGCGCGCTTAATATGCCGATCTCGGGCAGGCCCGAGATCGGTGTCTGCAGTGCGCCGTTCCGCTGCGCTGCGCCCGGGACACGCGCGGACTTCGTCATTGCCTGTTGGCGTTAGCAACCAAAAGCAATCGCCTGACCAAGTTATTGATATCGTGACTACTCCTTCAAGCCAATTTCCGAAACTCAGGGGCGATGGAGGCGGCGGGGATCGAATTCATTCACGATAATGGCGGAGCGCCAGGGGTACGCCTTCGCAAGCATCAGCGTAGCAAACGTATTAGCTAGATACTGATACGCGAAATCCGCGGCACTGACGATCTCGGCGTCCGGCGCGATATCGTGAATGTGCCCGTCATTCTGACCCATCGACGGCGCCGGTTGGATACAGAGCTGAGCGGGCTCGCGCCGCTGCTCCATCGAAGCATCGTCTTTAACCGCGTGGTTGGCCAATTCGTGTCGACCGTTTACGCATGCTTTAACCTAGATCAACGCGGGTCACCGAATTTCGCCGCTCATTCGCTGTTCCTCGAGCGTGCGCTGCGTGACACGATCGGGCGTGACCGCCGCCTGCTCAACATTTGCCGGCCGGTAGACGACATCGCCTGCACCATGAACAGGCGTACTTTGCCCCAGTCGCTGCATAACGCTCCAATGGACCATTTCGTTGATGCGCTCTTCGTGCTTGTTCTCACCATTCCACAAAATAGCACGCACTTGGATAGCGTTGGGCGGCAAAATCGGACGCACGTAGGGCCAGATCCGACTGAACAGCCACCATCGTTCTGATTGATAGAGCATGCCAAACGGCGACGGATGCGCGTGTCGGCAAACAAATTCCGGATCGAACTCCAGCGCACTCTGAAATTTCTCGCGGCCGATCTCTGTTGTGCGCGCTATCATCCAAACAAGCGCGAGATCGGACAAACCTGTGTCGCGATAGCCCCCGCCCACATTCGCATGCGCTCCGACAAACCACACCTGTTCGACGTGCGCTACGGGTCGCTGACCTTTTGCTATCGTCCAAAATGTCGGCGCGAAAGGACGGCGCTTTTCGTCAATAGCGACTGCATGCAGTCCGATCTCGACGTGTTTGCCGATCTCGGTGCTGTGGAATCCGCGCAACAGCCAGGCCGTGAATATTCGACCCAGCGCTCCCAGCCCAATGCCGGTGGGAATTCCGTAGGAACCGACCGTATCCCAGACACCCACGCACCGAATCTTCGCCTCGAGATGGATCTTGTCCTGCGCCGCGAAATCCAAGTACTCGACCATGGCCCGTGGAGGGCAAATTCTCAGCCTTTGACGAACTGCTCTCGCCTTTTCCGCCAATGAAGCGCCGATATTGCGTATCAGATCCTTGCAGTCGTGACCTCTCAGCACGCTTCGAATCCTCGGTGGTACCCGATAAAAGTTCCACGCAATCTCAAATTTCTCATAATGCTCCTTGCGCAGGATGCCGCTTGCATCGATGACGCCTGCAAGCGCGCGAGCGGTGTATGCTCCGCGCGAAAATCCAAAAAAGTAGATTTCGTCGCCAGGGACGTAGTTAAGACAAAGAAACGCATAAGCGCGTTTGACGTTATTCTTCAGTCCGCGACCAAATACACCGCCAAGAAATTTGTCGGGCAAATCGCCGGTACCGACACCCGAGTTGTAGTAGACGACTTGCTCAATATTGTCCGAAGCGACCGCGCGAACGGCCTGCGCGAGCTTGACGACATTGGTGACGGTATCCGGATCAAGGACCTGATTCCACGTGCCGTCCAGACAGATCACGATGCGCTTCATGAGAGTGTTGCTCTCGGGTGCTTGAAGGGGCACCGGAGAACACCTTAGCTTGCGCGAAAGCCGTGCGCCTTTTCCCGCGCTGCGCTTGCAGGCGCGTGTGCAAATTGATACTCTCTCCCACAGGTTGAGCACAAAGTTCAAGGTGGGGGCGCGCGATGGGCAGCACCTGTCGGATCCTGCGGAGCTTCCTCACCCTTGACCAATCGAACAGCAACATTGAAGCCAGTGCGGCGACACGTCTAGCGCGCGTGTCACGCATTCGGCAATCACAGCAAATGCGTCGGCCAAATCCGCACAGGGCCGGGCAATTCGATTCGTAACGGCAGCGATCCCCGGCGGAGGGGAACATGAAGATCGGCCCGTTCGAGTGGATCGTCGCCGCTCTCTTTCGTGCCATCAACCGCCGGTATGTCTGGTACCGCTTGCCGTTCCCACTTGCGGTGACCAATCTTCTCGCGCTGCGCATCGACCTGCGCTGGCGCAATCTGTTCAATACCGAGACCGCTCCGCGCAATCCAGTCCCTCCACCCGATTTCGATATCCGTCATTCCCGGACCGCTGACGGATCGTTCAACGATTTGTCGATCGGCTGGATGGGTATGGCCGCAACCCGTTTCGGCCGCAACGCGCCGCTGCCGCAAACGTTCGGTGAGAAGCCGCCGGGTCTTTACGAGCCGAACCCGCGAGTCATCAGCCGCGAGCTCCTCGCCCGCCGCGCCTTCGTGCCGGCCGAAGGCATCAACGTGCTTCTGCCGGCTTGGCTTCAGTTCATGGTGCACGACTGGCTGAGCCACGGCGTCAATGACACGGCGAATCCGCCGCATCGTTTTCCGGTGCCGGCAGGAGACGACTGGCCGAAGCCAGAAATGACGATTCTGCGCACCTCCCCGGACCAGCAGCGCGGCCCCGCCGACGAGGGACGGCCCGCGACCTACCGCAACGTCGTCACCCATTGGTGGGACGGCTCGCAGATGTACGGCTCCGATCTCAAGATGCAGCATTGCGTGCGCAGCGGGCCGGCCGGGCTGCTGCCGAACGGAAAACTCTATTTGGACGAGACCGGTCATCTGCCGCTTGACCCCGAGGCCGTCAATAAGGACCCGGAGCAAGAGCTCGCGGCCGTCAACGGCAATTGGTGGATCGGCCTTTCCTCCATGCACACGCTGTTCACGCGTGAGCACAACGCGATCGTCGATCGGCTGCGCATCGAACATCCGGAAAAGGACGGCGAATGGCTGTTCCAGAAGGCGCGCCTCATCAATGCTGCGCTGATTGCAAAGATCCATGCCACCGAATGGACACACGCGCTGCTGCAGAGCCCGACCCTGCAATACGCGATGCGCGGAAGCTGGTGGGGGCTGCTCGGGGAAGCCTACTTCAAGGCGTTCGGGCGTCCGCTGCACAACGAGCTCTTGTCCGGAATTCCGACTTCGCCGCAGGAGCAATATGCGGCGCCGTACGCGATCACCGAGGAATTCACGGCAGTCTACCGATTGCATTCGCTGATCCCGGACGACTACTCGTTCCGGCGCCACAGCGACGACAAGGAGGTCCTGGCCTGCACGCTTGCCGACCTGTTCGCCGGCGGCACCACGCGCGTGCACCGCTCCGTGCCGTTTGAAGACGTCATCTACTCGCTGGGAACGAGCTATCCCGGGTTGCCGGTGCTGCACAATTTTCCCACGCACTTGCGCAAGATTACCGAGAAGCCGGAACAGGGAATCTTCACCGACCTCGCCGCGACCGACATCCTGCGCGACCGCGAGCGCGGCGTGCCGCGCTACTGCGCGTTCCGCCGCATGCTGCGGATGAGCGTCCCGAAGAGCTTCCAGGAACTTACCGACAACGTCGAGTGGCAGCGCGAGCTTGCCGCGATCTACGGCGATGTCGCGCGCGTCGACCTGTTGACCGGGACGCTCGCCGAAACCAAGCCGCCGGGCTTTGCCATTTCCGACACGGCGTTCCGGATTTTCATCGTCATGGCGGGACGTCGCATCAAGAGCGACCGGTTCCTCACCGACGACTATGCGCCGGAAGTCTACACGCCGGCCGGCATCGCGTGGGTGGAGGAAAACGGCATGCGCGAGGTGCTGCTGCGCCACGCGCCGGCGCTTGCTCCGGTATTGGCGGACGTGCGCAACAGCTTCTTTCCCTGGCCGAGATCGAAGGGCTGAGCTCGATGGCGCGGCGCATCCGCCTCCCTTGGCTCGTGGACATCGTCCTCGTCAGCGAGCCCGCCGAGATTCGCACCCTCGACGATGAACGCAGGCTCGACCGCCGCTTTCGCGCGCGCGGCCCGCTGCTCAACCGCATCATCACGCGCCGCATCCGCAAATGGTTTGCGATCAAAGGCGAGCCGCTGCCCTCGCTCGCCGCGCGAGACGACGCCGTGCGCAGCGAGCGGCAGCGCGAGCTCGCAGCGGCGCTCGATCCCGCAGACGGCCGTGCCTTGTGGACGGACGCGCAGCTCGCGCGGCTTGCCGCCTTCGTACGCGGCGAAATTTCCCGGAGGGATGCCGCGGTCACCGTCCAGGAGATCGTCGGTAAGCTGTTCTACGCCGATTATCGCGCTGATGGTGAAAGCTGGCAGGCCGCGGAATTGATCGACCGATTCCGCGATGGATTCTCGCCGGAGCAAATCCTTTGGCAGATCAGCGGCAAGCTGCGCCGCGCACGCGATCTCCTGGTCGCCCGCGCGCGCCAGGATCGCTGGGCCATGCACGGCACTGCCATCGGGGTACACGGGATCGTGCACGCGCTCGATCGCATGCGCGACCTGCGTGGCGCGTCGGAGGCGGCCTCGCTCGACGAGGACGCCGTGACCGGCCGCTGCCTCGCGCCACCGAAGCAGGTGCCGAGAACCGTGGAGGCGATGCTGTCGACACCGCTTGCCGCCCGGCGCTTGCCGCCCGGGACTTTAGTCATGTTGCAGCTCGGAACGGCAGGCGAGCGCGCGCCGGATGCCGAAACGGTGTTCATGCACGGTCACTGGAACGCCTGTCCCGCGCAGGCCTTCGTAACCGCGCTGGTGCGCGCGGTGTGGCGCGGCAGTTCGAAGGAGGATGGCCCCGATGAGCGAGGACATCATCTTCACGCCGTTGCGGTTCCGTAACCTCGAGGTCAAGAACCGCATCTTCCGCTCGAGCATTTCCGGCCGCTTCGACAACGAGGACGGCTCGCTCACTCAGACGCGTATTAACTGGGAATGCAAGTTCGCCAAGGGCGGCGCTGGCGCGATCATTTCCTCCTATGTTCCGGTGCTGATGGAGGGTCGCATCATCGCCGGCTATGCCACCGTGCATCGCGACGAGTACATTCCGCTCTGGCAAAAGCTCGGCGAGGCGGTTCACAGCTTCGACTGCAAGTTCATCATGCAGCTGTCCCATTCCGGGCGGCAGATGGACATTCCCGGCGTGCACAATTACACGCGGCCGGCTTTGTCATCGACCAGCCGCAAGGAATCACTGCATGGCTTTCTCTGCCAGGCGATGAGCCTGCAGCAGATCGATCACACGATCCGGGCGTTCGCGCGCGGCGCCTGGCGCGCGCGCGAAGCTGGACTCGACGGGGTCGAGCTTCATGCCGCCAACGGCTATCTCTTCACCCAATTCCTGAGCTCCGGCATCAACGACCGGACCGACCAGTACGGCGGCTCGCTGGCCAATCGCGCGCGCTTTCTGCTCGACGTGATCCAGGCGATCCGCGCCGAGGTCGGCAGCAAATTCCACCTCCAGGTCAAGATCAGTGCGGTCGATTACAACAACGTCGTGCCCTGGGAGCGAAAGGGCAACACGCTCGCCGAGAGCGTGCAGGTGGCGCGCTGGTGCGAGGCGGCGGGCGCCGACGCGCTCCACGTCTCGACCGGCAGCCTGTTTCCGCACCCGCTCAACCCGCCCGGCGATTTTTCCTTCGAGACCATCGCGGCCACTTACGATGCCATGATCTCGTCGGGGGTGAGCACGCTGCGCAACTATTTCCTGTTCCGGTACCCGGCTTTGCGGCCGCTGTTCCATTGGATCTGGTTCCGCATGAAGCGCGGGCGGCCGATCGAAGGCGTGGGACTCGACGAAGCGCGCGCGATCAAAGCCGCGGTCAGCATCCCGGTGCTTTCCACGGGCGGCTGGCAGACCGCGTCGAAAATTCGCGCGGCGATCAGTTCCGGCGACTGCGACGGTGTCGCGATCGCCCGCTCGCTGGTCGCCAATCCCGATCTGCCGCGGTTTTGGGAGGCAGGAGAAGATCTCCCGCCGCGACCTTGCACCTATTGCAACCGATGCCTGCTTAACGCGCCGAAGAATCCCATGGGCTGCTACGAACCCAAACGCTTCCCGGATCACGCGGCGATGGTCGAACAGCTGATGACCATCTACCAGACCCACCCAATTCTTCGCGTGCCGACGCCGGCGGAGATCAGTCCATGAGCCGCGAAGCGCCCGTCACCGCCGTTCAGAATTCGCTGCACCATCGCTGGCTGCTGTGGGCGCCGGTCTATCTCCTGGCGGTTCTTGTCTTTCTGATCGGCATCGCCGCCGCCGTGTTCGGGCTGATCGTGCTTTGGCAGATCTCGCAGAACCGCACCCCCCATTACGCCGACATCGTCGAGCATTTCAAATATGCATCGATCGGAGCCGAGCCGAACAGCGGCATTCCGCTTCGCATCTGGCGCGCGCTCCCGCGGCTCTTTCCCGAGGCGTTTGCGGGCCGCGACGATTATTCGGCGTTCGGGTTCCTCTACGAGAACGACGCGGATGGCCGAAAGCGCGAGTTGCCGATCGGCATCGCGCGCCGGGTGCATGAGGGCGTCGAGATCGTCTGGTTCAACTGCGCGACCTGCCACACCGGCACGGTGACGCAAACGAGCGTCGACGCGACCGGGCGTCAACAGACCGGCCGGCAGATCATCCCCGGCATGCCGTCGAACAATCTCGACCTCTATCGTTTCATTATTTTCCTGCTCAACGCGGGCGCCGACGAGCGGCTCTCGCCGGACCGGCTCATTCCGGCGATCAACGCGACCGGCGAAAAGCTCGGCCCGTTCGACGAGGCGCTCTACCGCTTCGTGGTCATCCCGCGAGTGCGCGAAGGCCTGCTGATGCGCCGCTCGCGGCTGCTGACGGTGTTCTCGCAGCAACCCGACTGGGGTCCGGGCCGGGTCGATACGTTCGATCCCTACAAATTCATCAACGCGAACATGGCGCTGAGCTCGCTCGACCCGAAGGAGCTGATTGGCACCGCGGACTTTCCCGCCGTGTTCGACCAAGGT